>ERZ812616.2519-NODE-2519-length-15261-cov-4.446205_pt1 | contig 15261 bp, 16 predicted proteins | sample MGYA00376249_ERZ812616 | MGnify/ENA primary metagenome ERZ812616 (study PRJEB26924, sample SAMEA4378265) | human gut metagenome | biome: human gut; feature: human-associated habitat; material: faeces | place: China | collected 2013 ... | reverse complement strand
TTACCAGGGATGCTTCCCACGGCTGGATCTGGATCATACGTGCTTCCGGAACAGAAATGTTCGCTACCTGCTGGATCGGTGTCGGTGTTCCATAATATTCTACCGTTAATTTGTTCAGAATATTCGGGTTTGCACGTCCTGCACGGATAGAAGCAAGCTCTGTATCCAGTGCATGGATGGTTTTCTGCATCTTTTCATCGTATATTTTTAATTTTTCGTTCATATGTTATCCTCCCTTAATGGGTGCTGCTTATACAGTCACCTTTGTTCCGTTGAAATTACCGCTCATTGTCTCTACGATACTGTTCTCTTCGTTCAGTCCGAATACCAGCATCGGCATCTTATTCTCAAGGCACATGATCGATGCGGTCAGATCTACTGCCATAAGCTTCTTATCGATGATTTCCTGAATAGAAATCTCATCATACTTCTTCGCTTCCGGATTCACCTTCGGATCGCTGTCATAGATTCCGTCAATTGCTTTTGCAAGAAGCATTGCATCTGCTTCAATCTCAATTGCACGGAGAACAGCTCCTGTATCTGTTGAAAAATACGGATGTCCTGTGCCACCTGCGAAAAAGATTACTTTTCCTTCGTTCAGTGCTTCCACTGCTGCATCTTTTGAAAACAGGGAAGTGAATGCTCCACAGACAAATGGAGTGAAAACCTCTGTCTTCATGCCTACATGTCTGAAAATATCGGATACATAGATGCAGTTCATCACCGTTGCAAGCATTCCAATCTGGTCAGCTTTGGTACGGTCGATTGTCTCACTGGTTCTTCCTCTCCAGAAATTACCACCTCCGGTTACGATTGCAACCTGGATTCCCTGATCTACGATCTGCTTTACCTGCTTTGCAACGCCAATGCATGTTGCCTCATCAAAACCTGTCTTTTTGTCTCCTGCAAGTGCTTCTCCGCTTAATTTTAAAAGAACTCTTTTCATCTGTCTTTGCTCCTGTCTCTTGGTTTTTAAGATACTTTCGCATACCTGGATTTAGTATAGCATACCTGGGTTTAAAATGGAAGTTCTAAGTTTATTACATTGAGGGTGGGCAGCGCAAAATTTTGTAGAATTGGAGGAATTGACGCAGAATGTACAAATAATCTTGTTTCACTTCCGTTGTGCAAACCATTCCGTGAAGCCTCTGAAAGCAAAAATCATTTTCAGCAATGGCTTCAATGATTTTTGAGTCTTCTCTCCATTGCACAACAATTGGAATTGAAACAAGATCATTTGTACATTCTGCTGGTTTTTCCCTGATTTATATGTTTTGGCATTTGTTCAATGTAACAAACGGAAAGCGGTAGCTTTGACTCACTGAGCGGTTTTGCTTTGACACCACAATGTTGTATGCTTTCCGCAATTTCAACAATTGAAGAGCTATGCTTCTTTATTTTCTGGTAACTGGGCGAGGATGATGGCGCTGAACATCAGAATGCATCCTGCTATTTCTCGGATACTTAGTTTCTGACCTAATATCACCCAGCCTCCAAGGACAGAGAATACGGACTCCAGACTGAGGATCAGGGATGCCACGGTTGGATCAGCATCTTTTTGTGCCACGATCTGGAGAGTATAGGCTACACCACTTGAGAGAACTCCGGCATAAAGTACCGGTACTGCTGCTGCGAAAATATCTGACAGCCGTGGTGTTTCAAATAAAAACATTGGAATTGCCGACAAAACTCCGGTTATAAAGAACTGGGTGCAGGCGATCCGCACACCGTCTGCTTTTGGTGAAAAATAATCGATCACCAGAATGTGGATGGTAAATACAACCGCACATAGCAGTACCAGAATGTCTCCTTTTGCAAGTACCAGCTTATCGGTAATACACAGCAAATACAAGCCTGCGACAGAAATTGCCACGCTTATCCAGATTCTCACTCCGGCTTTCTTTTTCAGAAAAATTCCAAAGATCGGCACAAGCACGATATAAAGTGCTGTAATAAATCCGGCTTTTCCTACCGTTGTGTACTGTATTCCGATCTGCTGCAGGTTACTTGCCACACAAAGTGCCAGTCCACAACAGATTCCACCCAGGATGACATTCTTTTTTTCTTCTTTCCTATCTGCTTTTTTCTGTCTTTCTGCTCCGTCATTTTTCGCACGCCATTTGTCCAGGAAACAGATACATGGAATCAGAAAAATCCCACCGATCAAAGAGCGTACACAGGTAAATGTAAAGGGCCCGATATAATCCATCCCCACGCTCTGTGCTACAAAAGCTGTTCCCCAGATAAATGCGGTCAAAAAGAGCATCAGTGTATTCTTTCCTGTCATTTTCTTCATCGAGCCGTCTCCTATTTGCCAAGTTCGTGAAGATATAATTTTGCTTCTGTTTCAATGAAGATCGTTCCGGCTCCGTTTACACTGAAGAATTCGATCAGAAGAACGTGACGGATTCTTCCGTCCAGAATATGTACACGGTTGACACCATTTTTTGATGCCTGAAGACCATAGCCGATGATCTCGTCAAATTCTTTCGGGAAATTACGTTCTTTGCGCAGTTTTTCTACTTCCGGGACGGTAATCTTATAATAAATATCTTTTCTCTCTTCGTCTTTGTAGATTCCAGGATATTTTGACAGATAAACCAGCTTGTCCGCCTGCATCTTCTCTGCAATCTCAAGTGCAGTCTCTCTTGGATCAATATATTCGCTTTCGTTGTCGATATCATTTGGCACGATGACCGGAATATAATCATTGTCCAGCATCAGACCAATCGTCTCTGTATCCACGCCGCAGATACCGATTGCCTTAACTCCACAGAGTTCAAGGAGCTTGGCAATCCGCTTATTTTCACGGAATTTGTCCAGTCCCATACGGGTAGCATGTACCACAATCGGACGCATACCAACGCTCTTTAAAAGAACGATATCCTGCATCAGTCTCTGCTCTTCCACTCCGCTGAGCCACTCGGCACATCCGTACTCGATAACTACTGTCTTCTGATTAAAGTCTCTGATATATGGTAATGCATCTATCAGGATTGAAGCTTTATGCTCCACAAGTTCTAATTCTTTATCCATGATTACACCTCATTTTTTGTTTTATCTAAAACAGTATAGCATAGAATGATCTCTATTTGAAGAACCCATTTTTCACAAAAAACAGGAAGTGGCAAATGTTCTGTAAAATCACCCTTTTTCGCTGCTACCACCATTTTTTTCACATCCATTATACCCGGAAGAACCGGTTCCTTGCATCAGCAAAGTACCGGTTCCTCTGTCTCATTTATTTGATTCGTGATATAGGCTTCCATTCCGCTCTCCGGAATCCCAAGTGCTATGGATAGCTCCGAATACAGGTTGCCTTCTGCCATCCTCAGATAACGTTCGTCAGTCACCGTGATCTTCTTTCCCTGCTTCAGGCGGGACATCTTCCGCTGATAAAGGGTTTTGATGATCCGCACCCATTCTGCACATTTGCAGCTTTTCATGCATTCCTTGTACTTTTCCTCTCTCTGCTTCTCGCTTCCGATCCAGAGTCCTTCGATCTGTGGAATCTCACGGATCAATTCTTCTGCTTCTTCTTTGGAAATGACTCTTCGCATGACAATTTTTTCATTGTCTACCGGTGTAAATACTTTTCCACGCTTTTCACGTACCGGTCTCAGAATATAATACAGTTTGTCCTTCGGCACTCCATCCATTTTCAGCGTCGTAATTTCAGTCACTTCACAAATTCCTGTCCGGCCATAAACAATCAAATCTCCTACTTCGTACATTCTCTTCCTTCTTTCTTAAACTTGCCGAATCTCTACTTCTTTATTTTATCAGAAAATTAGTTTAAATTCTAATGTTTTTCAGATTTTTGTGAATCTTAGTCAAAGCTAACGCCTGTGGTTTTATGCAATTTTACTAGAAAATAGGGGGATTTTGTCGCAAGATGCGTCCCAAGTGGAAGGTGTTTCTTGAAGATATGCTTTATTCATATGGGCACTCTTTCAATAAACATTCAACCGCCATCCGGTATTCCTGGATGGTCTGGCTTTTGCGGATTTGCGTCAGATATTCTTCGCTGTTTTTAAAGTTTTTTCCAAGATACCACCAGAGTTCTTTCATTTTGACTACTGCGTTTTTTTCTTCTGGAGATTTTTCGATATAGGCATCAAGAAGATGATCGCAGAATGTAGCAATCTTCTTAGTGTCAAATGTAGATTTCCCTTTTATAACTGCCGGAAGAAATGGGTTCATCAGAATTCCTCTTCCGAGCATGATGCATTCTGTTTCGGGAAATTTCTGATGGAAGATTTGGTAATTCTCCGCACAAAAAATGTCTCCATTATAGACCAGAGGATTTTTGCTGTTCCGGCAGGCGTAGGCGAAGGTATTCCAGTCCGGAGTGTTTTTGTAGTAGTCTTGCTGGACTCTTGGGTGAAGGATCAGTTCTTCCAGAGGATATTGGTTATAGATATCCAGAAGCTCTCCGAACTCTTCCTGATCATATTTGCCGCTTCTTGTTTTGATAGAGATTTTCATATCGAGTTGATCGAAAACTTCGGCAAGGAAATGATTCAGTTCATCGGGATAAAACAAAAAACCGGATCCCCTTTTCCGGTTGACGACTGTTTTGGAGGGGCAGCCGAGATTCAGATTGACTTCTTCATATCCGAATTCTTTCAACTGCCGGGCCAGGCGGATGAAATCCTCGGCGCGGTTGGTCAGGATCTGCGGAACGGTATACATGCCCTCATTATTTTCCGGAAGGATCTCATTCCATTCCTGTCTGCTGAATTTGCCTTTCGGGTTTGGATTTAAAAATGGTGTAAAATATTTATCCATTGGTTCAAAAAAGGTGTGATACGCCCTGCGGTATACCTCACCTGTAATGCCCTCCATTGGCGCCAGATAGATTTTCATAACCTTTCTACCTCCGTCACATAAAGTGTTTCTTTGTCTACCCGGAAATGAATTTCCATTCCCGCGTAAGCCATGCCGTAAATCCGGACTGGATCCTTTTGATAAGAAGGTCTCGGATCCTGCTCCAGGATCTGAATCAGTACTGCTCTTTTTTCAACCGGAATCTGTTCCAAATACATTTCCGGGAAATTCACATCCAATTTATAATCTTTCTTTTCTTCCGCGAAACCGCCTTTTGCCTCCGGGTGGCTATCCACGTATGGAAGGTAGGGCTTGATATCGTAGATCGGCGTCATATCCAGAAGATCCGCACCTTCCACGATCAGCACCGGACCTTCTTTTTCCCGGAATTCCACCCCAATAAGCTTTACGGAAGAAAGTCCGATCGGATTCGGGCGAAATGGAGAACGGGTGGCAAAAACTCCCACCCGTCTGTTACCACCAAGCCGCGGTGGACGTACTGTCGGGCTCCAGGTATCCCGGATAGATTCCGAAAATTCCCAGATCAGCCACAGATAATCATACGCCTCGATTTCCCGCAGTGCATCCGCATTCTGATATTCCGGCAGAAAATGGATTTCTGCCCGGGTATCCGCAAGATTACTCTGTCGCGGAATCCCGAATTTCTCCACAAAATCAGATCTTATATACGCGATTTGCTTTATTTGCATTGTTCTTTTTCTCCATCAACAAACATCATCACAAAAGCAACTGCCAGAATTGCAGAAGCGATCAGAAGTGCCTTTTCAGCAAACATTTCCACACAGGCATTTCCGATAACTGCACCGATCACAAAGAAGAAGATGATTCCATAGTACAAAAGTCCTTTCTTGATATACTCTTTATCCTTCGTGTTCGCATAACTGCACATATGCTGGGTCGCACTTCGTAAGTTTCCGATGCACATGGTGGTTGCAATTCCGTTTCCATGGATTTTGCGGAAGCTTTCCACCTGAATCCCACACGCAAGGGACGTGAGTGCATTCGCCACCAGATTAAAATCCTGTGGGATAAAGCTGACACTCAGCAGGATCACTGCCTCACAGAATACCGAAATCTGTCTCCAGTGCAGAAGTGTCAGATTTTTCGTCCTTATTTTCACCAGATCCGCAAGGGCGATTCCAATGGCAAATGCCAGCACCGGAACCAGATAGTGGAGTGCCATCTGCCAGTTTCTTTCTGAAATATTGATTCCAAGAAGCAGAATATTTCCGGTTTGTGCATTTGCAAATACTTTTCCTCTGCACATATAAGAATAGGCGTCCATAAATCCACCTGCGATTGCAAGGATCACACCGAGTTTGATCGACTCAGACATCTGTTTTGAAAATTTCAAGTTACTCATCCTCTCTGTCGTATGCTTTGATGTATACAAAGTTCTCATTGTTCCGTTCTGTATGATAATCCAAATTCAGTGCCGCGTCAAGAAAATCCTTACCACCGGACTCCACTGCCTTCACCGTCATGCCAAGTGCCGCTTCCACGTCCTGCACCGTCAGATCATCCAGAAAGACCTCTTCTCCGCTTCGCAACATATTGATTGGAATCTGCAGAGTATCTCCCAGATCCTCTCCTGCTTCTTTTCTCTCTTTTAACTGTGCCACCAGATCCTGTCCGGTAATCAGACCGGATACGGTGATCGTCTCACCAAAGAAATCATTACGAATGCAGGCAACCGTGATCTTTACTTTTGGAAATGCTTCCGTGATCCTGTCTGCAAATTCCTGAATTGTCGGATACGCAAGCTTTGCAGTCGCAATGGTAAATGTCCGTGCGATTCCTTCTTTTAACTTTGGATATTCTTCACTTTCCTGAAGCTCTTCAAAGGCATGGTAAAATTCATCCCGTAGAAGCCGCATCATGCCAACACCATTTTCCAGCTGGATATATCCGTCATAACGTCCTTCCTCTGGGAAATCCCGCTCTGCAAGGATATACCACTCGTCACTTGCATGGATAAAATGAAGTCCAAACTCGTCATACGCCTTCTTCTGATAGCTCTCGATCAGATCAATGACCTCTTCCGCTTCTTCTTTATCAAAAAGCTCCAGTGGATAAAGTCCCTCCCTGTATTTGGAAAGTCCTGCCGGAACCACTGACACACTCCGCATAAACGGCAGATACTTCATCAGATCTTCGATAGAACGCTTCAGCTCATCCTTATCATTAACTCCCTTGCACAGTACGATCTGCCCATTCATCTCCACATGTCCGGCATACAGATCATCCAGGAATTTCAGCTTTTCTCCGGCGAAACGATTGTGGAGCATCTTACAGCGCAGCTCCGGGTTCGTTGTCTGCACAGAAATATTGATCGGCGCAAGCTGCATCTCGATAATACGGTCCACATCTTTCTGCTTCATATTCGTCAGGGTAATATAATTGCCCTGCAGGAAAGACAGACGGGAATCATCATCTTTAAAATACAAGGTCTCACGCATTCCCGGCGGCATCTGGTCGATAAAACAGAAAATACACTTGTTGCTGCAGGAACGGTAGTCGCTCATCAGACCATTTTCAAATTCTACGCCAAGGTCATCATCATACTCTTTCTCGATCTCCAGAAGCCATTCTTCCCCGTCCGGCTTGCGGATCAGCACTTCTACATACTCATCCTTGATCATGTAACGATAATCAAAAACGTCCTCTATTTTCTGGTTGTTTATTCGTAGAAGGACATCTCCCGGCTCGATCTCCATCGCCTCGGCAATTGAATCCGGGTAAACCTCACGGATCAGATGTCCCTGATACTCATTTTTCTTACTCAAATTATATTCCTCCCCAAATTCGGAATCGGAAACAAGATCTTTTCCAGGCTAGCTTCCTCTTTCATGTAATCCTCATATTTTTATCATAAACGACTTTTTCTGCAATGATTACATACTTTTTCATCATACCATAAAACTGAAAATTTCGGTAGGGATAAAATTCAGAAGCCTGAAACAGAAGCCTGAAACAAAAATTCACCCATAAATTCAAACGATACCTTTCATTCTCCAACAAAACACCGGGGAACGAAACCTTTTACGGTTCCATTCCCCGGTGTCCGGTTTGTATATATGGTTATCTATATACAATTTCCATATGCTTCAAAATAAAATATTCTATTTCTGATACCGCATGTTACAAGAAAGGCTTGCGGTCTTTTATTAGAAACGGCTAAATCAAGTTCCTCCTGTTCTTACGCGTATAAGTATTGTCGACTTCTATATAGTAGCATATCTGCGGTGTACTTTCCTAGTGGTAAAAAGAGAGATTCTTTTGCTACTGAAAATACCAGTTTGACAGCTTGCAAAATCCACCGAAATGTATCGAAAAATGTTTTCTTTCTCCAAATTCCTTTTAATTTTTCAAAATAAATTTTCTTCTTTGTAATATCTGTTTAAAATCAGAAACATGATTTTAGTAATTTTTTACAGAAAATCCGTTCGATTCTACACTGCATCCCCACGCTCTGTCACCAGCTCATATCCAACACTTGCTACTCGTCTCCCCATACATCCGCGACATTCTGCTGCCTCTTCACCGGTGCAGATCTTGTTGTCATAAAGCTCATACTGATTCCGGTTCTTCACCGGAGAAAGGTTCGGCATCACAACATTCGCCCCGGCCTGCAGACCTTTTTCCCTGCCGAGTGGATCCATCGTACCAAGTGCTGTTGTCGCCGGAAGAAGTACCTTCGGCAGCAGGATTCGGATCACAGCGAGCAAAAACAGTGTCATCTCCACACTTCCTGCCGGTTCTTTTGAAAACTGCGTATCGTGGTGTGGGATAAACGGTCCGATCCCCACCATCTCCGGCTGCAATTCCTTCAGAAATACCAGATCCTCTGCAAGATCCTCTGTCGTCTGATAAGGTGAACCAACCATCATGCCAGCCCCCACCTGATAACCAAGCTTCTTCAGATCATACAGACAATTCTTACGAACGGCAAGGCTCATCTTCTCCGGATGCAGCTTCCGGTAATGCTCCTCATTCGCCGTTTCATGGCGAAGCAGATACCGGTCTGCTCCAGCTTCCCGAAATCTCTTGTAACTCTCATAAGACTTCTCTCCGATAGACAAAGTCAGTGCACATTCCGGATATGCTTCCTTGATTTTTTTAATAATCTCTACCATCCGGTCATCCGTATAATAAGCATCTTCTCCGCCCTGTAGCACAAACGTCCGGAATCCAAGCTCATACCCATTCTCACAGCATGCCATGATCTCATCCTCTGTCAGACGGTAGCGCTTTGCATTCGTATTACTCTTACGGATTCCGCAGTAATAGCAGTCATTCTTACAATAATTGGTATATTCGATCAGCCCTCTGGTAAATACCTTTTTCCCGTAATAAATCTCCCGGATACGGACTGCTTCCTCTTTCAATTTCCGGACTGCCTCCGGATCTTCTGCGCATTTTATCAATTCGACAAAATCCGGTTTCGTAAAATCCGGATTTTCGATGAATCTTTCGTAAACTGGTTTCATTCTTTCCATTCTCCCTGCCTGGTTTTCTGTATCTTTTCTGAATTTATGGGCATTTGTCCATGAAATTATAAAATTTATTCTATCACACTTCGTCAGCCGCGGCAATCACTCCATCAATGTCTACGATTTCATCAAGCGGAATCCGTTCCCCGCTCTGTAATACGATTTCATTCAGATAGGTGTCAATCCTCCGGATACAGCCGGACTTTTTCTGGTAGGAGCCACCTTCCTTTTTCTGATCCGATACAAAATATTCAAAATCCACTTCCCGTGGTTCCTGACTCTGGCATACTTCCCGTAAATACAGATCCAGTATCTGTCTGCAATCCTCACTGAGTCTGCGTTTCCGCTCGGTCAGTCTTTCGGTCTCCCTGATTGCATCTTTATGTCCGGTCAGCGCTGCAAACGGGGCAAACTGCGCCGCTCTGTCCTGCCTTGACATCTGCGGATGTCTGACCGATACATGATGCGGTAAATGAATGATATCCTCGTATTCTGTCATGCCTTATGCCCTCCAATCTGCTCATTCCGCGCTTTGGTAGTGGCTCCTTCCTGAAAATTAAGTCCCTTCAGAATTGCATTCTTCCCATACTTCTTCTTAATCGAAAGTACTGCCTCCTGCATCTTCTTCTCCCGTTCAACCTTCTCATCCTGCTGCTTCTTTTCATTACCTTCGGTAAAATCAGTAAACAGATCCAGTTGCCGGAATTCTGTCTTATCTGCCGCTTTCTTTTCATCCAATACGTGATTCGCTGCCATCGAAATCCGCCGCACCATCAAATGCGGATTCACAATCCGGTCATACAGTTCCATCACCGCATCGGTTATCATTCTCGCAGAAGCTGTATACTCTCGTAGATTCGCTGTTCCATGTGCATGCTTTGGAATCTTTCTTCCATACCGGTCCACTGTCACCTCCCCTGTATAACCTTTTCCACTTGTCAGATTCTCAATATCATATCCGACAGTCAGCACGATCTGATCCGTAACCAGATGCTTTTCTACAAGATCAAGTGTCAAAAGGTCCAGCATCTCTTTAACCACAATTTTCGCCTTTTGGGCATCATACGGACAATGTAGTACCTGGCCTGCGCCAACACTGTTATGCTCCGGCTGATACGCTTTTACATCTGCAATCGTACACGGTTCCCACCCCCATGCATGATCGATCAGAAGTTCTGCATTCACACCGAACATTTTATACAAAAGCTCTTCGTTATAAAATTCATTCTCTTTTCCAACCGAACATCTGGCAATATCTCCCATGGTATACAATCCACATTGTTCCAGCTTTTTCGCATAGCCTCTTCCCACACGCCAGAAATCTGTAAGCGGTCTGTGGTTCCACAAAGATCTGCGATAACTCATCTCATCCAGACTTGCAAACCGGAAACCATTCTCATCCGGTTCGCTATGCTTTGCCATGATATCCATCGCAATCTTTGCCAGATACAGATTCGTACCAATTCCAGCTGTCGCCGTAATCCCGGTCTGCTCATAGATTTCCCGCATTATCTTTCCTGCAAGTTCTTCCGGTGTCAGCCGGTAAGTATGCAGATAATCGGTAACATCCATAAAAACCTCATCGATTGAATAGACATGTATGTCTTCCGGTGCAACATACTTCAGGTAAATGTCATAAATCCGGGTGCTGTACTTCATATAGAGTGCCATCCTCGGAACCGCCGTGATATAATCCAGTGCAAAGCTTCGGTCTGCCTTTAATTCCCCGGTGTCACAGGATTGCCCGGTAAATTCATGTCCTCCATTTTTCCGCTTTCGCTCGCCGTTGATCTCCTTCACCTTCCGGACAACCTCAAAAAGTCTTGCCCTTCCCGGAATCCCATATGCTTTCAGCGCAGGAGAAACAGCAAGACAGATCGTCTTCGTTGTCCTCTCCGGATCGGCTACAACCAGATTCGTCGTAAGCGGATCCAAATTCCGTTCCTTGCACTCCACCGAAGCATAGAAAGATTTCAGATCAATTGCTACATAACTGCGTGTCTGCTCCGGCATTCGCTGCACCTCCTAACATTTTCGTAAGAGAACATATGTTCTTTTTCAATTATACTATATTTTTTCGCCGACCACAAGATTACAACTATAGATTTTTTATTTTTTAAGCAGTTGGATATTCAGATCCACATTTCCTTCAATCCCCGCCACGCTTCCTGTACTGGAATACTGCCACATACTGAACCTATACGGCGTCTGCGGAAGTTCTTCATAATCTGCATACCAGACCGGATAATCCAACAGCTTTTCCAGATCCAGTTCATACGCTTCCCACAGCATATTGCTGTAAATCATGGCATCATAACCGGCTTTTTCTATTTCTTTACAAAATACCTTCGCATTTTGTGTAAATTGTTCTCCCGTTACACCATCCGTCCGTGCTTCGTCTTCCAGAATATGCTCTGGATCGTACACAACCGGCATCTGAAGCTCCTGCCCTTTCAAATGTTCCAGAACAAAATCAGCCTCTTCCTTTGCCTCTTCTTCATTTACCGCCTGCGAGAAAAAATAAACGCCCACATCTATTCCAGCTTTTCGGGCATTTTCCATATTCTCTTCAAACTTCTCGTCTGCATTTAACGTACCTTCTTCACCATAGCCACGATATCCGATCCGCAAAATTGCGAACTCATAGCCTGCTGCTTTCACCTGCTCCCAGTCAATATCTCCCTGAAAAACAGATACATCTACGCCCAGCCTTGAAGTATATTTCTTATCCTCATAGCTGATCTTATTTTCATTTTTTACAAAAAGTGCTTTTTCATACGGATTCTTCGCAACTGCTTCATTGATTTCCACCGTATAACGCTCTCCGTGTGCATCTACAAAATCAAGCGTATTTTTCTCATCTGTACTTTCCGCATTTTTTGCATCCGCAGAAGTTTCTGCTGTTTTCTTTCCAGAACATCCCGCAAGCAAAGCTACTAACATTCCGAAAATAATCCATTTTGCTGTTCTCATCTGATCTCCATTTTCTTCGCTGTATTTTCCGGCACTTTTATCACACCAAACCGCCACAAAAGGCTTTTTCTTTTTTCTTATACTCCTTATAGTTGTTCTTCAAACTCTTCACAACGCATAATCTCCTTCACCGCATCCGTCAGTGCATAAAACAAATATGCATCTTTCACTCTTGCTTCCGGATGCGAAAATGAGATGACAACAGATTTGCCATCTCTGAAATACCAGATTCCCCTTGAAGTCATTTTCCAGTCAACCTCTCTATCCTTATAACATGCATCCATAAAAGCATACTCCGTGCCACAGCAAATAATAAAGTCTGCTTTATACAAATCAATCTGCTCCTTGATAAGGTCATGATGATCAACTGCTGCCCTGTAAATTTCACCATTATTTGAAGTATGTCCACCAGAAGTTTTCTTCAAATTGACCGCTGCTATTTTCTTCAACTCCCTCAAGCGTCTCTGTTCATTGTCTATCTCCATCTCAGACCACGGAAATTCTTTTTCCCAAGACAGAATTCCTTCCGTCCAGCGTGCAATATTATCCCATGTCTGTGGTCTTCCACCCTCATAAACAAAATCCCGCAGGTCCCAGCTTTTTCCGCCATTTACTTCTTTTAAGATATATACGATCTTATATCTGGCATTTAAAAATACCTGCTCGCAGATCACTCCATCGGCTACAATGTCGGGATCTTTTTCTCTTAATTTTTGAAATAAAAGCTCCTCTCGTTCTTTAATCGACATAGCTGTTTATTATTCTCCATAATCTTTAATTATACCTTCATTTATCCAACTATTTCATCCGGTTCAAACTGCTCCGGATACACACTGCTTCCTTCATATCCACAGACTCCCATCCTTGGCGAATTCGTAACCGGAAGTAGCCACACCTCTTCACTGTCAATTTCTTCATCAAATTCGCCTTCTTCAAGCTTGTCTGCACACTCGTCACACCAAAATGGTTCTTCACCATAAATATCCACAGCATTTATCCAGGATGCTCTGTGTCCCCCACAAATCGAACACTGAAATTCCGGTGGATTGTTTCTGGATAATATCACCACTCTTTTACTCTGCTTTGGTGCATTATAATAATTCAATACTTTGATCGCAAGTTCCGTAGTAGATCCAAAATCATACTCATATCCAAACAACATATCCGATTCAAGTATCTCTTTTAATTTGTGTTCCGTACTTTCTGCCGGTTCATCCCAGCAAAAATCATCATCTGGTTCCTTTTCATAGCTTACGCCATTAATCTCAAACGCACTTAAATGTCCACAGCATTCTACCCAGATATCACGGATAAACTGATCCAGATCATCCAATGTTGCATTCTCTTTGATCTGTATAATAAGCCAGTAATCTTTGTTGTACGCTCCATATAACAGCAGTTCAAAATACTTCTCTGTTTCTGTTGCCTTTTCGTATAAATCAACTCTTCTCTTACACGTTTGCAAATGTTTTACCATGCCTGTTCTGGTATATTCTTTACCGCAATATTTGCAATAACCTCTCGTACTTTTTCCCATTTGATGTTCTCCTTCACAACTTTTGTAACCCATATTACTGTAATTTATAATCCAAATTACTGTTTTAATAGTTCCAAGATAACTGTGTTTCCTATATTGTAAGGCTTTCTGATGTGTTTGTCACTCTTTTGTTTCTATCAGGTTACTAATGTAAAAGTTCGTTTACCTTTGCTTGAACAGCAGAATAATTTGGCTGCTGTACTTGGGAAGTACACACCTGTCGTGATGAGCAGTTTTCTTATTTTGATTGGATTTAAGTCCAGAGAATCTGCTATAGATTGGAGAGAACAATTCTCATGATTATTCGTGCAGCTCCAACGGCAGTCCGCAAGGATATCGTTAAGGCTTCTCATTGGAAGGGTCCAGTTTCAGGAGTTTGTTGACATCCTTCAGTCCGGACTGCGTCCCCTTGATTGACTTGTTTACACTTTCCAGTGCTTTGGAGAGCTTTGTGGTATCGCCGCCGATTTCAACGGTGATGCCCTGGATTCTGGATGCCATTTGTGTAACCACCTCCTCGCAGGCATAAGAAAAGCCCATCTGTGAATCCGCCTTTCGAGAAGATATAATAGTGATAGTTGTTGCCCTTTCCAAAAACTGAGGCATAATCCCGAATCAAATCGAGTTCATCCACACCGATTTTCTCATTACGGTATTTGCATGAACCGATGATATAGTCTTTGCCCTCAACAGGAGTTCCGACGATATCAATCTGTATCTGCTTTTTCTTCTTCGGGTCTGTCCCCCACCACTGGCCGATTTCACTCAGCTCAATAGGAAGGCTGCCATCCTTCCAAACTAAGATTCACATCCTCAGTTACGACACATATTACTGCACACTTCTGTACATAGCAACCTGTTTTTTGCGGTTTTTCGGATGACCCATCTTCTCCTTCACTTCGTCCGGCACATCGATTAGCCCGAACCGATAGAACATTCCGTATATGTAGGTCACGCCTCGAATATCGCCCAGAGCTTTGGGTCTCTCTACTACTTCTTCTTTAATATTCTTCAGTGCCAGCAGCACTGAACTCCACGCTAGACTCTTACTCTTCTCCCGGCGGTCAATCCACAGTTCTTTTGTGTACTCGCCGTTCCTGCCCTTTTTAATTTCGTAAGAGAATGGCAACCCGGAGTAGGTCTTAAATTTTACTCCAGTATAGGCCAGAACCACACCCCAGAAATTTTCTTCTGTTGGCTCATCCCTCCACCGCTTCATTGCTCTATATCTCCGCTGCCGCTCTGCTCCGACACTGATCTTCCCTTTTTCTGCTGTGCTTGTGAAGTACACACCTTTCCGATATGGCAGGTACGAGGTGACGGAGGCTTTGGAAAGTTTCAGGGTGTTTGCAGTTGAGAGTATGGAGGTTTTGTAGTCTTGTGTTTCATGGTATTCTTCAAAAGTGT
>ERZ812616.2507-NODE-2507-length-15324-cov-3.133539_pt1 | contig 15324 bp, 10 predicted proteins | sample MGYA00376249_ERZ812616 | MGnify/ENA primary metagenome ERZ812616 (study PRJEB26924, sample SAMEA4378265) | human gut metagenome | biome: human gut; feature: human-associated habitat; material: faeces | place: China | collected 2013 ... | reverse complement strand
ACTCTACCTTCCTACAAGAGGTCAATAACGACCAGGTTCGTGAAGCGCGTATCAACGGACGTGAAATCAACGTTACCAAGAAAGATAGTAACCGTTATACCACTTACATTCCGGTTCAGGATCCGAAATTACTGGATAACCTGTTGACCAAGAACGTCAAGGTTGTCGGTGAACCGCCTGAAGAACCAAGCCTGCTGGCTTCTATCTTCATCTCCTGGTTCCCGATGCTGTTGCTGATTGGTGTCTGGATCTTCTTCATGCGTCAAATGCAGGGCGGCGGTGGCAAAGGTGCCATGTCGTTTGGTAAGAGCAAAGCGCGCATGCTGACGGAAGATCAGATCAAAACGACCTTTGCTGACGTTGCGGGCTGCGACGAAGCAAAAGAAGAAGTTGCTGAACTGGTTGAGTATCTGCGCGAGCCGAGCCGCTTCCAGAAACTCGGCGGTAAGATCCCGAAAGGCGTCTTGATGGTCGGTCCTCCGGGTACCGGTAAAACGCTGCTGGCGAAAGCGATTGCAGGCGAAGCGAAAGTTCCGTTCTTTACTATCTCCGGTTCTGACTTCGTAGAAATGTTCGTCGGTGTGGGTGCATCCCGTGTTCGTGACATGTTCGAACAGGCGAAGAAAGCGGCACCGTGCATCATCTTTATCGATGAAATCGACGCCGTAGGCCGCCAGCGTGGCGCTGGTCTGGGCGGTGGTCACGATGAACGTGAACAGACTCTGAACCAGATGCTGGTTGAGATGGATGGCTTCGAAGGTAACGAAGGTATCATCGTTATCGCCGCGACTAACCGTCCGGACGTTCTCGACCCGGCCCTGCTGCGTCCTGGCCGTTTCGACCGTCAGGTTGTGGTCGGCTTGCCAGATGTTCGCGGTCGTGAGCAGATCCTGAAAGTTCACATGCGTCGCGTACCATTGGCACCCGATATCGACGCGGCAATCATTGCCCGTGGTACTCCTGGTTTCTCCGGTGCTGACCTGGCGAACCTGGTGAACGAAGCGGCACTGTTCGCTGCTCGTGGCAACAAACGCGTTGTGTCGATGGTTGAGTTCGAGAAAGCGAAAGACAAAATCATGATGGGTGCGGAACGTCGCTCCATGGTGATGACGGAAGCGCAGAAAGAATCGACGGCTTACCACGAAGCGGGTCATGCGATTATCGGTCGCCTGGTGCCGGAACACGATCCGGTGCACAAAGTGACGATTATCCCACGCGGTCGTGCGCTGGGTGTGACTTTCTTCTTGCCTGAGGGCGACGCAATCAGCGCCAGCCGTCAGAAACTGGAAAGCCAGATTTCTACGCTGTACGGTGGTCGTCTGGCAGAAGAGATCATCTACGGGCCGGAACATGTATCTACCGGTGCGTCCAACGATATTAAAGTTGCGACCAACCTGGCACGTAACATGGTGACTCAGTGGGGCTTCTCTGAGAAATTGGGTCCACTGCTGTACGCGGAAGAAGAAGGTGAAGTGTTCCTCGGCCGTAGCGTAGCGAAAGCGAAACATATGTCCGATGAAACTGCACGTATCATCGACCAGGAAGTGAAAGCACTGATTGAGCGTAACTATAATCGTGCGCGTCAGCTTCTGACCGACAATATGGATATTCTGCATGCGATGAAAGATGCTCTCATGAAATATGAGACTATCGACGCACCGCAGATTGATGACCTGATGGCACGTCGCGATGTACGTCCGCCAGCGGGCTGGGAAGAACCAGGCGCTTCTAACAATTCTGGCGACAATGGTAGTCCAAAGGCTCCTCGTCCGGTTGATGAACCGCGTACGCCGAACCCGGGTAACACCATGTCAGAGCAGTTAGGCGACAAGTAAGTTCCCGCATCAGATGACTGTATTTGTACCGAAAACCCCGGGGCGTGCTCCGGGGTTTTTTCTTATCAATTCATACCAGGGATAACATCATGAAACTCTTTGCCCAGGGTACTTCACTGGACCTTAGCCATCCTCACGTAATGGGGATCCTCAACGTCACGCCTGATTCCTTTTCGGATGGTGGCACGCATAACTCGCTGATAGATGCGGTGAAACATGCGAATCTGATGATCAACGCTGGCGCGACGATCATTGACGTTGGTGGCGAGTCCACGCGCCCAGGGGCGGCGGAAGTTAGCGTTGAAGAAGAGTTGCAACGTGTTATTCCTGTGGTTGAGGCAATTGCTCAACGCTTCGAAGTCTGGATCTCAGTCGATACATCCAAACCAGAAGTCATCCGTGAGTCAGCGAAAGTTGGCGCTCACATTATTAATGATATCCGCTCCCTTTCCGAACCTGGCGCTCTGGAGGCGGCTGCAGAAACCGGTTTACCGGTTTGTCTGATGCATATGCAGGGAAATCCAAAAACCATGCAGGAAGCTCCGAAGTATGACGATGTCTTTGCAGAAGTGAATCGCTACTTTATTGAGCAAATAGCACGTTGCGAGCAGGCGGGTATCGCAAAAGAGAAATTGTTGCTCGACCCCGGATTCGGTTTCGGTAAAAATCTCTCCCATAACTATTCATTACTGGCGCGCCTGGCTGAATTTCACCATTTCAACCTGCCGCTGTTGGTGGGTATGTCACGAAAATCGATGATTGGGCAGCTGCTGAACGTGGGGCCGTCCGAGCGCCTGAGCGGTAGTCTGGCCTGTGCGGTCATTGCCGCAATGCAAGGCGCGCACATCATTCGTGTTCATGACGTCAAAGAAACCGTAGAAGCGATGCGGGTGGTGGAAGCCACTCTGTCTGCAAAGGAAAACAAACGCTATGAGTAATCGTAAATATTTCGGTACCGATGGGATTCGTGGTCGTGTAGGGGATGCGCCGATCACACCTGATTTTGTGCTTAAGCTGGGTTGGGCCGCGGGTAAAGTGCTGGCGCGCCACGGCTCCCGTAAGATTATTATTGGTAAAGACACGCGTATTTCTGGCTATATGCTGGAGTCAGCACTGGAAGCGGGTCTGGCGGCAGCGGGCCTTTCCGCACTCTTCACTGGCCCGATGCCAACACCGGCCGTGGCTTATCTGACGCGTACCTTCCGCGCAGAGGCCGGAATTGTGATATCTGCATCGCATAACCCGTTCTACGATAATGGCATTAAATTCTTCTCTATCGACGGCACCAAACTGCCGGATGCGGTAGAAGAGGCCATCGAAGCGGAAATGGAAAAGGAGATCAGCTGCGTTGATTCGGCAGAACTGGGTAAAGCCAGCCGTATCGTTGATGCCGCGGGTCGCTATATCGAGTTTTGCAAAGCCACGTTCCCGAACGAACTTAGCCTCAGTGAACTGAAGATTGTGGTGGATTGTGCAAACGGTGCGACTTATCACATCGCGCCGAACGTGCTGCGCGAACTGGGGGCGAACGTTATCGCTATCGGTTGTGAGCCAAACGGTGTAAACATCAATGCCGAAGTGGGGGCTACCGACGTTCGCGCGCTCCAGGCTCGTGTGCTGGCTGAAAAAGCGGATCTCGGTATTGCCTTCGACGGCGATGGCGATCGCGTGATTATGGTTGACCATGAAGGCAATAAAGTCGATGGCGATCAGATCATGTATATCATCGCGCGTGAAGGTCTTCGTCAGGGCCAGCTGCGTGGTGGCGCTGTGGGTACATTGATGAGCAACATGGGGCTTGAACTGGCGCTGAAACAGTTAGGAATTCCATTTGCGCGCGCGAAAGTGGGTGACCGCTACGTACTGGAAAAAATGCAGGAGAAAGGCTGGCGTATCGGTGCAGAGAATTCCGGTCATGTGATCCTGCTGGATAAAACTACTACCGGTGACGGCATCGTTGCTGGCTTGCAGGTGCTGGCGGCGATGGCACGTAACCATATGAGCCTGCACGACCTTTGCAGCGGCATGAAAATGTTCCCGCAGATTCTGGTTAACGTACGTTACACCGCAGGTAGCGGCGATCCACTTGAGCATGAGTCAGTTAAAGCCGTGACCGCAGAGGTTGAAGCTGCGCTGGGCAACCGTGGACGCGTGTTGCTGCGTAAATCCGGCACCGAACCGTTAATTCGCGTGATGGTGGAAGGCGAAGACGAAGCGCAGGTGACTGAATTTGCACACCGCATCGCCGATGCAGTAAAAGCCGTTTAAAGCGTTAGATAACTGGCTAAAAAGGCGGCGATTGTCGCCTTTTTTCTCAGCGAACACATCGGTTTTGCTGTTTTTTTCCGCAGTTGATACAATGCGATAAAATTGCCCTTGCGAAGGTCATTCGCTTTGGTTAGTATTCACACCCGCTTCAGTGGGAAAGATTAAAAACTCCCGCTTTATTGGTTGAAGCATTGGTACGCGGCAACTCCGCAAGGAACAGGTTGATTATGTATGAAGCTCTTTTAGTAGTTTTCCTTATTGTGGCAATTGGCCTTGTTGGTCTGATCATGCTGCAGCAAGGTAAAGGCGCTGATATGGGAGCCTCCTTCGGAGCAGGCGCTTCCGCTACGCTGTTTGGTTCAAGTGGTTCTGGTAACTTCATGACCCGCATGACGGCGCTGCTGGCAACGTTATTCTTCATCATCAGTCTGGTGCTGGGTAACATCAATAGCAACAAAACCAATAAAGGTAGCGAATGGGAAAATCTGAGTGCACCGGCGAAAACCGAACAAACTCAGCCAGCTGCTCCGGCTAAGCCGACCAGCGATATCCCGAACTAAAAAGTAGTATCCGTGCCGAGGTGGTGGAATTGGTAGACACGCTACCTTGAGGTGGTAGTGCCCAATAGGGCTTACGGGTTCAAGTCCCGTCCTCGGTACCAAATTCCAGAAAAGAGACGCTGAAAAGCGTCTTTTTTCGTTTTGGTCCTGGTCTGAGGAATGGTTGTCAGGTATCTGTATCTCGTCCAGTTGCTTTACTCGTAGCTGGTACCTTGAAACGATGGTGCCGGTACGCCTTAGTTATAAATTTTTCCCTTCTACTGACATAATTGGCACTTTATTGTGTCAACTCCAGTTCCGGTACGAATACGGATATGTTTACTTCTCGATAAACCATCCTGCTCCTGTCAGTATAACGACTGATGGCTACGTTCTGCGTAATGTTTAGAGACGCATTGATAATGTTATTTAATTACTGAGAACGCAATGGCCGCATCATTTAAAAAGAAAAAACTAACAGTGTTTCGTTCTGATATGGATCAGAGTTGAAAAACATGTCTGATATAAAATTAAACATTGTTGATAATTGTTTATATTGGTTGTGAACTTGGATTTCTGGATGACAGTATTCAACAAATTTGCTAGAACTTTTAAATCTCATTGGTTGTTGTATCTTTGTGTTATTGTTTTTGGTATTACGAACTTAGTCGCTTCTTCCGGAGCGCATATGGTTCAGCGCTTGCTGTTCTTCGTTCTGACCATCCTGGTTGTAAAACGTATATCATCCCTTCCGCTTCGCCTGCTTGTTGCCGCACCATTTGTGTTACTGACTGCGGCAGACATGAGTATTAGCCTCTATTCATGGTGTACCTTTGGTACAACTTTCAATGATGGATTTGCGATTAGTGTGCTCCAGAGTGATCCGGATGAAGTTGTCAAAATGCTGGGGATGTATATCCCTTATCTATGTGCCTTTGCTTTTTTATCCCTTCTTTTTTTGGCAGTAATAATAAAATATGATGTTTCCTTGCCGACAAAAAAAGTGACAGGAATATTATTGCTGATTGTCATTTCGGGCAGTTTATTTTCCGCTTGTCAATTTGCTTATAAAGATGCAAAAAATAAAAAAGCGTTCAGTCCATATATACTAGCGTCGCGATTTGCTACCTATACGCCGTTTTTCAATCTCAACTATTTTGCTTTAGCAGCGAAAGAGCATCAAAGATTACTCTCAATTGCAAACACGGTGCCGTATTTTCAATTATCAGTCAGGGATACAGGTATTGATACCTACGTGTTGATTGTGGGGGAGTCTGTACGTGTCGACAATATGTCTTTGTATGGATATACACGCTCTACGACACCGCAAGTTGAACAGATCAAACTGTTTAATCAAGCAATAAGCGGCGCACCTTACACTGCGCTGTCGGTTCCCCTTTCTTTAACTGCTGATTCTGTTTTGAGTCATGACATTCATAATTACCCCGACAACATTATTAATATGGCTAATCAAGCAGGATTTCAGACTTTCTGGCTAAGCTCGCAATCCGCTTTTCGGCAGAATGGTACAGCAGTTACCAGTATCGCCATGCGCGCCATGGAAACAGTTTATGTCAGAGGATTTGATGAATTGTTGTTGCCGCATTTATCGCAAGCATTACAGCAAAATACGCAGCAAAAGAAACTGATTGTTCTTCATTTAAATGGAAGCCATGAACCGGCTTGTAGCGCCTATCCGCAATCCAGCGCCGTGTTTCAACCGCAGGACGATCAGGATGCCTGCTATGACAACTCCATTCATTACACAGATAGTTTGCTAGGTCAGGTTTTTGAATTATTAAAAGATCGCCGCGCCTCGGTCATGTATTTTGCCGACCACGGCCTGGAACGTGACCCTACGAAGAAGAACGTCTATTTTCATGGAGGCAGGGAGGCTAGCCAGCAGGCATATCATGTCCCGATGTTTATCTGGTATAGCCCCGTTCTTGGGGATGGCGTGGATCGCACAACGGAAAACAACATCTTTTCGACAGCTTACAATAATTACCTTATTAATGCGTGGATGGGGGTAACAAAGCCGGAACAGCCGCAAACGCTTGAGGAAGTGATTGCACACTATAAAGGAGACTCACGGGTTGTGGATGCAAACCATGATGTTTTCGATTATGTGATGCTCAGAAAGGAGTTTACAGAGGATAAGCAAGGTAACCCCACCCCTGAAGGGCAGGGTTGATGTCGAATTACTGGCCTTTGTTTTCCAGATTCTCCACCTGCGGCACGCCTGAAGCGGCAGAGGAGGAAAGCAGGCCAGTTTTGGCATAACCGAAAAGTTTCTCGCGGGTATCAGTGATATCCAGGTTACGCATGGTCAATTGACCAATACGATCATCTGGCGAGAACACCGAGTCGCCTTTTTCCATCGTCAGACGCTCTGGCTTGTAGGTCAGGTTCTCTGAGACGGTATTCAGGATTGAATAATCGTTCCCACGGCGCAGCTCCAGGGTAACTTCACCAGTGATCTGGCTGGCAACCCAGCGTTGCAGAGAGTCACGCAGCATCAGCGCCTGGGAGTCAAACCAACGCCCCTGGTACAGCAGACGGCCCAACTGACGACCATGCGCGTGATACTGCTCAATGGTGTCTTCGTTGTGAATACCGGTCAACAGGCGTTCATACGCAATGTGCAGCAGTGCCATCCCCGGAGCTTCGTAAATACCACGGCTTTTCGCTTCGATGATACGGTTTTCAATCTGGTCGCTCATGCCCAGGCCGTGACGACCGCCGATGCGGTTAGCTTCCAGCATCATTTCTACGTCGTCGCTAAAGGTTTTACCGTTCAGCGCCACCGGATGACCTTGTTCAAAGCGTACTGTGACTTCTTCTGCCGGGATCTTCACGCTCTCATCCCAGAATTTCACGCCCATAATCGGGTTGACGATTTTGACGCTGGAGTTGAGGTATTCCAGATCCTTCGCTTCATGCGTTGCACCAAGCATGTTGGAGTCTGTGGAGTAGGCTTTTTCGACAGACATTTTGTAGTCGAAACCGCAGGCAATCATAAATTCAGACATCTCATGACGGCCGCCCAGTTCATCAATAAAGTCAGTATCAAGCCACGGTTTGTAAATCTGCAGTTCAGCATTGGTCAGCAGACCATAACGATAGAAACGTTCGATATCGTTTCCTTTGTAGGTGCTACCGTCACCCCAGATATTCACGCCATCTTCTTTCATCGCAGCAACCAGCATGGTACCAGTCACGGCGCGGCCCAGCGGCGTCGTGTTGAAATAGGTCAGGCCGCCGGTGGTGTTATGAAATGCGCCACACTGAATAGCGGCAATACCTTCGGCCACCAGTTGTTTGCGGCAGTCGATCAGACGTGCGTTCTCCGCGCCGTATTCCATGGCACGACGAGGGATCGCATCATAATCCTCTTCGTCTGGCTGGCCCAGGTTTGCAGTATATGCATAAGGAACCGCTCCCTTTTGTCGCATCCACAGCAGTGCGGCACTGGTGTCCAGACCGCCAGAAAAAGCGATACCAATACGTTGACCTACCGGGAGATGCTTGAGAATCGTCGTCATAAAATAACACCCTGCTTAATTAACTGATGATGAGCCTGGATTTCCGCTCTCACTGAATTTTTATGCAAAATAAATGAGTTTTCATTTAATCATCTTTTATCGGAGACAGGAAGAGTTTAGTGTGTTTTTTGTAAAATAATGCGCTTAAGGGAGAGCAGGAGAAGGCAAAAGTATTCAACAAATGAAAGTGAACTGGATATTCATTCACATGATTAGCAATAAACGTTGACAAAATGTGGCGTGGATCACTATAATGCCTGCAGATTTTACGTCCCGTCTCGGTACACCAAATCCCAGCAGTATTTGCATTTTTTACCCAAAACGAGTAGAATTTGCCACGTTTCAGGCGCGGGGTGGAGCAGCCTGGTAGCTCGTCGGGCTCATAACCCGAAGGTCGTCGGTTCAAATCCGGCCCCCGCAACCACTTTCCCTTAGAGTCCTTTTTCAAATATACTGTGAAGACTTCGGCCTTCGTAGTGGGATTTGAAAAAATCCTTCTGGAAAGTGCTCCAGACCGCAGTTGCGGTTATAGGGTTCAGTTATATAAAGCCCCGATTTATCGGGGTTTTTTGTTATCTGACTACAGAATAACTGGGCTTTAGGCCCTTTTTTTATGTCTTGGGGGTGGGCTTGTCCACATTAGAGCAAAAATTAACAGAGATGATTACTGCGCCAGTTGAGGCCCTGGGTTTTGAACTGGTTGGCATCGAATTTATTCGCGGTCGCACATCCACACTGCGCATCTATATTGATAGTGAAGATGGCATCAATGTTGATGATTGTGCTGATGTGAGCCACCAGGTAAGTGCTGTGCTGGATGTTGAAGATCCCATCACCGTTGCTTATAACCTGGAAGTCTCCTCACCGGGTCTCGATCGCCCACTGTTCACGGCTGAACACTACGCCCGTTTTGTCGGAGAAGAGGTGACTCTGGTTCTCCGTATGGCGGTACAAAACCGTCGTAAATGGCAGGGCGTTATCAAAGCGGTAGACGGTGAAATGATCACAGTTACCGTCGAAGGTAAAGATGAAGTGTTCGCGCTGAGTAATATCCAGAAGGCGAACCTGGTTCCCCACTTTTAATAGTCTGGATGAGGTGAAAAGCCCGCGATGAACAAAGAAATTTTGGCTGTAGTTGAAGCCGTATCCAATGAAAAGGCGCTACCTCGCGAGAAGATTTTCGAAGCATTGGAAAGCGCGCTGGCGACAGCAACAAAGAAAAAATATGAACAAGAGATCGACGTCCGCGTACAGATCGATCGCAAAAGCGGTGATTTTGACACTTTCCGTCGCTGGTTAGTTGTTGATGAAGTCACCCAGCCGACCAAGGAAATCACCCTTGAAGCCGCACGTTATGAAGATGAAAGCCTGAACCTGGGCGATTACGTTGAAGATCAGATTGAGTCTGTTACCTTTGACCGTATCACTACCCAGACGGCAAAACAGGTTATCGTGCAGAAAGTGCGTGAAGCCGAACGTGCGATGGTGGTTGATCAGTTCCGTGAACACGAAGGTGAAATCATCACCGGCGTGGTGAAAAAAGTAAACCGCGACAACATCTCTCTGGATCTGGGCAACAACGCTGAAGCCGTGATCCTGCGCGAAGATATGCTGCCGCGTGAAAACTTCCGCCCTGGCGACCGCGTTCGTGGCGTGCTCTATTCCGTTCGCCCGGAAGCGCGTGGCGCGCAACTGTTCGTCACTCGTTCCAAGCCGGAAATGCTGATCGAACTGTTCCGTATTGAAGTGCCAGAAATCGGCGAAGAAGTGATTGAAATTAAAGCAGCGGCTCGCGATCCGGGTTCTCGTGCGAAAATCGCGGTGAAAACCAACGATAAACGTATCGATCCGGTAGGTGCTTGCGTAGGTATGCGTGGCGCGCGTGTTCAGGCGGTGTCTACTGAACTGGGTGGCGAGCGTATCGATATCGTCCTGTGGGATGATAACCCGGCGCAGTTCGTGATTAACGCAATGGCACCGGCAGACGTTGCTTCTATCGTGGTGGATGAAGATAAACACACCATGGATATCGCCGTTGAAGCCGGTAACCTGGCGCAGGCGATTGGCCGTAACGGTCAGAACGTGCGTCTGGCTTCGCAGCTGAGCGGTTGGGAACTCAACGTGATGACCGTTGACGACCTGCAGGCTAAGCATCAGGCGGAAGCGCACGCAGCGATCGACACCTTCACCAAATATCTCGACATCGACGAAGACTTCGCGACTGTTCTGGTAGAAGAAGGCTTCTCGACGCTGGAAGAACTGGCCTATGTGCCGATGAAAGAGCTGTTGGAAATCGAAGGCCTTGATGAGCCGACCGTTGAAGCACTGCGCGAGCGTGCTAAAAATGCACTGGCCACCATTGCACAGGCCCAGGAAGAAAGCCTCGGTGATAACAAACCGGCTGACGATCTGCTGAACCTTGAAGGGGTAGATCGTGATTTGGCATTCAAACTGGCCGCCCGTGGCGTTTGTACGCTGGAAGATCTCGCCGAACAGGGCATTGATGATCTGGCTGATATCGAAGGGTTGACCGACGAAAAAGCCGGAGCACTGATTATGGCTGCCCGTAATATTTGCTGGTTCGGTGACGAAGCGTAATAAACTGTAGCAGGAAGGAACAGCATGACAGATGTAACGATTAAAACGCTGGCCGCAGAGCGACAGACCTCCGTGGAACGCCTGGTACAGCAATTTGCTGATGCAGGTATCCGGAAGTCTGCTGACGACTCTGTGTCTGCACAAGAGAAACAGACTTTGATTGACCACCTGAATCAGAAAAATTCAGGCCCGGACAAATTGACGCTGCAACGTAAAACACGCAGCACCCTTAACATTCCTGGTACCGGTGGAAAAAGCAAATCGGTACAAATCGAAGTCCGCAAGAAACGCACCTTTGTGAAACGCGATCCGCAAGAGGCTGAACGCCTTGCAGCGGAAGAGCAAGCGCAGCGTGAAGCGGAAGAGCAAGCGCAGCGTGAAGCGGAAGAGCAAGCCCGTCGTGAGGCAGAAGAATCGGCTAAACGCGAGGCGCAACAAAAAGCTGAACGTGAGGCCGCAGAACAAGCTAAGCGTGAAGCTGCTGAACAAGCGAAACGTGAAGCTGCTGAACAAGCGAAACGTGAAGCTGCGGAAAAAGACAAAGTGAGCAATCAACAAGACGATATGACTAAAAACGCCCAGGCTGAAAAAGCCCGCCGTGAGCAGGAAGCTGCAGAGCTCAAGCGTAAAGCTGAAGAAGAAGCGCGTCGTAAACTCGAAGAAGAAGCACGTCGCGTTGCTGAAGAAGCACGTCGTATGGCGGAAGAAAACAAATGGACTGATAACGCGGAACCGACTGAAGATTCCAGCGATTATCACGTCACTACTTCTCAACATGCTCGCCAGGCAGAAGACGAAAGCGATCGTGAAGTCGAAGGCGGCCGTGGCCGTGGTCGTAACGCGAAAGCAGCGCGTCCGAAGAAAGGCAACAAACACGCTGAATCAAAAGCTGATCGTGAAGAAGCACGCGCAGCAGTACGTGGCGGTAAAGGCGGAAAACGTAAAGGTTCTTCGCTGCAGCAAGGCTTCCAGAAGCCTGCTCAGGCCGTTAACCGTGACGTTGTGATCGGCGAAACTATCACCGTTGGCGAACTGGCGAACAAGATGGCGGTTAAAGGCTCTCAGGTCATCAAAGCGATGATGAAACTGGGCGCAATGGCAACCATCAACCAGGTTATCGATCAGGAAACCGCACAGCTGGTTGCTGAAGAGATGGGCCATAAAGTTATCCTGCGTCGTGAAAACGAGCTGGAAGAGGCGGTAATGAGCGACCGTGACACGGGTGCTGCGGCTGAACCGCGCGCGCCGGTTGTGACCATCATGGGTCACGTTGACCACGGTAAAACCTCTCTGCTGGACTACATTCGTTCAACGAAAGTGGCCTCTGGCGAAGCGGGCGGCATTACCCAGCACATTGGTGCATACCACGTTGAAACTGAAAACGGCATGATCACCTTCCTGGACACCCCGGGGCACGCCGCGTTTACTTCAATGCGTGCTCGTGGTGCGCAGGCAACGGACATCGTAGTCTTGGTTGTTGCTGCCGACGACGGTGTGATGCCGCAGACCATCGAAGCAATCCAGCACGCGAAAGCGGCGCAGGTACCGGTGGTGGTTGCAGTGAACAAGATCGATAAACCAGAAGCTGATCCGGATCGCGTTAAGAACGAACTCTCCCAGTACGGCATCCTGCCGGAAGAGTGGGGCGGTGAAAGCCAGTTCGTACACGTATCTGCGAAAGCGGGTACCGGTATCGATGAACTGCTGGACGCTATCCTGCTGCAGGCGGAAGTTCTGGAGCTGAAAGCGGTACGTAAAGGTATGGCGAGCGGTGCGGTTATCGAATCCTTCCTCGATAAAGGTCGTGGTCCGGTTGCTACCGTTCTGGTACGTGAAGGTACTCTGCACAAGGGCGATATCGTTCTGTGTGGCTTCGAATACGGTCGTGTTCGTGCGATGCGTAACGAACTGGGTCAGGAAGTGCTGGAAGCGGGTCCGTCCATTCCGGTGGAAATCCTCGGCCTGTCCGGCGTACCGGCTGCGGGTGATGAAGTTACCGTTGTACGTGACGAGAAGAAAGCGCGTGAAGTTGCACTCTATCGTCAGGGTAAATTCCGCGAAGTTAAACTGGCGCGTCAGCAGAAATCTAAACTCGAGAACATGTTCGCCAACATGACCGAAGGCGAAGTTCACGAAGTGAATATCGTCCTGAAGGCAGACGTACAGGGTTCTGTCGAAGCGATCTCCGACTCCTTGCTGAAACTGTCTACTGACGAAGTTAAAGTGAAGATCATCGGTTCTGGCGTAGGTGGTATCACCGAAACCGACGCCACCCTGGCTGCGGCGTCCAACGCCATCCTGGTTGGCTTTAACGTACGTGCTGATGCCTCTGCACGTAAAGTGATTGAAGCGGAAAGCCTGGATCTGCGTTACTACTCCGTCATCTATAACCTGATTGACGAAGTGAAAGCGGCGATGAGCGGTATGCTGTCTCCGGAACTGAAACAGCAGATTATCGGTCTGGCGGAAGTTCGTGACGTGTTCAAATCGCCGAAATTTGGTGCCATCGCAGGCTGTATGGTTACCGAAGGTGTGGTTAAACGTCACAACCCGATCCGCGTTCTGCGTGACAACGTGGTTATCTACGAAGGCGAGCTGGAGTCCCTGCGCCGCTTCAAAGATGACGTTAACGAAGTCCGTAACGGTATGGAATGTGGTATCGGCGTTAAGAACTACAACGACGTCCGCACTGGCGATGTGATCGAAGTATTCGAAATCATCGAGATCCAACGTACCATTGCTTAAGGTTTTTAGGGTTCCATGCGGGATAAGGCGTTTACGCTGCATCCGGCATGGATTGCCTGATGTGACGCTGGCGCGTCTTATCAGGTCAACGTGAACAGCCCTTCCACCTGAAATTAATTTTAAAAAGGGGCTAACAGCCCCTTTTTTGTCAGGAGAATTTATTATGGCGAAAGAATTTGGTCGCCCGCAGCGCGTAGCGCAGGAAATGCAAAAAGAGATCGCTCTCATCCTGCAGCGTGAAATTAAAGATCCTCGCCTGGGCATGATGACCACCGTTTCCGGTGTCGAAATGTCTCGCGACCTGGCGTATGCCAAAGTATATGTGACGTTCCTCAACGACAAAGATGAAGACGCGGTTAAAGCGGGCATCAAAGCGTTGCAAGAAGCTTCTGGTTTCATCCGCAGCCTGCTGGGGAAAGCGATGCGCCTGCGTATCGTGCCGGAACTGACCTTCTTCTACGACAACTCTCTGGTTGAAGGGATGCGCATGTCAAACCTGGTGACCAGCGTGGTCAAACATGACGAAGAACGTCGTGTTAACCCGGACGACAGCAAGGAGGACTAATGAGTCGTCCTCGTCGTCGCGGTCGCGACATTAACGGCGTTTTGTTGCTGGATAAACCTCAGGGTATGTCCAGCAACGATGCGCTGCAAAAAGTGAAACGTATATATAACGCCAACCGTGCCGGGCATACCGGTGCGCTGGACCCGCTGGCGACCGGCATGTTGCCGATTTGCCTCGGGGAAGCGACGAAGTTTTCCCAGTATCTGCTGGACTCCGACAAACGCTATCGGGTCATTGCGCGTCTTGGACAGCGTACCGATACTTCTGATGCCGACGGACAGATCGTTGAAGAACGTCCGGTAACCTTTAGCGCAGAGCAGCTGGCAGCGGCACTGGATACTTTCCGTGGCGATATCGAACAGATCCCTTCGATGTATTCAGCACTGAAATATCAGGGCAAAAAACTGTACGAATATGCGCGTCAGGGCATTGAAGTTCCGCGTGAAGCGCGTCCGATTACCGTTTATGAATTGCTGTTTATTCGCCATGAAGGCAATGAGCTGGAGCTGGAAATTCACTGCTCAAAAGGCACTTATATCCGCACCATCATTGATGACCTGGGTGAAAAACTCGGCTGTGGCGCGCATGTTATTTACCTGCGCCGTCTGGCGGTAAGTAAATATCCGGTTGAACGGATGGTGACCCTGGAGCACCTGCGTGAACTTGTTGAGCAAGCTGAACAGCAGGATATTCCAGCCGCGGAGTTACTTGATCCATTACTGATGCCAATGGACAGTCCAGCTTCGGACTATCCGGTGGTGAATCTTCCGTTAACGTCTTCTGTTTACTTCAAAAATGGTAACCCGGTTCGTACATCTGGTGCGCCACTGGAAGGACTGGTTCGCGTCACGGAAGGTGAGAACGGCAAATTTATCGGTATGGGCGAAATTGACGATGAAGGCCGCGTTGCGCCTCGTCGCCTGGTGGTTGAATACCCGGCGTAATGTTAACCGTCTTGCGATAACAGGTCGCTACGAGTAGAATACTGCCGCTTAACGTCGCGTAAATTGTTTAACACTTTGCGTAACGTACACTGGGATCGCTGAATTAGAGATCGGCGTCCTTTCATTCTATATACTTTGGAGTTTTAAAATGTCTCTAAGTACTGAAGCAACAGCTAAAATCGTTTCTGAGTTTGGTCGTGACGCAAACGACACCGGTTCTACCGAAGTTCAGGTAGCACTGCTGACTGCACAGATCAACCACCTGCAGGGCCACTTTGCAGAGCA
>ERZ812616.2503-NODE-2503-length-15344-cov-9.347112_pt1 | contig 15344 bp, 16 predicted proteins | sample MGYA00376249_ERZ812616 | MGnify/ENA primary metagenome ERZ812616 (study PRJEB26924, sample SAMEA4378265) | human gut metagenome | biome: human gut; feature: human-associated habitat; material: faeces | place: China | collected 2013 ... | reverse complement strand
CGACGGTGTAGCCGCAGCGCGTGCCGGTGAAGCCTGCGATCTTGGAGAAGCTGCACACCTCGATGGCAACCTCCTTCGCGTCCTCGACCTCAAAGATGCTGCGGGCGAGACCCGGCTCGGAGACGAAGCACTCGTATGCGGCGTCAAACAGGATGACCGCGTCATTGGCCTTCGCCCAGGCGACCCAGGCCTTGAGCTGCTCGACGGAGTAGGTCGCGCCGGTGGGGTTGTTGGGGCTGCAGATGTAGACGATGTCCGCGTGGGGGGCCTCGTCCGGCATCGGCAGGAAGCCGTTCTCCGCCGTGGCGGGCAGGTAGAGAATCTTGCGGCCAGCCATCACATTGTCATCGACGTAGACCGGGTAGACCGGGTCGGGAACAAGGATCGTGTTGTCCTGACTGAACAGGTCCAGCAGGTTGCCCAAGTCGCTCTTGGCACCGTCGGAGATGAAAATTTCGGACATGTCCAGCTCGACACCGTGGCCCGCGTAATACCTGCGGATAGCGTCGCGCAGGAACTCATAGCCCTGCTCGCTGGGAATATAGCCGTGGAACGTACCCTTGTGGCCCTGCTCCTCAACGGCCTTGTGCATGGCCTCCGTCACGGATGCCGCCAGCGGCAGGGTGACGTCGCCGATGCCCAGACGGATGACGTCTGCCTCGGGATGGGCCTTCTGGTAGTCGGCTACCTTGTGGGCAATGGTGCTGAACAGATAGCTCTCGTTCAGCTCGGCGTAATGCGGATTCAGCTGCATTATGGTTCCCCCTCGTTTATACCTATATAAATTTACTTTACCACAATTCGCGGCGGTGTGCAATAGAATTTGCAAAGGGAATTTTTATGGGTGATTTGTGGGGGAGGGTCTTGACCCTCCCGTGAGGGATAAATCTCTCCCCTACTGTAGGGGGCGGCGTCCTCGACGCCCCCCCGCGGAGGGGTCAAGACCCCTCCCTACAATCCTCCCCGTACAGGCTCTCGCACTTCTCGTCAATCTCCCTTGCGGGCAGCGACACGGCCATGGCCACCGCGGCACTGTAGCATTCCTCGGGGGTGAAGCCTTCGCCCGTCAGCGGGAAGTGCTGCAAAATCTTCTCGACCAGTTCGTCGTAATAGCGCGCGTAGAGCACGCCGCGGTCCGTGATGTAAATTTTGCCGTACCGCCGCCGCACAATGACCCCCTGCTTCATCAGGCTGGTCAGGATGCTGGTGACGCTGGGCTTGGTCACGCCCATGGCCTGCGCCAGTGCCAGCGGCGAGACCTCGGTGCTTTGCTGCGCCAGATGGTGGATGGCCAGCAGATAACGCAGGTTGGAATCGGTCAGGGTCAAGGTACATCTCTCCTTATACCAAACTAAAAGGGGGCGCGGGCCACGAACGGACCCGCGCCCCCTTCAGGCACTTATGCTTTACTTACTGTGGCAGGCACCGCCGCAGGTCTTACAATTACCTGTGCAGCCGCCGTGACTGCCGCAGCCGCCGCCCCCGCAGGAGCCGTCGCAGCAGCCAAGGCCGCCGGTCTTGTGTTCATGATACAAGAGCCAGCCGGTACCGCCAAACACGAAAATCGAAACGATGATCGTAGGCAGGTTAAAATTAGCAGCTAAAAACTCCATCATAAAAAGTCCGCTCCTTTCCGGAAGAATACGGTATTATTATACATTCAAGATTACTTGGAAGCAACAGCCTTCTTGGAATCGAACTGAACCTCGTTGACACCCTCGTACTTGTTGGGGCGGAACAGCAGGTAGATTGTCACGGCAATGATGGCGACTGCCACGATGGTGAAGAAGTTGAAGCCAACCTCACCGGTGATCAGACCGCCGATCTGATAGACGACCAGAGAAGCGCAGTAGGCAAACAGGCACATATAGCCGATGGCGATGGCAGTCCACTTGCCGTTGTTCATCTCGCGCTTGATGGCGCCCATAGCAGCGAAGCAGGGAGCGCACAGCAGGTTGAAGATCATGAAGCTGTAAGCGGAGATCGCGGTGAAGCTGGCAGCAACCTCAGGCCAGATCTCATCGCCGTTGTCAGACAGCTCGTCAGCATAGTGATACAGAACACCGAAGGTACCGACAACATTCTCCTTGGCAATCAGGCCGGAGATGGACGCGACAGTTGCACGCCAGTTGCCGAAGCCCTGCGGGATGAAGATCCAGGAAATTGCGCTTGCAACGATAGCTAGGATGGAGTTGTCCTGATCCTCGACCATCGTGAACGCGCCGTTCTCGAAGCCGAAGCCCTGCAGGAACCACAGGATGATGGTGGCAGCCAGAATGACGGTGCCGGCACGCTTGATGAAGGACCAGCCGCGCTCCCAAGTGGCGCGCAGGACGTTGCCCCATGCGGGCACATGGTAAGCGGGCAGCTCCATAACGAACGGAGCAGGATCACCGGCGAACAACTTCGTCTTTTTCAGGATGATGCCGGAGATGATGATGGCTGCAAAGCCGATGAAGTAAGCGGAGGTGGCGACCCAGCTGCTGCCGCCGAACAGAGCACCTGCAATCAGGCCGATGATGGGCATCTTAGCGCCGCAGGGAATGAAGCAGGTGGTCATGATCGTCATACGGCGGTCACGCTCATTCTCGATGGTACGGGAAGCCATAACACCGGGAACGCCGCAGCCGGTACCGACCAGCATGGGGATGAAGCTCTTGCCGGACAGGCCGAAGCGGCGGAAGATACGGTCCATGATGAAGGCGACACGAGCCATGTAGCCGACATCCTCCAGAATGGACAGCAGGAAGAACAGAACGAGCATCTGGGGAACGAAGCCCAGGACCGCGCCGACACCGGCGACGATGCCGTCCATGATAAGGCCGTACAGCCAGCCAGCAACGCCGATGGATTCCAGTAGGCCGCCCAGGGCGTTCGGGACGATCTCACCGAACAGAACATCGTTCGTCCAGTCGGTGGCAAAGGTGCCGATGCCGATGCCGCCGTCCGCAACGGAGGTGCCCATCGCGATGGCGTACATCAGCCACATGATGAGCGCGAAGATCGGCAGAGCCAGGATACGGTTCGTGACGAACTGGTCGACCTTATCGGAGACGGTCAGGTTCTCGGTGCGGGGCTTCTTCTTGACAGCCTTGTCAACAACGCCGTTGATGTAAGCGTAGCGCTGGTTGGTGATGATGCTCTCGGCGTCATCGTCCATTTCCTTCTCGCAGTCGGTGATGTGGGCGTCGATGTGGTCTAGCAGCTCTTTGTTCAGGTTCAGCTCAGCCTGGACCTTGTCGTCACGCTCAAACAGTTTGACAGCGTACCAGCGCAGGAAGCGCTCATCGACCTTGCCCTGAATGGACTCCTCAATGTGGGCAATGGCATGCTCAACGCTGCCGGTAAAGACGTGAGGCAGCTCGCCTGCCTTGCCCTTCTTGGCAGCGGCGACGGCCAGCTCGGCAGCCTTCTCGCTGCCCTCGTTCTTCAGGGCGGAGATCTCGACGGCCTCGCAGCCCAGTTCGTTGGACAGCTTCTTCAGGTCGATCTTGTCGCCGTTCTTGCGGACGAGGTCGATCATGTTGACGGCCATGACCACGGGGATGCCGAGCTCGATCAGCTGGGTGGTCAGGTAGAGGTTACGCTCGATGTTGGTGCCGTCGATGATGTTCAGGATGGCGTCGGGCTTCTCATTGACGAGGTAGCCGCGGGCAACGACCTCCTCCAGCGTGTAGGGAGACAGAGAGTAGATACCGGGCAGGTCCTGGATCACGACGTCGTCGTGCCCCTTGAGCTTGCCTTCCTTCTTCTCGACGGTAACGCCGGGCCAGTTGCCGACATACTGGTTAGAACCGGTCAGGCTGTTGAACAGGGTGGTTTTACCGCAGTTCGGGTTGCCTGCCAGAGCAATTTTAATTGCCATTTGGTTAAACCCCTTTCTTTACTTTTTCAGAACTCACTCAACTTCGATCATTTCGGCGTCAGCCTTGCGGACGCTGAGCTCGTAGTTGCGGACGGTCAGCTCCATCGGGTCGCCCAGAGGTGCGACCTTGCGGACGTAAACCTTGGTGCCCTTGGTCAGGCCCATGTCCATGATGCGGCGCTTGACAGGGCCCTCGCCGTGCAGCTTGGCAACGGTGACGGTCTCGCCGACCTGTACATCTTTCAGAGTCTTCATACTTCGTTCCTCCTCTTGGTACAATCAATCAAACAGCCGAGGGGCTGTGATTCCAAATTTTTTACGCAACGATAATGCGCATGGCCAGGGTCTTATCCAGCGCAATGCGCGCTTCCTTGACCTGAAGGATGAGGTTGCCGCTGATCTCATTGACCACGGTAACGGTCTCCCCCACGACAAAGCCAAGCTCGGCCAGATGCTGGCGGACCTCATCCTTGCCGGTGATCTTTCGGATGGTAACGGTATCGCCTGCTTTAGTCATCGTTAAAGGCATTCCACACACTCCCCTTTTGCGATTCTGCAATATATTAGCCTATGCTAACGCTTGGAGCAAAAGCATGCGGTTAGAACGCTCTAACCGCTTACGATGGTAGTTTACCACCACTAACTCCCGATGTCAATACGGAAGTTAGGCTAACCAAACAGATTTGTGAAAAGTAGATAGTTATTGCTAACTTGAATTGTGCAGCTTTGAACAAATTGTGAAAGCATCACGGCAGAAGCCGGGCAGTGATGCGCGCTTACGGAAACCACCCGGTAGGGGCGGGGCATGCCCCGCCCGCAGCCTACCTGTAACGCCGCACTTGCGGGAAGGCCGAGGGCCGGGCGTGCCCGGCCCCTACAGACAGCAAAAAAGCCGGAGGGACCTCTCTCCCCTTCCGGCATATTCAATATCTTATTGCCCCTTTTTCTGCTTCCGCGTCTCTGCCAGATGCCGCACCGCTAAAACGGGATGATGGAACAGCATCCGCGGACCGCTCCAGCGCATGACCTGGCGGATGCGCTCCCGCATCTCGGGCTTGTAGCAGTGCGTTTGGCAGACGCTGCAGAACGTTTTGGTCGCTATATGCGGGCAGTGGTCCACCCGCGCGTCGGCGTAGTCCCGCAGGACCGCGCAGTCGGGGCAGAGCCGGCCCTTGGGCGTGCCGTGATGGCCGCGGCAGTATAGCTCGATCATCAGGCCGACAGTGGCCTTTTCCTGTTGGCGCTTCTTCTCCGGGGCGTCGGGGACGCCGCCCCCTACAGTGTTCGTAACAGCCATCAGCTCATCCTCCCGTTTTCCACAGAGTACGTCGTGTCAGCAATTCGCATCGTCGAGGCGCGGTGGGATACAAGCACCACGGTCTTGCTGGCCCGCTCCTCGGCCAGACTGCGCAAGATGACGGCCTCGTTCAGGCTGTCGAGGTTGCTCGTCGGTTCGTCCAGCAGGATGAACGGTGCATCGTGCAGAAACGCCCGTGCCACACCGAGCCGCTGCCGCTCGCCGCCCGAGAGGGTATCGCCCAGCTCCCCGACGGACGTGTCGTAGCCCTGCGGCAGCGTCATGATAAAGTCGTGGATGGACGCCTTCCTGCAGGCTGCCACGACCTGCTCATGGGTCGCGTTCCGGTTGGCAATTTTGACATTTTCTTCAATACTGTCATGGAACAGCACGGTGTCCTGCTCGACGAAGCTCTCCGCTGCGCGCAGCGACGCCGTGTTGATGCCCTTGATGTTCTCGCCGGAGATCTCGACCCGGCCTAAATCTGTGTCCCAGAACCGCATGAGCAGCTTGAGCAGTGTGGATTTGCCGCTGCCGCTGCGGCCCGTGATGCCCACGATGCCGTGCTCCGGGATGTGCAGGCTGACCTCCTTCAAAATCTCGCTGTCGCGGTAGCCGAAGGTCACGCGGCGGGCGTCGGCACCGCGGAACACAATGTCCCTGCCGTCGGTGACCTCGCGCACAGCGGGCTGCTCATCGAGAATATCCAGAACGCGGTTGCCCGCGGCGAAGGTGCTTTGCAGCCCGGTGCCGAGATTCGCCAGCGCGATGACCGGGCCGAAGCTGCTCATGAGTGCCACAACGCTGACGAGCGCACCGTCAAACCCGATGGCACCCGCCATGAACAGGCTGCCCGCCAGCGCCAGCATACCGGCGTCCAACAGCTGGATGATGGCCCCGGTCACGGCCTGTGCCGTGCCGCCGGCCTCCTTCAGGCGGCGCTCCTGCCCGGCCAGCGCGTCGGTGCGCTGGTTGATTTGCGCCAGCCGATGCGCGCCGTCATTGTATTGCAGGCTCTCCCGCACGCCACGCAGGCTGTCCAGTACAAAGCCGTTCAGCGCGCCGAACTCCGCGCGGAAGCTCTCGCCCGATTTGCGCGCACCTCTGGCGGCTGCCACGGGTATGCCGATGCCGATGACCGCATAGGCCAGCGCCGCGTACAGCCCCAGCGCGGGTGCATAGCTTCCCATAAAGCACGCCATAACGACGCTTACGATGACGGCAATGCAGATGGGCGAGATCGTGTGCGCGTAAAAAACCTCCAGCAGCTCAATGTCAGCGGTCAGCACGGCAATCAGGTCGCCCTTGTCGCGGCCCTCCAGCTTGGCGGGGGCCAGCTGGCGCAGCACGCCAAAGACCTTGTCCCGGATGAGCGCCAGCAGCTTGAACGCAATAAAATGGTTGCAGCCCTGCTCCGCGTAGTGCAGCACGCCGCGGGCCACGGCCAGAATCGGCAGCAAAATACAGGCGGTTTTGAGCACAACGGGCACAGAAAAGTGCAGGCTGTCCAGCAGCGCATACACACCCAGAACCGGGATGAAGATGGCGCAGAGAAAGCCCGCTACGCCCAGCAGAACGGCGCAGACCATGACCGGGGCGAGAGGGCGTACCAGCCCTACAAGGCGGTACATGACGTTGAAATTGCCGCGAGTACGTTTGTTTTCCATCACTGTGCCTCCTTCCCGTAGTTTTCCAGTGCCTGCTGGCGGTTCCACAGGTCGGCGTACAGCCCGCCCTGCGCCAGCAGTGCCTCGTGCGTGCCCTGCCCCGCCGGATGGCCGTGATCCAGCACGTAAATATTGTCCGCCTTTGTCACGTTGGCAAGGCGGTGGGAAATCAGGATGACCGTCCTGCGCCCGGCCAGCCGGTGGATGCCCGCCATGATGTCGTTCTCGCTCTCTACGTCGATGTTGGACGTTGCCTCGTCAAAAATGTAGACGGGACTGTCATGCAGCAGTGCGCGGGCCAATGCCAGCCGCTGCCGCTGGCCGCCGGACAGGTTGCCGCCGCCCTCGGTCAGCGGGGTGTCCAGCCCGTCCATCGAGCGCAGGAAGTCCGCCAGATTCACCTGCTCCAGCGCGCCCCACAGCGCACCGTCGTCTGCGTCGGGCGCGGCCATCCGCAGGTTGTCGGCCACCGTACCTTTAAAGAGGTGGCTGCCCAGGCTGACGAGCGTTACATTTTTGAGCAGGCTGGCCTCGCTGACGGCGGAAAGCTCCTGCCCGCCGATGGTCACATGCCCCGTGTAGCCGGACACGCGCCCGGTCAGCACGGCGGCAATCGTGGACTTGCCGCAGCCGCTCTCGCCCACCAGCGCGGTGAAGCTGCCCTGCGGGAAGTCAAGATTTAAGCCATGCAGCGTTTCTTTTTCGGCCGTGTAGCCAAAGTGCAGGTCACGGCAGGCAATCGCGCAGTCCGCGCCGAGCTGGGCGGTTCTGGCGCTGTCCTCGGGCAGGTCCAACAGCTTGAAAATTTTGTCGCTGGCGGCCATGCCGTTCATGGCAACGTGGAAGTACGACCCCAGCGCGCGCATCGGCAGGAAGAAATCCGCCGACAGCAGAATGATGCAGAGAGCGCCCGGCAATGTTACGCGGTTTGCATTGAACTCATGCGCGGCCACGATGATGCCCAGCGCCGCGCCGCCGTAGGCGATGATGTCCATGACGATGATCGAGTTGAGCTGCATCGTCAGCACCTTCATCGTCACCTTGCGGAAGTGCTCGGCCTCACGGTTCATGGCCGCGTGGCGGGCCCCGTCGGCCTGATAAATCTTGAGCGTGGTCAGCCCTTGCAGGTTCTCCAAAAAGCTGTCGCCCAGCGCAGCGTACCGGCCCCAGTACTTGCCCAGCAGCTTTTTAGCAAATTTCTGCACAGCCACGATGGAAACGGGAATCAGCGGCACGCAGATCATCAGGATGACCGCCGCGTGCAGACTGACTGGGGCCAGCGCAATAAACAGCGTGACCGGTGCGATCATGGCGTAGAAAAACTGCGGCAGATACGCGCCGAAGTAGGTCTCGAGCTGCTCGACGCCCTCGCCTGCCAGCTGCAAAACCTCCGCGGTGGGCACGGCCTGGGTGTAGCTGCCGCCCAGGCGGAGCAGCTTTTCATAAATAGCGGCACGCAGCGTTTTTTTGACGGTGCAGCTGGCGTTGTAGCTGGCCGACGCCGCGCCGCGCGTGCAGAAAAAGCGCACGATCAGCGCACCGAGAATGTACAGAAGTGCGGTGGACAGGTCCGGCTCTCTGCGCACAAGTCCCGTTAGAAAGAGGGACACGGCGAAGATCATCACGATGTTGGCCAACAGCGCAAGGAATTGCAGCACAACATTCCACGCAATGTACCGTTTGGAGTCGCCCATCATCGAAATCAGGCGTTTGTTGATCATCATAAGCGGTTGTTCCTTTTTTACATAGTGCGGTAGAGGCCGGACATACCCGAAAAATCACACCTTTTCTTTCGTGCGCAGCGGCAGGTAGCCTGCGTCGCGGATGGCCTTGCGGATGACCTCCTCGTCGGCGTCGGCCTTCGTCCAGACCGTCACGTTCCGGGCGCTCAGGTTCACCTCGGCCAGCGTGTCGGGCAGGGTGTTCAATGCGTTTTCCACATGGCGCTGGCAGTTCTGGCAGGTCATGCCGTCCACGCCCATGACGAGGCGGTGCGGATAGTGGCTCTTGTTGGTGTCCGCCGCCCTGACCTTTTTAGCGGGGACGTCATGCTCACCGCAGCAGCCGCCGCCGTGGCGCAGATGGTGGATAAAGCTGTAGATGCCGTAGCCGACGGCAGCCACCAGAATCAGAACAATAATGACGTTTGCCATAAAAAACCTCCTGGTTAGTGCTTTCTAATTTGACTTAGAATATACTAACTTCTGCTTTGCTTTTTGTCAAGAGGTATCTTTTTTGATACTGCCCGGCAGGGGCCGCACATGCCCGGCTCCTGCCGCGCAAACAAAGAAGGAGGGGCATCGCTGCCCCTCCCGGTATGGATGGATATGGAGAAAATCAGGCATTGGCCAGAGCGGTGCCAAGGGCTGCACAGGCAGTCTCGGCGTCGCCGTCGGGGGAACCGTTGGCCATGACAGGCTCAACGACCAGACGGGCACCGGCGGCCTCGGCGTCCTCGGCCCAGGTGCGGATCCACTCGCCGTCACCCCAGCCGTAGGAGCCGAACAGGCCAACGGGTTTGCCGCTCAGAGAGCCGCGCAGATCCTGGTACATCGGCTCGAACTCGCTCTCCTCCAGCTGCTCGGCGCCCATGGCGGGGCAGCCCAGCGCAAAGCCGGTGTAGTCGCCGGCGGAGGAAACGTTGAACTCGGAGGCGGTGAACTTGTCAACAGAAGCGCCGGCGGCGGCAGCTGCGTTGGCGACCAAATCGGCCATGGCCTCGGTGTTGCCGGTGCCGCTCCAATAGATAACTGCAATCTTGCTCATAAATAACTACTCCTTTTATAATTTTTATGGTGCATCGTCAGGCGGCCACTGTCAGCCGCCTGATCGGGGTGCCGTTGTAATAGCAGCGGGCGTAGATGCGCTCGCACTTTTTATAGCGGTCAAACTCTGCCTGCGCAGCGGTGGGATCGGTGTAGACCTTCCAATAGCCGCACGCGGTAAAGTTTTTGCCGCGGTTTTGGATGAACCCGATGACATCCGCCAGCGGGTATCCCAGAAAAACGCCGATCTCATGCGGGAAATCTCCCTCGCAGCAGAGCCTTTCGGCCAGTTGGTCCAGCAGCTCGTCTGCGGTGCCGGGGGTGTAGCCCTCCCCCGCCAGAAAGTCCAGCATGTGCGGCGCTGCCAATAGCCTGGCCACACGGGCCGGGCGGTATACATAGACCAGTACAGCCCCGGTGCGCGGGCACTGCCTAAGCACCCGCACCGTGACCCCGCGGGGCGACAGCGCGGCGTGCCAGGCGGCGGCCATGGCGGCGGCATCCTGCCCGGGCGCGGGCTGGTAGCGGAACAGACTGGCAGCCTTGAGCCCCGCCAGTGTGGGGGCGCATAGGGTGGCCAGGTCGCAGGCGAAGCTGCGCGGGCTGGGGATGACACGCGATTGCTGCATGAGATGACTCCTTACCTCTACAATAGTTAGTGTCTGCTAACCACCGGCCCCATAAAACCGCCCGGCACGGGGAGAGAACCGCACCGGGCGGGCTATGGTTGTTCCGAAGGTCGGATACTTGCTGCGGTTAGCCTTAACTAACGCTAACAATATAGCATGATATAGAGCGGTTGTCAAGCAAAAATTTGAGAAAAAATTGCAGCTGTAGGGGGCGGCGTTTCCGACGCCCCGTGAGCCAGCGCACATCTTCCATGAAAATCGTAGGGCGGCCTGCCCCCAGGCCGCCGCGGCGGGGTGAGAGAGCCCCGCCCTACAGCAATAGCCAATGGGGGCAGTGTCTCCCGGGACACTGGCGGCGGCGCAAAGCCCCGCGGGAGGGTCAAGACCCTCCCCTACGAACCAGCCAGAAGCGGGAATCTGCACATAACACAGCGGCAACCGCAAAGCTCCCGGGGTAATGCCAAGCATCGATCCCTACACGTAGGGGCGTATAGGAAATGCGCCCGGAAGCTCTGCGGCTGCCGCTTCTTTACAACTTAATAGTTGCTGCTCTTCAGCTCAAAATAGCTCTGCGGATGTGCGCACACCGGGCACTTGACCGGCGCGTGCTGACCGATATAGACGAACCCGCAGTTGCGGCACTGCCAGACCTGCTCGGTCTCGCGGGCGTAGACCTTGCCCGCCTCAATGTTGGCGGCCAGCGCTTTGTAGCGCTCCTCGTGGTCCTTCTCAATCGCGGCGACCATCGTGAACAGCGCGGCGATCTGGGTAAAGCCCTCCGCCTTCGCCTCGGCGGCCATGCGCGGGTACATCGAGGTGTGCTCCTCGTTCTCGCCCGCGGCGGCCATCTTCAGGCAGGTCAGCGTGTCGGGAATCTCGCCGTTTTCCATCAACAGCTTGAACCAGATCTTGGCGTGCTCCTTCTCGTTGTTGGCGGTCTCGGTGAAGATGGCGCTGATCTGCTCATAGCCCTCCTTCTTGGCCTTGGACGCGAAATAGGTGTATTTGTTCCGGGCCTGGCTCTCACCTGCGAAAGCCTCCCACAGGTTTTTCTCGGTCTTGCTGCCTCTGAGTTCCATAATGAATACCTCCGTTGAAATAGGAATAAGTCTTAATATGACTTTATTATAGCATACAAACAGCCCCTGTCAAGTAAAATTTCGGAATGGAATCTTAGTGATCTTGCACAGACGGTTGACAAAGCATACATTTTAGTGTACTATCTGAATAAGATATATTCTTAAAACAGAAAAGGAGGTCTGCCCATGACCCGCCAACGCGCCCTGATTTTGGGTATCATGCGTGAAAAATGCCCGGAGCATCTGACCGCTGACGAAATTTTCAGCCATGCGCGGCAGGCCATGCCGCACATTGCGCGCGGCACTGTGTACCGCAACCTGAAATTGATGGAGCTGGACGGTGAGATCGGTCATCTGGAAATGCCCGACGGCCCGGACCGCTACGACGCCAACCCGACCCCCCACGGCCACCTGCTGTGTGACAGCTGCGGTGACCTGGCCGACCTGCCGGTGGTGGGGCTGATCCGCGACATTGAGTCCGCCATCGGTACCGAGGTACGCGGCTACACGCTGACGATCCGCTACATCTGCCCGAAATGCCGCGCCAAAAACGCGCAGTGAGGTTCTGATTTATGGCAAAACAGCGTGACCCTGTAATAGATAGTATGCGCGGCATCGGCATTGTGCTTATGGTGCTGGGGCATTCGGGCTTTCGCGGGACGGACTTCATCTACCTGTTCCACATGGCCCTGTTTTTTATGCTGAGCGGCTGGCTTTTCAGCCTGCGCGGCGGGCCGGTGCACTTTATCAAGCGCAAAGCCGTCACGCTCTGGCTGCCCTTTGTGCTGGCAAACACCGCCTTTACCGTGCTGAACAACCTGTTTTTAAAGCTGAATATTTTGACGAGTGATGAGCGCATTTTGCAGGTTCCCGGCAATGCCGTCACAACGCCCGTGACGGTGAAGGATGTGATTGGCCGCACCGTGCACTGGTGCGTGTTTGACGGCGGCACCCAGCTGGGCGGCGCGATGTGGTTCATCCAAGCACTGTTTCAAGTATCTATTCTGTACGCTTTGGTGGAATTTATTCTGCAAAGGCTGCTGCATGGTGCCGATACGCTGCTGCCGCAGGGACTTTTTTCCGGCGTGCTGCTGTGGGTGGGCTGGCGCTGCAGGCTGGCCGGATGGAACGTGTGGGGGCTGGGCATTGCGGCCAGCTGCTACTGCCTGTTCTACCTGGGCACGGTCCTGCGGCGCACGACGCGGGAAAGCATACTGACGTACCAGCGCGGTATTTTTGCTGCAGCGGCCTTTGCGGTGCTGCTGATTCTAGGGCAGCTCGGCTCTGTGGGTCTGGCGGGCAATGGATACAGCGGCCCGATTTTCCTGCTGCTTGCCAGCCTGGCGGGCTGGGTGCTGGTGCGGGAGGCCGCGTGCCTGACCGCTCCCCTGCCCTGTGTCCGCGCGGTGCTGGCCTATCTGGGCCGTGCGACGATGCCGATTGTGATTTTGCACTTTTTGAGCTTCAAGCTCGTGACCTGGCTTGGCCTGCTGGCCACAGGCGGAGAGCCGTATCTTCTGGCCGCATTCCCGATTTACTTTACGGGCGGTGCCTGGTGGCTTGCCTACACCGCCGCGGGCCTGGTTCTGCCGCTGGCAGCAAATGCGGTGTACAAGAAAATAAAAAATGCCGTCTTAGCGCATTGATGTAAAAAAAGAGCCCCGCGGGGCTCTTTTTTCTTGCCTCCCTCTGCGAGACAGACTCCCCCGATACGGGGGAGGCGGCGCTTGCGCCAGAGGGGGCCAAGAAAATGCTTGATTTGTGACACATTCCCGCTCCCGTCGGCGTTATAAGGGTGAAAGGAGGCGAGCCGATGCAAAACGAACAGGATTTAGAAAAGCTCGTACATGCCCATACCGCTGCACTGCTGCGGTACTGCACCGGCCTGCTGGGGTGCGAGGCCGACGCACAGGATGCTGTGCAGAAAACCTTCATCAAGGCGTGGCAGCAGCGCCACACGCTGCGCCATGACGGCACCGACAACGAGCGCGCGTGGCTCTACCGCATCGCCTACCGCACCTCGCTGGACATGCTGCGGGCAACCAAACGCGCGGCGGCCTACCCCACCCCGGAGCCGTTGGAGCAGGACCCCGGCATCAGCGAAGAGCTGCGCGCGGCGCTGAACACGCTGGCCCCGCTGGATCGGGCCCTGATCTTAGAGCGTGTGCTGGACGGGCTGGATTATGCCGCACTGGCGTGCATTCACGGACGACCCGCCGCCTATCTGCGCACACGCTACCACCGCGCCAAAAAGCAGCTGGCGCAGCGATTGAAGGAGGGGGAGCACTATGAAGTATGACCGCGAAGAAGCGTATTTGCACGAAAAGCTGACCGGCGGCCTGCACCCGGCAGGCGTTGATCTATGGCCCGCCGTGGCCGAGCACCTGCCCGACGCGCCCCCCGCACGGCACCCGCGCTGGAAGCTGGCAATCTGCCTGGCCGCGCCGCTGCTGATTGCCGCCGGAGTGCTGGCAGGCACGGCAGAGTTCACGAACCTGCGCGAAAACCCGCGCCCGTCCTTTGCGCCGGAGGCCAACACCGGGTACGCCATCACGTATGAGCGGCAGTATTTTGCGCTGGATGAGGATTTGCTGGCGGGAATGGTGGCAAACCATAATGGGGAGATGTCAGACGATGGCTGGCTGCCGATGAACGCCAGCATAAACGGCCAGCTGCACCCCACCGACGCGGACTACGCCGATTGGTACGCCCGGGCTGCACGCGGGTACGACAGCTGGGTGGAAATGACCGCCGCGACTGGTCTGCCGCTGGCGCAGAACACGCTGCTGGATGAGGGAGATACAAGCACTTTCCCGTCGATTGCCATGTATCCGTCCGGTATGATCGACATGCCGGATGAATATGACGATGGCATGCCCTATACGCCGAAATTTCAGGAATATCCCGCCGGATTTATCCCCATCGGGCGCGGCGATACACCGGACAAGCTCTACCTACGCACGGGTGTGCTTTTGGATAGCTACAATGTAGAAATCATGGCAGTTGCCTATCTTGGGGATGCGCCCAAGGAGATGGCAACGGATTTGTATTGGCAAAAAAGTGCCGGGTTGACGTGGCAATGTGAAAGCTACCCCATGGCCAACGGCAACACCGCGCTGATCCCCCACTGTACAAGCAACCCGAACTCGAGGCCCTACATCCAGTCCAGAGCCTACTTTGCGCAGGACGGCATTTTGTACCAAGTCTATTGCCGTCCCTATACGGATAGCCTTTATTATAATGCCTCGCAGGAGGACATCTGGGCAGAGCTGAAGGTGGTTTTGGACGGATTCTCTTAAAAGGCTCCCCGGGAGGGGAGCTCCGCCCGCAGGCGGTGAGGGGTGGGCGGCAGGCTGACGATTTAGACAGCAGCTCCCACCCATCCATCCGGCCCGCGGCCACCTCCCCTCAAGGGAGGCTTTAAAGCAGGCAATAAAAAGAGAGAAGAACCTTCGCCCTGTGCGAAAATTCTTCTCTCTTTTTTCTCTTTTATCTCTCCTCCAGCGGCACGTACTCCCTTGTCTGCATGATGCTCTGGTAGGCCGGGCGGATGATCTTATCTACGTTGACAAGCTCCTCCATGCGGTGGGCGGACCAGCCGACGATACGCGCAACCGCAAAGATCGGGGTGTATAGCTCCACCGGGATGCCCAGCATGTCATACACAAAGCCGGAGTAGAAGTCCACGTTCGTCGAGACACCCTTATAAATATGGCGCTTCTCGGCAATGACCTGCGGGGCCAGCCGCTCGATCGTGTTGTAATACTCAAAGTCGCGGCTGCGGCCCTTGGCGTCGGCCAGCTGGTGGACAAAGCTCTTGAACACCACCGCGCGCGGGTCGCTCAGCGAGTAGACCGCATGGCCCATGCCATAGATCAGGCCCTTCTGGTCGAACGCCTGGCGGTCCACAATGCGGCCCAGATAATCAGCCATGGCCTCCTCGTCCAGCGGGTCGGTGACGTGGGCGCGGATGTCGTCCATCATCTGCATGACCTTGATGTTCGCGCCGCCGTGCTTGGGGCCCTTCAGGCTGGAAAGCGCC
>ERZ812616.2496-NODE-2496-length-15391-cov-4.234220_pt1 | contig 15391 bp, 9 predicted proteins | sample MGYA00376249_ERZ812616 | MGnify/ENA primary metagenome ERZ812616 (study PRJEB26924, sample SAMEA4378265) | human gut metagenome | biome: human gut; feature: human-associated habitat; material: faeces | place: China | collected 2013 ... | reverse complement strand
GCATTCCCGCCTTGAGGGCGGCCGTGGAACCCGGTTCGTGGTACTGGCACCGGAATCTGGTGGAGAGGGATCGGGAAAAGCGCCTGCTGTGCGAAAGGAAAGGCATCCGGCTGATAACCGTATATGACCATTATGATGAAACGGCCGTTCCTTTCGACGATTGCCTGGTGACTCCCTGCGACCTTGCCTCCCGCCGGAATATGGACAAGCTGGTTGCGGTGACGAAAACCCTTTTCGGGGCGTTCGGGCTGGATTCGAACCTCGCCGCGGGCGAATGGGAGACGATCCGGAGGAGGGCCGAACTGGATTCGCGGCGGATGACCACCGAAGAATTCCGGGCGGAGCTGGCCGGGATCAATGATAAAATCGAGGTTATCGGCGAATACACGAGGGCCTCTGATAAAATCAGGGTGCGGTGCAAGGTCTGCAATCACGAGTGGTCCGTTGCGCCCACGACCCTGCGCCGGGGTTCGGGATGCGCCAGCTGTGCCGGCAGGTTGAAACTCTCGCATGAACGGTTCGTCGAAAGATTGAACCTGTTGCATCCGGAGATCGTCCCTCTGACCGAGTATGTCAACAGCCAGACCCGCATGACATTCGAGTGCAGGGCCTGCGGCCATGTATGGTCGGCGCAGGCGTATAGCCTCATCGCGAAATCCCGCTCTTCCGGCTGCCGGAAATGCTCCGTTAGGGCGATGCTGCGACGACGAAGCCGGAAGGTAAGGTGCATCACCACCGGTGAGGTGTTCGACACGCTTCGGGAAGCCGCCGCCAAATACGGCGTCAGCCGCTCGGCGATCAGCCAGTGTTGCAGCGAGCCTCCGAAACTCAAACGTGCCGGCGGCCGGGAGTGGGAATACGTCGACCTGCTTTCCGGAGAGCGTTGACCTGACGCGGCCGATGCGCGGGAACCGGCCGGATAAAACCGGTCTCTCCTTCCCGAAAACGAAAAAAGGAAGGCCTCGACCTTCCTTTCTCTGGTGATCCCGCTGGGGCTCGAACCCAGGACCCCAACATTAAAAGTGTTGTGCTCTACCAGCTGAGCTACGGAATCTCCGTGTGCCAAAATGGGAATCGTTTCCGTTTTGGTGGTGCAAATGTACGGATTTATTTTTAAAATCCAATACCCGGCCTGCAAATTTTGCGCAAAAGTGTGTTTTTTGCCTTTCCGGCTGCCGGCTGCCGCCTGCAGGCGATAGGCGTCCGGGCATCTTCCGGCGGTTTCGGCCGGCCGGGATCGTGAAATTTGGCGCGCGGATTTTGTTTTGCCGAAATAAAAGGATATTTTTGTAGGCGTTAAGATGAAATCTAACTTTTAAAACCGAATAATTCTATGTGTAAAGCGCTGATAATCGGAGCCGGCGGCGTCGGAACGGTGGTGACGCAGAAAATCGCGGCCAATCCCGTCTTCACGGACGTGATGCTGGCCAGCCGTACCAAATCCAAATGCGACGCCGTTGCGGCCGCCATCGGCGGCAACCGCGTGAAGACCGCCGAGGTCGACGCCGACAGCGTGCCGCAGCTGTGCGAACTGTTCCGCGCGTTCAAACCCGACATCGTGGTCAACGTGGCGCTTCCGTACCAGGATCTCACGATCATGGACGCCTGCCTCGAATGCGGCTGCAACTACCTCGACACGGCCAACTACGAGCCGAAGGACGAGGCGCATTTCGAATACTCGTGGCAGTGGGCCTATCAGGACCGCTTCAAGGCCGCGGGACTCACGGCGATCCTCGGCTGTGGTTTCGACCCGGGCGTGACGGCCATCTTCACGGCCTATGCCGCCAAGCACCATTTCGACGAAATCCACTACCTCGACATCGTCGACTGCAACGCCGGCAACCACGGCATGGCTTTCGCCACGAACTTCAACCCCGAGATCAACATCCGCGAGGTGACCCAGAAAGGGCGTTATTACGAGAACGGAGAGTGGGTGGTGACCGAGCCGCACGAGATCCACAAGCCGCTCAATTATCCGGGCATCGGCGAGCGCGAGTCGTACGTCATCTACCACGAGGAGTTGGAGTCGCTCGTGAAGAACTATCCCACGATCCGGCGTGCGCGCTTCTGGATGACCTTCGGTCAGGAGTACCTGACGCACCTGCGCGTGATCCAGAACATCGGCATGGCGCGTATCGACCCGATCATCTACAACGGGGTCGAGATCGTCCCGATCCAGTTCCTCAAGGCGGTTCTTCCCGATCCCAAGTCTCTGGGCGCCAACTATCACGGCCAGACCTCGATCGGCTGCCGCATCAAGGGCCTGAAGGACGGCAAGGAGCGCACCTACTATATTTATAACAACTGCGACCACGAACAAGCCTTCAAGGAGACCGGCACGCAGGCCGTGTCGTTCACCACGGGCGTTCCGGCGGCTTTGGGCGCTTCGATGTGGGCCAAGGGCCTCTGGCGCGGCGCCGGCGTGTTCAACGTCGAGGAGTTCGATCCCGATCCGTTCCTCGCCGAGCTGGGCGAGCAGGGCCTGCCGTGGCACGAGCTGTTCGATGTGAATCTCGAAGTGTAGGTTTTTGAAGATTGCGGCGCAGATGCCGCACATCCCTCAAAATCCCCGGATGGATAGTGCCGAAGTACGTCCCATCCGGGGATTTTTCACGATGCACGACAGATGCACCGCACCGATCGAAAACGGTGGCGGTCCCGCAGAACGGCAGTTCGCCGCCGCGCCCCGCGGAGGACTGCACTCCGTTTGCCGCCGCCGTCGGACCGAATCTGAAACCCATGTTCCGTTCTTCCGCCGCCGGACTACTCGCCGACCCGCCCCGTCAGCAGCCACCGGGCGTCGATCTGCGGAAACCGTGCGCAGATGCGCTCCACGAGCAGGGGCGTCAGAGGCCTGTTGTCGAACAGGACGAGGTAGAGCAGCTCGGCGTCGGGCATCCCGATCTGACGGGCGAAAAGTTCGGTGTAAAACCCCGAGGCGCGGATCACGAACCGGAGCCGTTCGCTGGCGTAGCTGTAATCGTTGGGGTGGGGGCGTCGGGACTTGTTTTCCATCGTGCGAATTTTTGGATGACGCGCCCGTAAAAACGAACGCGGACTACTGTTACTCATTCGGTGGAAGGCTCTGGAAAACCCTGAAACAAACAAGCACATATAGCCCGCGCCGTAATGACGTAGAAAACCATATCCCATGCCATACGGCGCGAGCCGCACCGCAGAGCGGGATATGCGCTTGGCTGTTTCGGGTAAATTTTCCAGATTTTCCACCAGCCAAGACAACCCGCGACAGCGGATTGTGTTTGCAAAGATACGAAAAAATCGGAATGCTGTTAATCTTTTCGCTCCGAAAGCGGCGGTCGTAAGTATAAATGCGTATTTTCCCGAAAACCAAGCCTGCGCAGCGTGGTTTTCAGGAGGTTTTTGCTACTTTTGCAACTGTTTTGGACGTTTTCGTTGAGCGAGGGCAGAGCCGGGCTTGCCCGGATTATGCCGAGCGGAGAAAACGAAGGATGAAATCCAACTAAAAACAATTCGATGATTGACTTTCTGAAACTGCCTTCACCGTGCTACGTCCTCGACGAGGAGCTGCTGGACCGGAACCTGGCGACTGTCGACCGTGTGCGCCGGGAATCGGGCGCCGAAATTATCGTCGCCCTGAAGGCCTGCGCCATGTGGAGCATTTTTCCCGAGCTGGCGAAGCATTCCGACGGTGCGACTGCAAGTTCCGCCGCCGAGGCGCGTCTCGTTTTCGAGGAGTTCGGGCGTCCCGCCCACACCTACGCCCCGGTCTACACGGACTCCAATATCGACGAAATCCTCAATTGCAGCGATCATATCACGTTCAATTCGCTGTCGCAGTTCCGCCGCTTCGGCCAGAAAGCCCTTATCAACGGCATTTCCTGCGGCCTGCGGATCAACCCGCAGTATTCGCCCGTCGAGACGGACCTCTACAACCCCTGCGTCCCCGGCTCGCGGCTGGGCGTCACGGCCGAACAGCTGGCGGCGCACGGCGGACTTCCGGCGGGTGTCGAGGGGCTGCATTTCCACGTCCTCTGCGAATCGCGCCCGGAGCATCTGCAAAAGGCGCTGGAGGCCGTCGAGACGCATTTCGGAGCGTATCTCGACCGGATCAAATGGCTCAACATGGGCGGCGGCCACCTGATGACGGCCTCGTGGTATGACTGCGACCGCCTGATCGCCCTGCTGAAGGCGTTCAGGTCCCGCCATCCGAACCTGCGGCTGATTCTCGAACCCGGCAGCGCCTTCACGTGGCGCACGGGCTTTCTGGTTTCGACCGTCGAGGACATCGTGGAGAACGGCGGGGGGACGACGGCGATGCTCGACGTGTCGTTCGCCTGCCACATGCCCGACTGCCTCGAAATGCCCTACAAACCCGCCGTCATCGGAGCGCATGAACCTGCCGACGGCGAAAAGCGCTGGCGCATGGGCGGCACGAGCTGCCTTGCGGGCGACTACTGCGGCGACTGGGCTTTCGACCGCGAGCTGAAGGTGGGGGAGCGCGTCGTCTTCGAGGACATGATCCACTACACGATGGTCAAGACCACGATGTTCAACGGCGTCCACCATCCGGCCATCGTCATCGCGCGCCGCGACGGCCGCACCGACGTCATCCGCGAATTCGGCTACGAGGACTTCCGGAACCGCATGTCATAGACAATATTGAATTCAGATATACGAAACCTCTTCATGGAAAATTTCACACCTACCCCCTACACGTTGGAATGCGTCGCCACGGGCCGCGAATTCGAAGACGCCGGCTGGATGCTTGCCGACCCGCAGTGCAAGGAGCCTTCGCTCGTGCGCACCAAATACGCCCGCAAACAGATCGACGTGAAACCCGCCGACTGGGGCCTGTACCGTTTCTCGGACTGGATGCCCGTGCGGCGTATCCTCAAAGGTTCGTCGGCTCCCGTGACCTATAAGAGCAAGGGCCTCGCCGCGCACCTCGGGCTGGAAAACCTCTGGATCACCTTCAACGGCTGGTATCCGGCCATCGGGGCCACGATGTCGACCTGCTCGTTCAAGGAGACCGAGGCCTATTCGGTCTGCGGCCGCGCCGCTGCCGACGAACGGCGCGTGCTGGTGGTGGCTTCGGCCGGAAACACCGCCCGGGCCTTCGCCAAGGTCTGCTCGGACAATAACATCAGGCTGCTGCTCTCGGTTCCCTACGACAATATCGGCGCGCTGTGGTTCGACCAGCCGCTGAACCCCTGCGTGAAACTCATTTCGTGCGAGAAGGGCGGCGACTATTTCGACGCCATCCATTTGAGCGACATCGCGCTGAAAAGCCCCGGCTTCTACGCCGAGGGCGGCGCCAAGAACGTCGCGCGCCGCGACGGCATGGCCTGCACGGTCCTTTCGGCCGTGACGACCATCGGCCGCATTCCCGACTACTATTTCCAGGCCGTGGGCAGCGGTACGGGCGCCATTGCCGCCTGGGAGGCCAACATGCGTCTGGTGGAGGACGGCCGCTTCGGGCGGAATACGATGAAGCTGATGGTGGCGCAGAACGCCCCGTTCGTTCCGATGTACGACGCCTGGCAGGCGGCATCGCGCAAGCTGCTGCCTTACGACGACGACAAGGCGCGCCGCGACGCGGAGATCATCGACGCCAAGGTGCTTTCGAACCGCCGTCCGCCTTACAGCGTCACGGGCGGTCTTTTCGATGCGCTGAAAGCCACCGGCGGCGAGGTTTTCGTGGCCACGAACGCCATGGCGCGCAAGGCCCGCAAGCTGTTCCACGAACTCGAAGGCGTCGACATCTATTCGGCGGCGGGCGTTGCGCTGGCGTCGCTCGTCAATGCCGTGAACGCGGGTAAAATCGAGAAGGACGCCACCGTCATGCTCAATGTCACGGGCGGCGGCGAGGAGCACTTCAAGGAGGGCAAGGAGCTGTGGTATCTCAAGCCGAGCCACGTCTTCCCGCTCGAACCCGACGAAAACGACGTCGTGGAGAAGGTCGAGGCGCTGTTCAACTGATCCGTTAAATGACCGGGCTTATGAAAAAGGGAATCATTGCCTTAACCGTATCGTTCCTCGCTGTTTCCGCAGCCGCGCAGCAGCCGGTTTCCGCCGACCGTTTCGCCGATGCCGTGAACCATTGGAACAAGGAGCACGGTGCGCAGACCTACGAGCGTTATAAGCCCGACCGGTTCCGTGAAATCGCCGACAACATCGTCGCCTACCAGAACGCCGACGGCGGCTGGCCCAAGAACCTCGACATGCTGGCCCGGCTCGACCCCGACTCGGTGAAGGCGGCCCTCAAGCCGCGCCACCGCCTCTCGACGCTCGACAACGCCAACGTCTATACGCAGGTCGAGTATCTTTCGAACGTCTACCTGCTGACGGGGGACACCCTCTACCGCAATTCGGCCCGCCGGGGCATGGAGTACATGCTCTCGGCGCAGTACCCCAACGGGGGCTGGCGGGGCTGGGACGCCGACGCCGTGACGTTCAACGACGGCATCATCTACGGCGTGCTTTCGACGTGGAACGAGGTCCTCTCCGGAAAACCCCACTATGCGTGGGTCGGCGATGACCTGAAAGCCCGTATCCGGGCCTCGTGGGACCGGGGCATCGACCTGATTCTCAAAACCCAGTGGGTGCAGGACGGCGTGAAGACCGTCTGGGCGCAGCAGTACGACCACGAGACGCTGCAACCCGTGAAGGCCCGGGCTTATGAACTCCCCGCGCTGTCGGCCGGCGAGAGCGCCGACATCACGATGCTGCTCATGCGTATCAAAAACCCCTCGCCCGAGGTCGTCGAGGCGGTCGAGTCCGCGGCCGCATGGTTCGACCGGACGAAAATCACGGGTAAAAAGGTCGTGACGGTTCCGGTGCCCGAGGGGCTGGCGGAGGACCGGAAGATCCGGAAAGACCGGGTCGTGGTCGACGATCCCGAAGCCGCGCCCATGTGGCCGCGTTACAGCGAATTGTCCGACAACCGCCCCTTCTTCGCCACGCGCGAGGGGAAGAAGGTCTACGACCTGCGCGAAGTCCCCGCCGAACGGCGCGTGGGCTACTCGTGGTACGGTACGTGGGGCAACAAGGTGCTGAAAAAATATCCCGAATGGCTTCGCCGCCTGACGGAGAAAAAGTGACGGAGCCATGCGGCTCGGATTCGCCGCATGCGTTCTTTTTCGGAAACGGGCCGTTGCGGTCCGTTTTTTTATTACCTTTGCGGGGCCGAACCGGAAGCCAGTGCAGCCGGACCCGGTTCGGACGTTTTTTCACTTTTAACCCAAATTTCAAACAAATGGAAAACATCCAAACAAAGCAGTACCCCTGCTTCAAGCGTTGGAGTCGCAAAAACTGGTCGGTTTTTGCCAGCCTCCACCGTTATGTGACTATCGGGGTCCTCTCTGTCGGGATGTCGATCCTGCTGCTTGTGACGCAAGGTGCGTCCGCGCAGACTGCCGACACGACCGCTGTCCTCAAGACATTGCGGATACGGGAAGTCGGCGTCACCGGGAGTCAGACGGCTCCCGCGCGCAACGCCCAGTCGCACACCCCGCTTTTCGACCGGAAAGCCCAGGCCCCGGCGCCTGTCCAGACTCTGGAAGCCGCCCTGCGCCTTGCTCCTTCGGTCGATGTCCGCGAACGCGGAGGCAAGGGAACGCAGGCCGACATCTTCATCCGGGGAGGCTCTTTCGACCAGACCATGGTCCTTCTCAACGGCATTGATTTCACCGATGCCCGCACCGGGCATCAGTCCCACGCGCTGCCCGTCGACCTCGACTGCATTTCGGCCGTCGAACTGATCGACGGCGTTCCGGGCGTCGGAGCCTACGCCGGTGCGGTGAACATCCGCACCGCGCCGCTGCGGCCCACCTACCTGCGCCTCGAAGCCTCGGGCGGCCAGTACGGCTATGGCTACGGGAATCTTTCGGGCGCGGTGAGTGCGGGACGCTTCTCGGTGCTCGGCGCGGCTTCGTACCGCCGCAGCGACGGCTACCGGCACAATACCGATTTCTCCAACTACAACGCATTCGTACGGGCGACCTACGACGGCGGGCGGGCCGGGTTCTTCGACTTGCAGGCCGGGTGGCAGGACCGCGATTTCGGCTCCAACGGTTTCTATGCGGCCTACAATCCCGACCAGTGGGAGCATACCGCCACGGCCCTGGGGTCGCTGCGGTGGCTGAAAACCGCAGGCCGCTTTTCGCTGGGGGCCGCCGCGAGCTACCGCAAGAACTTCGACCGCTACGACTGGACGCGCGGCACGGCGATGAACCGCCACAACACGGACAATGTCGGAGCGAAGCTCTGGGCCGACTGCGACTGGGCGGCGGGCGTTACCACCGTGGGCGGAGACTATGCTTTCAACCACATTTACAGCACCAATCTGGGTGACAAGCTTTCGGTTCCCGAAGGCCATTACACCCATGCCAAGGCGCGCCACACGGGCAACCTGTGGCTGCGGCACGCCAAGCGGTGGCGGCATTTCGACGCGGCGGCTTCGGCGGGCGTGAGCCTCACGCCCTACGGCACTTCGGCCCTGTGGAGCCTTTCGGCGGGCTATGCCCCCGCGGCCGGGCTGCGCCTCGAAGCCGGGGCGTGGCAGTCGATGCGCCTGCCGACCTTCACGGACCTCTACTACACCTCCCCGGCGCAGATCAACAACCTCGATCTTACGCCGGAACACGCAGTCACATACCGACTTGGTGTGGATTACCTCAAGCGGAGCTGGAACCTTTCGGCGCAAGCCTATTACCGCTCCGGGCGCGACATCATCGACTGGGTCTGGCGCGAGGACATGGGCAGCAAGTGGCATTCCGAACAGACGAGCAGCCTCGATACCTTCGGGATCGAACTCGCGGGCGGCTATACGGTTTCGGAAGGCTTCCTGCGCCGCGTGACGCTCTCGTACGGCTACATCACGACCGACCGGAACGCGGACGTCATCGCCAAAAGCGCGATGGATTTCATGCGTCACAAGGCGGCATTGGCCGTGGAGGTGCATTTCCTGCGGCGGATGTCGCTTGCGCTGACCGGCTCGGTCTACGACCGCAACGGCAGCTACACGCATTACCCCGAACCGGGCAACGCCTCCCTTAACGAAGAGCGCGACTACAAGCCCTATTTCCTGCTCGACGGACGTCTCCAGTGGGAGAAGGGCATCTGCCGCCTTTATGTCGACGCCACGAACATCACCGACACGCGCTACTGCGACATCGGCGGAATCCGCCTGCCGGGTTTCTGGTGTACGGGCGGGGTGACGCTGACCATCGGCAAATAACCTCTCTTTTCCGGGACCGGGGCGCTTCCGCCCCCGGATTTCGGTCCGGCTGCAATCCTGGCCCGGTGCACAAATGCACCGGGCCTTTCTGTTTTTCGCAAAAAGCCGCCTGTTTTGTTACGGTTTTTTCGGATTTCTCCCGATTATTATTTATCTTTGAAGTATAAGAATTTAAATGCGACGATCCTATGTCCCAAAGAATCATTGAATGCGTTCCCAATTTCAGCGAGGGACGCGATAAGGCCGTGATCCGGCAAATCACCGCGGCCATCGAGGCCTCCGGGGGCGTCAAACTGCTCGACGTGGACCCCGGCGAGGCGACCAACCGCACGGTCGTGACCTTCGTCGGCGAACCCGAAGCGGTCGTCGAGGCCGCTTTTGCCGGGGTGAAGCGGGCGGCCGAACTGATCGACATGCGCCGCCACAAGGGGGCGCATCCCCGCATGGGGGCCACCGACGTGCTGCCGCTGATACCGATTGCGGGCGTCACGCTTGCGGAGTGCGCCGAACTGGCGCGCGCGCTGGCCCGGCGTATCGCCGACGAACTGCGCATTCCGACCTATTGCTACGAGGCCGCGGCCTTTGCGCCCGAACGGAAAAACCTCGCCGTGTGCCGCGCCGGGGAGTACGAGGCCCTGCCCGAGAAACTGGCGCACACGGCATCCGCGCCCGATTTCGGGGCGCGTCCCTTCGACGAGGGGGTTGCCCGCACGGGAGCCACGACCGTCGGGGCGCGCGACTTCCTGATCGCCGTGAATTTCAACCTGAACACCACCTCCACGCGCCGCGCCAACGCCATCGCCTTCGACGTGCGCGAAAAGGGGCGTCCCGTCCGCGAGGGCAACCCCATCACGGGCAGGGTGGTGAAGGATGCCGCGGGAAATCCCGTGATGCAGCCCGGAACGCTTCCGGCCACGAAGGCCATCGGCTGGTTCATCGAGGAGTACGGCGTCGCGCAGGTCTCGATGAACATCACCGACATCTCCCGGACGCCGCTCCACGCGGCTTTCGACGAGGTGTGCCGCAAGGCCGACGCCCGCGGCGTGCGCGTCACGGGGACCGAAATCGTGGGGCTGGTTCCGAAACGGGCTTTGGTCGAAGCCGGCAAATACTTCCTCCGCAAGCAGCGTCGCTCGACGGGCGTCGCCGAGGAGGAGATCGTCCGCATCGCCGTCAAGTCGATGGGATTGGACGACCTGAAGCCGTTCGATCCTGCCGAGAAGGTGATCGAGTACCTGCTTGAAGCGGAGGTTCCGAAGAAGCGGCTTATCGACATGACCTGCAAGGCGTTCGCCGAAGAGACGGCGAGCGAATCTCCCGCTCCGGGCGGCGGCTCGATCGCGGCCTACATGGGCGCGCTGGGCGCGGCCCTCGGGACGATGGTCGCCAACCTTTCGTCGCACAAGGCGGGGTGGGACGACCGCTGGGAGGAGTTTTCCGACTGGGCCGAACGGGGGCAGGCCGTTCTTGCGGAGCTTCTGCACCTCGTGGACGAGGACACGGCGGCGTTCAACCGCATCATGGCGGTTTTCGCCATGCCCAAGTCGACCGACGAGGAGAAGGCGGCGCGCAGCGCCGCGTTGCAGGAGGCGACGCTCTATGCCACGGAGGTTCCCCTGCGAACGATGAAGGCCGCCTCGCGGGTTTTTGAAATCGTGCGCGCCATGGCCTCGGAGGGCAACCCCAATTCGGTCTCCGACGCCGGCGTGGGTGCGCTGGCGGCCCGCAGCGCGGTGCTGGGGGCGTGCCTCAATGTGAAGATCAACGCCGCGGGGCTGAAGGACCGTGCCGTGGCCGATGCGCTGATCGCCGAAGCCGATGCGCTGGCCGCCGAAGCCGTGCGTCTCGAAGCGGAGGTCTTGCAGATCGTCGAATCTAAAATCGGATAATATGACACGCGAAGAGTTTCAGAACGACATTCGCGCGGGCATTCCCGACCGGCTGCCCGCCGCGAAACCCTATGACAAACGGATCAACCATGCGCCCAAACGCAAGGACATCCTTTCGGACGAGGAGAAGACGCTGGCTCTGAAAAACGCCCTGCGCTATTTTCCGGTCAGGCACCACGCCGTGCTGGCGAAGGAGTTCGCCGAGGAGCTGCGCCGCTACGGCCGTATCTATATGTACCGCCTGCGTCCCGACTACGAGATGCACGCGCGTCCGATCGGCGAATATCCCGCCCGCTGCCGGCAGGCGGCGGCCGTCATGCTGATGATTCAGAACAACCTCGACCCGCGGGTCGCCCAGCATCCCCACGAGCTGATCACCTACGGCGGCAACGGCGCCGTGTTCCAGAACTGGGCGCAGTACCGCCTTGCGATGCAGTATCTTTCGGAAATGACTGAAAATCAAACCTTGGTCATGTATTCCGGGCATCCGCTGGGGCTGTTCCCGTCGCATCCCGACGCCCCGCGCGTGGTGGTTACGAACGGCATGGTGATTCCCAACTACTCGAAACCCGACGACTGGGAGCGGCTCAACGCCCTCGGGGTGTCGCAGTACGGGCAGATGACCGCCGGGTCGTACATGTATATCGGGCCGCAGGGCATCGTCCACGGCACGACGATCACGGTGATGAACGCCGCGCGCAAACGCTTCACGGCCGGCCGCACCGATACGCGCGGGATGCTGTTCGTCTCGTCGGGTCTCGGCGGCATGTCGGGAGCGCAGCCCAAGGCGGGCAATATTTCGGGCGTGGTGTCGGTCGTCGCCGAGATCAACCCCAAGGCGGCGCAGAAACGCCACGAGCAGGGATGGGTCGACGAGCTGCATGAAGCGCTGGATGAGCTGATCCCGCGTATCCGTCAGGCTGTCAAGGCGAAAGAGGTCGTGTCGATGGCCTATGTGGGCAACGTCGTGGACCTCTGGGAGCGGCTGGCCGCGGAGGAGATTCCGGTAGACCTGGGTTCGGACCAGACCTCGCTGCACAACCCCTGGGCGGGCGGTTACTATCCCGTGGGGTTGAGCTACGAGGCGTCGAACAAGATGATGGCCGAGGAGCCGGGGCGTTTTAGAGAGTGTGTGCAGGAGTCGCTGCGGCGGCAGGTAGACGCCATCAACAAATTGACCGACAGGGGAATGTATTTCTTCGACTACGGCAATGCCTTCCTGCTGGAAGCCTCGCGCGCCGGGGCCGCGGTGACGGGCGAGGGCGGACGCTTCCGCTATCCCTCCTACGTGCAGGACATCATGGGACCCATGTTCTTCGACTACGGCTTCGGGCCGTTCCGCTGGGTCTGCACCTCGGGGAAGCCCGAAGACCTCGAAACGACCGACTCTCTGGCCGCCGAAGTGCTGGAGGAGATCCGGAAGACGGCTCCCGACGACATCCGGGGGCAGCTGGACGACAATATCCACTGGATTCGCGAGGCCGGGCGCAACCGGCTGGTCGTCGGGTCGCAGGCGCGCATTCTCTATGCCGACTGCGAAGGGCGCGTGAAGATCGCCGAGGCGTTCAACCGGGCCATCGCCGAGGGCCGCATCACGGCTCCCGTGGTGCTGGGGCGCGACCATCACGACGTTTCGGGAACCGATTCGCCCTACCGCGAGACCTCGAACATCTACGACGGTTCGTGCCTGACGGCCGACATGGCCGTGCAGAACGTCATCGGCGATGCGTTCCGCGGCGCGACGTGGGTTTCGATCCACAACGGAGGCGGCGTGGGCTGGGGCGAGGTGATCAACGGCGGCTTCGGCATGGTGATCGACGGTTCGGAGGATGCCGGCCGCCGCATCCGCGAAATGCTGCTGTGGGACGTCAACAACGGCATCGCGCGCCGCAGCTGGGCGCGTAACGAAGGGGCCGTCGAAGCCATCCGCCGCGAAATGGACCGCACGCCCGGACTGCGTGTGACCCTGCCTGTTTTTGCCGACGAGGAACTTGTCCGCGAGGCGCTGAACGAACAGGGCGGCGCTTCGGATAAATTATGAATTTCGAATTATGAATTTTGAATTGTCATCCATGGAACATCACCATATCACCGCGGAGCACCTTTCGGTCGGGCGCGTCCGCGAAATCCTCGAACGGCGGCTGCCGCTCGCGTTGAGCGACGACGCCCGGGCGCGCATCGTCCGCTGCCGCGAGTACCTCGACCGCAAGATGGAGAACCCCGAGCGGCCGATCTACGGCATCACGACCGGTTTCGGGTCGCTGTGCGATATTTCGGTGGGCAGCGACGAGCTGTCGCGCCTGCAACAGAACCTCGTGATGTCGCACGCCTGCGGAACCGGGGAGCGCGTGCCCTCGGAGATCGTGCGGCTGATTCTGCTGCTCAAGATACAGTCGCTCGCCTACGGCCATTCGGGCGTGCAGCTGGCGACGGTGGAGCGTCTCGTGGAGTTTTTCAACCGCGGCATCCTGCCCGTCGTCTATCAGCAGGGTTCGCTGGGCGCTTCGGGCGACCTCGCGCCGCTGGCACATATGAGCCTGCCGCTGCTGGGGTTGGGCGAGGTGGAGTATAAGGGCGAGGTGCGTCCCTCGGCCGAAGTGCTTGCCGAACTGGGGCTGGAGCCGATCCGGTTGCAGTCGAAAGAGGGCCTTGCGCTGCTGAACGGCACGCAGTTTATGAGCGCCTACGGCGTCTGGTCGCTGATCCACGCCCGGCGGCTGAGCGAGTGGGCCGACCGCATCGGGGCGTTGTCGTTAGACGCCTTCGACGGTCGTATCGAGCCTTTCTGCGACGAGGTGCACCTGATCCGCGCCCACCGGGGGCAGCTCGCCACGGCCCGGAATGTCCGCCGGCTGCTCGAAGGCAGCGAACTGATCGCCCGCCCCAAGCACCACGTGCAGGACCCCTATTCGTTCCGCTGCATGCCGCAGGTTCACGGAGCCTCGAAGGACACGATCGACTATGTGGAGAGCGTGCTGACCACGGAAATCAACTCCACGACGGACAATCCGACGGTCTTCCCCGAGGAGGACATGGTCGTCTCGGCGGGCAATTTCCACGGACAGCCGATCGCTCTGGCGATGGATTTCCTGGCGATCGCCCTGGCCGAGCTGGGCAACATCTCCGAGCGTCGCACCTACAAACTGATCTCCGGGGCGCGCGAACTGCCCAAATTCCTCGTGGCGAACCCCGGGCTGAACAGCGGCTTTATGATTCCGCAGTATACCGCGGCGTCGATCGTGAGCCAGTCCAAGGGGCTGTGCATGCCCGCGTCGGTCGATTCGATCCCCTCGTCGCAGGGGCAGGAGGACCATGTGAGCATGGGTTCCAACGCTGCCACGAAGCTCTGGCGCGTGGTCTGCAACACCGAACGGGTGCTGGCCATCGAGCTGTTCAACGCCGCGCAGGCCATCGAGTTCCGCCGCCCGGCGCACACGTCGCCCGAGTTGGAGCGAATGCTGGCCGACTATCGCAAAGAGGTTCCCTTCATCGACAACGACGAGGTGATGTATCCCCATATCGAAGCCTCCGTCCGATTCCTCCGCGGCCTATGAGACTGCTGGTGAAGAACATCGCCCGCATCGTCGGCATCGAATCGACGGGCCGTCTGCGCTGCTGCGGTGCCGACATGAACAAGCTGGGCATGCTCGACGACGCGTGGCTGCTGGCTGAAGACGGCCGTTTCGCGGCGTTCGGACGCATGGACTCTCTGGGCGACATCGCCGCCGACGAGGTCGTCGACGCGGCAGGAGGCATGCTCTTTCCGTCGTTCTGCGACTCGCACACCCACCTGGTCTACGCCGGGAGCCGCGAGCGGGAGTTTCTGGACAAGATCAACGGTTTGTCGTACGAGGAGATCGCCCGGCGGGGCGGGGGCATTCTCAACTCCGCCGACCGGCTGCACGAGACTCCGGAGGACGAACTCTATGCGCAGGCGATGGAGCGCGTGCGCGAGATCGCGGCGATGGGTACGGGGTGCGTGGAGATCAAGAGCGGCTACGGCCTTTCGACCGGGGACGAGCTGAAGATGCTGCGCGTCATCCGCCGCATCCGCGAAAGCGTGCCGCTGGAGGTGCGGGCCACGTTCCTCGGGGCGCATGCCGTGGCGCGTGCCTACCGGGGACGGCAGGGGGAGTATGTCGATCTGGTGTGCAACGAAATGCTGCCCGCCGTGGCGGCCGAAGGGCTGGCCGATTTCGTCGACGTCTTCTGCGACGAAGGTTTTTTCACGGTCGAAGAGACGGCCCGTATTCTCAAAGCCGCGCGCAAACTGGGGCTGCGG
>ERZ812616.2490-NODE-2490-length-15421-cov-7.168814_pt1 | contig 15421 bp, 9 predicted proteins | sample MGYA00376249_ERZ812616 | MGnify/ENA primary metagenome ERZ812616 (study PRJEB26924, sample SAMEA4378265) | human gut metagenome | biome: human gut; feature: human-associated habitat; material: faeces | place: China | collected 2013 ... | reverse complement strand
GCAAAAGTACTAGGTTTTTTTGAAATATGCAATATCTTTGCAAAAAAAATATTAGGAATGGACAAAATAATAGGATTGGGCAACGCCCTGGTAGACGTACTCGCAACCCTGAAGGATGATACTCTTTTGGATGAAATGGGTTTACCCAAAGGAAGCATGCAGCTCATCGATGACGCTAAGTTACAGCAGATTAACACAAAATTTTCACAGATGAAAACTCACTTGGCAACAGGCGGATCGGCAGGAAATGCCATCCTCGGACTGGCTTGTTTGGGTGCTGGAACAGGGTTTATCGGAAAAGTGGGAAATGATAATTATGGAGAATTTTTTCGTGAAAATCTGCAGAAAAATAAGATTGAAGACAAATTATTGACCTCGGATCGACTGCCTTCCGGTGTGGCATCCACTTTTATTTCACCGGATGGAGAGCGCACTTTCGGAACCTATCTGGGAGCAGCGGCTTCTTTGAGAGCAGAGGAACTGACCTTGGATATGTTTAAAGGTTACGCGTACCTATTTATAGAAGGCTATCTTGTTCAGGACCACGAAATGATTCTTCACGCCATTGAACTGGCTAAAGAAGCCGGTTTGCAGATTTGTCTCGATATGGCTAGTTATAACATTGTGGCTAATGATCTGGAATTCTTCACCTTGTTAATAAACAAATATGTCGACATTGTCTTTGCAAACGAAGAGGAAGCGAAAGCCTTTACCGGCAAGGAGCCGGAGGAAGCTTTGAGAGTGATTGCCAAGAAATGCAGTATTGCTATTGTAAAAGTCGGAGCAAGCGGTTCTTATATCCGTAAAGGAACAGAGGAAATAAAGGTTTCGGCCATTTCGGTTCAAAAAGTGGTAGATACTACCGGTGCCGGTGATTATTTTGCTTCCGGATTCTTATACGGATTGACTTGCGGATATTCGTTGGATAAATGTGCGAAAATAGGTTCTATTCTCTCGGGAAATGTTATTCAGGTAATCGGAACAACGATACCACAGGAACGTTGGGATGAAATTAAGTTAAATATTAACAGGATTCTGGCGGAATAACAAAGGATTGAGCTACTTTTACGACTCATTTAGATTGAAAGAGGTATGAAAAAATTGCTGAACAGGCAGATAGCTATTGTTGCAGTAGCGGTGATAGCCACAGTTGCTTTCTTTAGTTTCAAGAGTGGAGACGACCGTAATTTCCAGATTGCAAAGAATCTGGATATATTTAATGCGATTGTGAAAGAACTGGATATGTTCTATGTAGATACCATTGATCCGAATAAAACGATTCGGGAAGGAATCGATAATATGCTTTATACGCTGGATCCTTATACGGAATATTTCCCGGAAGAAGATCAGAGTGAACTGGAGCAGATGATTAAAGGATCATTTGGTGGAATGGGTTCTTACATTGCTTATAATACGAAACTAAAGCGTTCGATGATTTCTGAACCTTTCGAGGGAACGCCTGCTGCAAAAGCCGGTCTGAAAGCGGGAGATATCCTGATGGAGATTGACGGACAGGATCTTGCCGGTAAGAATAACGCGGAAGTCAGCCAGATGTTACGCGGACAGGCAGGTACCAGCTTTAAGCTAAAGATTGAGCGCCCGAATGAGAAAGGTGGACGTACACCGATGGAATTCACGATTGTACGTGAGTCTATTCAGAATCCGGCGATTCCTTATACTGCCGTATTGGATAATAAGGTGGGTTACATCAGCCTTAGCACTTTCTCCGGCAACCCTTCCAAAGAGTTTAAGAAAGCATTTCTGGATTTGAAGAAACAGGGCGCTACTTCGTTGGTGATAGACCTTCGTAGTAATGGCGGCGGATTGCTGGATGAAGCAGTAGAAATTGCGAATTATTTCTTACCGCGTGGAAAGGTGATTGTGACGACAAAAGGAAAAATCAAACAGGCTAGTAACACTTATAAGACATTGCGCGAACCGTTGGACTTGGATATTCCGATTGCGGTATTGGTAAATAGTGGAACCGCTTCTGCTTCCGAAATCTTATCAGGTTCTCTGCAGGATCTCGACCGTGCCGTTATCGTTGGTAACCGTACCTTCGGAAAAGGACTGGTACAGGTTCCCCGCTCTTTGCCTTATGGCGGAACGATGAAAGTGACTACCTCCAAATATTATATTCCAAGTGGACGTTGTGTACAGGCTATTGACTACAAGCATCGTAATGAAGATGGAAGTGTAGGAACCATTCCTGATAGTTTGACTAAGGTATTCCATACGGCTGCCGGACGTGAAGTACGCGACGGAGGTGGTGTAATGCCGGATATTGTTATCAAACAGGAGAAATTACCGAATATCCTCTTCTATCTGGTACGCGATAATCTGATTTTCGATTATGCAACGCAGTATTGTTTGAAACATCCTACCATCGTTGCTCCGGAGAAGTTTGAGGTGACAGATGCCGATTATAATGATTTTAAAGCGTTGGTGAAGAAAGCCGACTTCAAATATGACCAGCAAAGCGAGAAAATTCTGAAAACGTTGAAAGAAGCTGCCGAGTTTGAAGGGTATATGGATGATGCTTCAGAGGAGTTCAAAGCACTTGAAAAGAAGTTGAACCATGATCTTGATCGCGACTTGGATTATTTCTCATCTGATATAAAGAAGATGATTGCTACTGAAATTATCAAGCGTTACTATTACCAACGTGGTAATATCATCCAGCAGTTGAAGGATGATGACGGTTTGAAGGAAGCAATGAAAATTCTGAATGATCCGGTGAAATACAAAGAAATGCTTAGTGCTCCGGCTGCTAAGGAATAAATGAATATATTTCAAACATAGATATATGCGGAAAACGCGGTTTTGTTACCAACAAGCCGCGTTTTCTGTATATCTATATTTAATTGCAAATAGTCATGTAAGGTCATGCCCGGACACTGATATTTGTGTCCTTAATCGATTTTATTGGCGAATCAAAGGCAGGGTGAAATAGAATCTGCTTCCCTGTCCTTCTTGGGAGCGCAACCAGATACGTCCACCCATCTTCTCTACTAACATTCTGCAAAGAGTTAATCCCAATCCTGTTCCCTGAACAAAATCGTCGACCTTTCCAAAGCGCCGGAAAATTGTGGCAATTCTTGCTGCCGGAATGCCGATGCCGCTATCTTTAACGTAGAACTCTACAAAATCCTCCTTTTCCCGATATCCGAAATGAATTTCTCCTTTCGGGGTAAACTTCGTAGCGTTACTAAGCAAGTTACTTATAATTTGTATGATGCGATTCCAGTCTCCCGAAGTATACATGTCCGCATCTACGTCGTCCAGAATAAGTTTGACACCGTTTTGCGTCTTATGACAGAATTGTTGTTCCAGCTGCAGGCAGATATCTATTAATTTGATCGGGCGGATATTGAATTTTAGAGAATCAGCTTCAAGTGATGCCAGATCCAGAATATCATTGAATAGATTCAGCAGCATTTCCGAATTTCGTTCGATGATTTCCGAATATTGATTCTTCTCTTCTGCAGATGTTGCGTAAGTGATTAGTTTGGAGAATCCTACAATGGCATTGAGCGGGGTACGTATTTCATGACTCATGTTTGCCAGAAAAGCAGATTTCAATCGGTCCGACTCTTCCGCTTTGATTCTGGCAGCCTTTAGTTCTTTCTGTTGCTGGGCATTCGTCTGTTCCGCCTCCCATTGTTGGGATATATCACGGCACATACACAACAGATACTCTTTATCCAAAGGAAAGATACGGTTTTCGTAGTGATGTAAAACACCATCCAACATAAGATCGTGTCTGGCTGTTGAACTTTCTCCTGTGAGAATCACCTTATCCATATTCTTGCGGACACTTTCATAAGCCTCTTTGGGCAGAATGTCTTTTACGTTAGTGGTAGTGATATTGTTGGGGCTGATACCTTCTACGTGATTAGTTGCCGGAGAAGAAGCAAGCTCTATAATATTGGCGTCATGGTCGAAGACGGTGAGCATGTCAGGAAGAGCATCCAGTATCCGGGTACTATATTTATCACGAAAACGTTCTTTGGAAGGAGAGGAAGAATCAGAAGAAGAATGAGAGGAAAGAAAATCTATTTTCTTCTCTAATTGTTCGATTATTTCCAAAAGATCTTCCTTTGTTTTGTTTTCGTAATTTCTCATAGAAGATTCGTTATTATTCATTAGAATGTTGTAGAAGTTGTTTTATCTGTTGCAAATATAAAACAATATTCCGAGATGCTGACAGCCTCCCTAGTTATTATAATATAAAAAAAACGGATAGCTTTTGCCCTACTAATCAGAATGTTCTATCTTTGCATCCATTATATATAAATGATTTACAATATGTCTACAGAATTATTCTCTACTCTGCCCTATAAGGTGGCAGATATTACACTTGCTGATTTCGGACGCAAGGAAATCGATTTGGCAGAAAAAGAAATGCCCGGCCTGATGGCTCTTCGCGAAAAGTATGGAGAATCCAAACCGTTAAAAGGTGCCCGTATCATGGGATCATTACATATGACCATCCAGACCGCCGTACTGATTGAAACCCTGGTTGCATTGGGAGCTGAAGTCCGCTGGTGTTCTTGTAATATATATTCAACGCAGGATCATGCTGCTGCTGCGATTGCTGCTTCCGGTGTTGCGGTATTCGCATGGAAAGGCGAGAATCTTGCTGACTACTGGTGGTGCACATTGCAAGCATTGAATTTCCCCGGCGGCAAAGGTCCGAACGTGATTGTAGACGATGGTGGTGATGCTACCATGATGATTCATGTCGGTTATGATGCAGAGAATGATGCTGCCGTATTGGACAAGGAAGTGCATGCGGAGGATGAAATCGAACTGAATGCCATTCTGAAAAAAGTATTGGCTGAGGATAAGACTCGCTGGCATCGTGTGGCTGAGGAAATGCGCGGCGTATCGGAAGAGACAACGACCGGTGTACACCGTTTGTATCAGATGCAGGAAGAAGGCAAATTGCTGTTTCCGGCATTTAATGTGAACGATTCGGTTACCAAGTCTAAGTTTGATAATCTCTACGGATGTCGTGAGTCACTGGCTGACGGTATCAAGAGAGCGACCGATGTGATGATTGCCGGTAAGGTAGTGGTGGTATGTGGTTACGGTGATGTGGGCAAGGGATGTTCGCATTCAATGCGCTCTTATGGTGCGCGTGTGCTTGTGACGGAAGTCGATCCGATTTGTGCGTTGCAGGCTGCTATGGAAGGTTTCGAAGTCGTAACGATGGAAGATGCCTGCACCGAAGGTAATATCTTCGTGACTACTACGGGGAATATCGATATCATTCGCATTGACCACATGGAGAAAATGAAAGATCAGGCGATCGTATGTAACATCGGCCACTTTGATAATGAAATCCAGGTGGATGCGTTGAAACATTATCCGGGCATCAAATGTGTAAACATCAAGCCGCAGGTAGACCGCTATTATTTCCCAGATGGTCACAGCATTCTTTTGCTGGCTGACGGTCGTCTGGTGAATCTGGGATGTGCGACAGGCCATCCGTCATTCGTGATGAGTAACTCATTTACCAATCAGACGCTGGCCCAGATCGAGTTGTTCAACAAGAAATATGAAGTGAATGTATACCGCTTGCCGAAGCACCTGGATGAAGAAGTGGCTCGTCTGCATCTCGAAAAGATCGGGGTGAAACTGACGAAGCTTACTCCTGAACAGGCCGCTTATATCGGTGTATCGGTAGACGGACCTTATAAGGCTGAACATTATAGATACTAATTTAATTGACAATTGACAGTTGACAAATGACAATGAACAGCTATATGGAACGAGTGATCTGCCGGGCTGTTATTGTTGACCTTCAATTGTCAATTGTCAATTGTCAATTGTCAATTTTATGAAGAAGTTCCTTCCCGACTTAATTGCTATTTTAGCTTTTATCATTCTTTCTTTTGCTTATTTTTTTCCGGCTGATATCGAAGGTCGTATTCTGTTTCAGCACGATACGGTGGCTGGAGTGGGAGCCGGTCAAGAAGCTCAGGAATATCTTGATCGTACAGGAGAACGTACCCGCTGGACAAACTCTCTTTTTGGTGGTATGCCTACCTATCAGATGTCTCCGAGTTATGATTCTACCAAACCGCTGAAGTGGATAGAAAACATCTATCATTTGTATCTTCCGCCTTATGTGGTGCTGACTTTCATCATGATGCTCGGGTTTTATATCCTTTTGCGGGCATTCGGGCTATCTGTCTGGTTATCTGCTTTAGGGGGGATTATCTGGGCCTTCTCTTCCTATTTCTTTATTCTGATATCGGCAGGGCATATCTGGAAATTTGTTACATTGGCTTATATTCCGCCTACGATTGCCGGTATTGTACTGGCTTATCGGAAAAAATATCTGTTGGGAGGGATTGTTACCGCTTTGTTTATCGCGCTTCAGATTCAGTCGAATCATATTCAGATGAGCTACTACTTCATGTTTGTCATCCTGTTTTTTGTAGGAGCTTACTTTGAAGATGCTTATAAGAAGAAGGAACTGCCGCATTTTTTCAAGGCAAGTGCCGTTCTGGCATTGGCTGCGATGATAGGAGTGTGTGCGAACCTCTCCAATCTATACCATACTTATGAGTATAGTAAGGAGACTATGCGCGGAAAGAGTGAACTGAAACAGGAAGGACCTGCTGCCAATCAGACCAGCAGCGGACTGGACCGTAACTATATAACGAACTGGAGTTATGGAATTGGTGAAACGCTTACTTTGCTGGTTCCGAATGTAAAGGGAGGGGCATCGGTTCCTTTATCCAAGAATGAGACTGCCATGGCAAAGGCGAATCCGATGTATAGTAACATCTATTCGCAGCTGACACAGTATTTTGGCGATCAGCCCATGACTTCCGGACCGGTCTATGTGGGAGCTTTTGTTTTATTTCTGTTTATATTGGGGTGCTTTATTGTTAAAGGACCGCTGAAATGGGCTTTACTGGGAGCTACTATCTTCTCTATTCTACTTTCGTGGGGAAAGAATTTTATGGGACTTACGGACTTTTTTATCGATTATGTACCGATGTATAACAAGTTCCGTGCCGTATCTTCTATCCTAGTTATAGCTGAATTTACGATACCTTTATTAGCGGTCTTTGCCTTAAAAGAAGTGCTGGCTAAACCGGAAATATTAAAGTTGAAAGAAAATCGGACAGGAGTAATTATCACTTTGGTATTAACAGCCGGTGTTTCACTGATTCTGGCTGTTGCCCCGGGAGTTTTCTTCTCTAGTTATATTCCGGCACAAGAGATGGCAGCTCTGCAGCAAGGACTGCCTGCCGAGTATTTATCTCCGATCATTACGAATCTGGCCGAAATGCGCAAGGCAATGCTGACTTCGGATGCATGGCGCAGTTTCTTTATTATAGTAGTAGGATGCTTCTTATTATTCCTTTATCAGCAGAAAAAGTTGAAGGCTTCTTTTACTATGACAGGTATCGTGCTTCTGTGTCTGATTGATATGTGGACTGTCAATAAGCGCTATTTGAATGATGAACAATTTGTATCGAAGTCAAACCAGACAGGAGCATTCGTTAAAACTCAGACGGATGAGATAATTCTTCAGGATACGGCTTTGAATTATAGGGTGTTGAATTTCGTAGGATTTCCCGGTAATACTTTCAATGAAAATAATACCTCATATTGGCATAAGAGTGTGGGTGGTTATCATGCGGCCAAGTTGCGTCGTTATCAGGAAATGATCGATCATCATATAACTCCGGAAATGAAGGATGCCTATCAGGAAGTTGCCGGCGCAGGCGGTGCGATGGATAGTGTGGACGCTTCCAAATTCCGTGTGCTGAATATGCTGAATACGAAGTACTTTATTTTCCCTGCCGGACAGCAAGGACAGACGGTTCCTGTTGAAAACCCTTATGCGTATGGTAACGCTTGGTTTGTGGATAAGGTGCAGTATGTCAATAATGCAAATGAAGAGATTGATGCGCTGAATGATATTCTTCCAACGGAAACAGCAGTGGTTGATGCGAAATTTAAAGATCAGTTGAAGGGTGTGACGAAAGGTTACAAAGACTCCTTATCTACCATTCGTCTGACCAGCTATGAACCGAATCGCCTGGTATATGAAACTTCTTCTGCTAAAGATGGAGTGGCTGTTTTCTCTGAGATCTATTATCCGGGCTGGCAGGCCAAGATTGACGGACAGCCGGTGGATATTGCCCGTGCTGACTATATCTTGCGTGTGATGAATGTCCCCGCAGGCCAGCATACGATTGAGATGTGGTTTGACCCGCAGAGCTTGCATGTTACGGAAAGCATAGCTTATGCGTCACTGGCTTTATTGCTGATCGGGGTGATGATTCTGATTTGGTTCAGCAAGAAGAAGTTAACAACTCCGAAAAAAAAGGAGGCTGAGAACTCTTAAACTTTTTTCTGATCTTGTACTATATTGTACTCTATATACCTTAAGCGGCTCTCTTCATCCCGAAGAGAGCCGCTTATGCATTCACTAAAAAATTATGAAAAACAAACGCTGTTTTGCTGTTAATTGATTTTATATTCCAAAGTTAAGTGGTTCTTTAAACAGAAGAAAAGGAAATCGACAAAGGGCGAAGATTTGTCTATTAAATATAGTGATATTATAATAATTAAGGCGGATATCAGGACTGAAAAAGGAAAATATGAACATAAACAGTCGATATATGGATAGTCCCATTTTGTCGCAACCCATTAAATTTGTGCCTGAATATAGAGCGATTATTATGAAAAGACTATTGTTCATTTTTACCTTTTTTTGCCTCCTTGCCATTCATGGAGGCGCACAGAATATTCTGACTCTGGAGAACTGCCTTCGTATAGGGATTGAGAACAATCTCTCTTTACAGGGAAAACGAAAAGCGATGCAGAAAAGTAAGTATGGCATTTCGGAGAATCGGGTGAAGCTGTTGCCGCAAATCAATGGCTTTGCCAACTTTAATGATAATATCGATCCGCCTGTCTCAGTAACTGACGGTTCTTCCTATGGCGTACCTTATAATATTACCCGAACATTGCAATATAGTGCCAATGCCGGGATAGAATTGCAGATGCCGCTTTATAATCAGACTCTCTATACTTCGATTTCCATAGCAGAGATTGTGGATGAGATGAGCCGGCTTTCGTATGAAAAGGCACGGGAAGATCTGATCTTGCAGATCAGTAAAATGTACTATCTGGGCCAGGTCACTGCGGAACAGATTGCATTGATAAAAGCCAATATCACCCGATTGGAAGAACTGAGAGATATCACACAGGCTTTCTTTGATAATGGAATGGCAATGGAAGTTGACTTGAAGCGGGTGAATATCAATCTGGAAAATCTGAAAGTACAGTATGACAATGCGCAGGCGATGATGACGCAGCAGCTTAATATGCTGAAGTACATCATGGATTATCCGGCAGAAAAAGAAATCGGCCTGTTGCCGGTCAATACGGATAGTATCGCTACGGTTGCTTTGACCGGACTGTCGGAAAACCTCTATGAGCTTCAGTTGCTCCAATCGCAGGTGCAGCTGGCAGAGCGACAGAAACGATTGATAAGTAATGGCTATATTCCTTCTCTCAATCTGACGGGAAACTGGAGGTTTGCCGCTTATACTGATGAGGCTTATCATTGGTTTCATTCCGGGCCGTCCAATCATTGGTTCCGTTCTTATGGAGTGGGACTGACTTTGCGTATTCCTATTTTTGATGGCTTGGATAAGAAGTATAAGATTCGGAAAGCAATGATCGATATTGAAACCATGAAACTTTCACGGTTGGATACACGGAAGAATCTGCAAACACAGTATTTGAATGCTGTAAATGACTTGATGAATAACCAGCGGAACTTTAAAAAACAGAAAGACAATTATCTGCTTGCCGAAGAAGTGTATACGGTTACTACCGACCGCTACCGGGAAGGAATCACTTCAATGACTGAAGTTCTGCAGGATGAAATGCGGATGAGCGAGGCACAGAACAACTACATTAGTGCACATTATAATTATCGGGTGACCAACCTGATGTTACTGAAACTAACCGGACAGATCTCATCCTTGTTCAAATAACAGATAACTAATTGAATCATTCATATGGAAACAATGGAAAATAATACAGTCTCCAGTACGCATCAGGAGAAAGCTAAGAAAATGAGAAAATTACGCCGCTGGCAGATTATAGTAAGTCTGTTTGGAGTTGCTGTGATTGTTTGGGGAGTAATTGAAATTGTTTTTCTCTTTCTGGGCTATAAGCAGACGGAAACCAGCAATGATGCGCAGATAGAGCAATATGTGTCACCTGTCAATCTGCGTGCATCGGGCTATATTAATAAGATTTATTTTACGGAACATCAGCAGGTACGCAAAGGTGATACCTTGCTGGTGCTGGACGACCGCGAATATAAAATCCGGGTGATGGAAGCTGAGGCTGCATTGAAGGATGCGCAGGCAGGCGCCACTGTGATAAATGCTACCTTGCAGACTACACAAACGACTGCATCTGTGTATGATGCGTCTATAGCTGAAATAGAAATCCGGCTAGCAAAACTGGAGAAAGACCGTCAGCGGTATGAAAATCTGGTCAAACGAAATGCGGCGACACCTATCCAGTTGGAACAGATTACAACAGAGTATGAAGCTACCTTTAAGAAGCTGGAAGCAACCAGGCGCCAGCGGGAGGCGGCTCTTTCGGGAGTGAATGAAGTATCTCACCGTCGTGAGAATACGGAAGCTGCCATCCAGCGTGCTACGGCTGCGCTTGAAATGGCACGGCTGAATCTTTCGTATACGGTTGTACTGGCTCCTTGCGATGGCAAGTTAGGCAGACGTTCTCTGGAAGAAGGGCAGTTCATTACAGCAGGGCAATGCATTACATATATTTTGCCCGATACACAAAAATGGATTATTGCTAATTATAAAGAAACGCAGATAGAGAATCTCCGCATCGGGCAGAAGGTGGCTATCACGGTAGATGCTATCAGTAAGAAAGAGTTTACAGGCAAAGTGACTGCTATTTCCGGAGCGACAGGTTCTAAATATTCGTTGGTGCCGACTGACAATTCTGCCGGAAACTTTGTGAAAATACAGCAGCGTATCCCTGTCCGTATTGATTTTACGGATTTATCGAAGGAAGATAATGATAAGCTGGCGGCGGGTATGATGGTAGTAGTAAAAGCTAAACTCTGATAGCCATGCCTTCGTGTCCTAGAAATTATCCTTTTTACAATTGGGTGCCCAAACCGATAGGTATTATTATTCTGCTGTTCTTTTTCCTGCCGATTCTTTCGGTGGGCGGGGTATACTCCGTGAACAGTACCGAGATGATGAGCGGCTTGGGTATTATTTCCGAGCATATTCAGTTTGCCAATTTTGTGACTTCCATCGGTATGGCGGCATTTGCTCCCTTCTTGTATGAACTGGTTTGTATACGACGGGAGAAACTGATGTGTATCGCAGGTTTTGCACTGATGTATGTATTCAGCTATGTATGTGCCAAAACCGACAGTATCTTTTTGCTGGCACTCTGCAGCCTGCTGACAGGGTTCCTGCGTATGGTACTGATGATGGTCAATCTGTTTACGCTGATCAAATATGCTTTTGGCATGGAGGCAACGCGTAATATTACTCCCGGCATGGAACCGAAAGACGCGACGGGATGGAATAAACTGGATATCGAAAAATGTGTCAGCCAGCCGGTAGTTTATCTGTTTTTTATGATCCTGGGGCAAATGGGTACGGCGCTAACGGCTTGGCTGGCTTTCGAATACGAATGGAAATATGTATATTATTTTATGATGGGTATTCTGCTGCTGTCCATTCTGATACTGTTCATTACGATGCCTAATCATGGTTTTGCCGGACGTTTCCCTATCAACTTCCGCAAATTCGGCAATGTGACCGCATTTTGCATATCATTGACGTGCATCACTTATGTGCTGGTTTATGGCAAGGTGCTGGATTGGTATGATGATCCATCTATTTGCTGGGCAACGGCGATCAGTATCCTTTTTGCTGGGATTTTTCTTTATATGGATGTTACCCGGCGGTCTTCCTACTTTATTTTGGGGGCGTTGAGGCTGCGTACCATTCGTATGGGGGCTTTGCTTTATTTATTGCTGATGATCATCAATTCCAGCGCGATGTTTGTCAATGTGTATGCAGGAGTCGGGATGCACCTGGATAATTTGCAGAATGCATCGCTGGCAAACTGGTGTATGGTCGGTTATTTTATCGGTGCCTTGATTTCCATTGTATTGGGGTCTAAAGGGGTGCATCTGAAATATCTTTTTGCTCTTGGCTTTTTCTTTCTGGCATTGTCGGCAGGATTCATGTACTTCGAAGTGCAGACAGCCGGACTTTACGAACGAATGAAGTATCCCGTAATTATTCGTACCATCGGAATGATGATTTTATATGCATTGACGGCAGCATATGCCAATCAGCGGATGCCTTTCAAATATCTTTCGACCTGGATTTGCATCATGCTTACCGTCCGTATGGTACTGGGACCGGGTATCGGAGGGGCTATTTATTCAAATGTACTGCAGGAGCGCCAGCAACATTATATTACCCGTTATGCACAAAATGTTGATCTGGTAAACCCCGAAGCTTCTGCTTCGTATACCAATACCGTGCAGGGAATGCAATATCAGGGAAAGAGTGAAACGGAAGCGCATAACATGGCTGCCATGTCCGTCAAGGGGCGGATACAGCTGCAGGCTACGCTCTCTGCTGTGAAAGAAATGGCAGGGTGGACTATTTATGCAGGCGTTATTTGTATGATTTTTGTGCTCGTAGTGCCTTATCCCAAACGAAAATTGCTAACTTAGTATCGTTTTTCAATAGTAATTTATCAGTGAGTCAGTGTTATGGATACTCAGCAGGAACGTTTATTACAGCTTGACCGCGATCTGAAAAGCGGGAAGAATATATGCAGTTCGGGAGGTGTGCTCAGTTGTTTTCCATCTTCTTTGAAAGAACCTTTTCTGATGCAGGGGCTTGGTTTGATTGTCTGTCGGCAAGGTAGTTTCCAGTTTTCTCTTGATAATAAGTGCGCTTCTGCCAAGGCGGGTGAGACTTTGTTTATCCATGAGGAGTCTTGGTTTCAAGTGTTTCAAGAGACCGAAGATATGGAAATTCTTATTCTTGCCTATCAGATAGAACCTATACGTGACATTATCGGTAACTCAGTGGTTTCCATGTATATGTATTCGAAGCTTACCCCTGAACTTTCCTGTGTATGGAATACCGGCGAGGAAGATGAGATTATGAAGTATATGTCTTTGATAGACAGTGTGCTGGAAATGGAGGAGAGTGCGTTTAGCCTTTATGAGCAGAAACTTCTTCTGCTGGCACTGACCTATCGTATTTGTTCGGTCTATAACCGTAAATTGATTAGTGCCGGACAGGAAACGGGCGGGCGGAAAAATGAGATATTTGTCCGTCTCATCCAGTTGATAGAGCAATATTATATGCAGGAAAGGAGTGTGGAATTCTATGCGGATAAACTCTGTCTGTCTCCGAAATACCTTTCGGCTCTTTCCAAAAGCATTTGTGGGTATACGGTGCAGGAACTTGTATTCAAGGCGATTATCCGTAAGTGTATCTCTTTGTTGAAGAATACGCAAAAAAATATTCAGGAGATTTCCAATGAATTCGGCTTCCCCAATGCTTCTTATTTTGGCACATTCTTCAAGAAGCAAATGGGGATGTCGCCGCAGCAATATCGAAGGAATCTTTAATCGATATTACTCTTTTTCTCCATAAGCCAGATCGCCTGCGTCGCCCAGCCCCGGTACAATATAGGAATGTTCATTGATTTCAGGATCGATGGCAGCACACCAAATGGTTGTTTTGTCTTCGGGAAATACGCTCTTGATATGATCGATTGCATGTTGGCTGGCAATGATCGAAGCTACGTGAATTTCGGCGGGATGCCCTTTGGTAAGCATGGCCTGATAACTCAGTTCCATACTGCCGCCTGTAGCCAGCATCGGATCGGTGATAATCAGCGTTTTGTCGTCAATACGCGGAGATGCGATATATTCTATATGTATATCAAATTTCAGGGTATCTTTATATTTTCGATAGGCGGACACAAATGCATTTTCTGCTCCGTCGAAATAGCTTAGGAAGCCTTGGTGAAAAGGAAGGCCGGCGCGGAGAATGGTGCTGATGACAAGCTGGTTGTCCGGTGTGCTGACGGGAGCAATGCCCAGTGGTGTCCGGATGTTTTTTACTGAATATCGGAACTCTTTGCTCATTTCGTAAGCCATGATTTCTCCGATCCGTTCAATGTTACGGCGGAAACGTAGGCGGTCATTCTGAACTTCTACATTTCTGATTTCGGATATGTACTGGTTTAGAATCGAATTTGTTTGGCTAAAATCAATTACTTTCATATTATAGTTTAATCATAATTTAATCTCATTTTCATAGTATTGATAGCATACTGACTTGCAAAGTAAATGATAATCTTTCAAATTGCAATATTCAGTTTGCAGATATTGTTAGGAATTTATAAAAGAGATTCAATTAGGGAAAAATTTCTCTAATCCCTTCTTCCTTTTCAAAGAAAGTATTACTTTTGTACCCGGATTTACAAGGAGGCACCCAAAGCTCCTCATGTTCAGGTGAAAAGAGATAATAAAACGAAATACCAATTTTAATTAATTCAAAAAAAATGGCAAATTTAGATTTAAGCAAGTACGGTATCACAGGTGTGACCGAGATTGTGCACAATCCGTCTTATGACGTTTTGTTCGCTGAAGAAACAAAACCAGGTTTGGAAGGTTTTGAAAAAGGCCAGGTAACTAACATGGGCGCTGTAAACGTAATGACTGGCGTTTATACAGGACGTTCTCCTAAAGATAAATTCTTCGTAAAAGATGAAACCAGCGAAAATACAGTATGGTGGACTTCTGAAGAATACAAAAACGACAACAAACCAGTTGACGCAAAATGTTGGAAAGCAGTTAAAGAATTGGCAACTAAAGAATTGTCTAACAAGAGACTGTTCGTTGTTGATGCTTTCTGTGGTGCTAACGAAAACTCTCGCTTGAAATTGCGCTTCATCATGGAAGTTGCATGGCAAGCTCACTTCGTAACAAACATGTTCATCCGTCCGACAGCTGAAGAATTGGCTAACTTCGGTGAACCTGATTTCGTTATCATGAACGCTTCTAAAGCTAAGGTTGAAAACTACAAAGAACTGGGTTTGAACTCAGAAACTGCAGTTGTATTCAACTTGACTGAAAAGATTCAGGTTATCCTGAATACTTGGTACGGTGGTGAAATGAAGAAAGGTATGTTCTCTTACATGAACTACTTGTTGCCTTTGAACGGTATGGCTTCTATGCACTGCTCTGCTAACACAGATAAAGAAGGCAAGAGCTCAGCTATCTTCTTCGGTCTGTCAGGTACAGGTAAGACTACTTTGTCTACTGACCCGA
>ERZ812616.2470-NODE-2470-length-15543-cov-2.713778_pt1 | contig 15543 bp, 10 predicted proteins | sample MGYA00376249_ERZ812616 | MGnify/ENA primary metagenome ERZ812616 (study PRJEB26924, sample SAMEA4378265) | human gut metagenome | biome: human gut; feature: human-associated habitat; material: faeces | place: China | collected 2013 ... | reverse complement strand
ATTTTTCCAGAAACATAAAAGATCCAGGAACACAGGATTTATCCCATGTCCCCGGATCTTATTAATTCTTATTTAGAGATTCAAAAATCGGCTGATCTGTCTGCAGCCACTGTATTTATTCAACTGCTTCTTCCAGTTCCTCTTCCGGTTCTGCATCCAGCATTTCCTGATACTTTTCAAGAATCAGTGTCTGGATCCTATCTCTGGTACGGGAATTGATTGGATGCGCAATGTCTCTGTATTCACCATCTGTAGCTTTGCGGCTCGGCATTGCAATAAACAGTCCCTTCTCGCCTTCAATTACTTTGATATCATGAACTACAAATTCTTCATCAATCGTAATCGAAACGACTGCCTTCATCTTTCCTTCCTTCGCAACTTTTCTCACACGTACGTCTGTAATATTCATCGTGCCTGCCCCTTTCATTTTCATACGCATTTCTTTATTTTACAGATTACAAGCTGCTGTCTTCAGCAATTATAATCCATAGCGTTCATTTTTTTCAACAACGATCCTGACTTTTCCGTCTTCGCCTTTATAGCTGGAATTCGCCCGAATCGTATCCCGGCTCTCAACAATACAATTCTCTATGACAGTGTTATCTCCGATATACACATCATTAAGGATTACCGAATTCCTGATCACACAATTGTTGCCAACATATACACTCTTGAACAGTACTGAATTCTCTACTGTACCATTGATAATGCAGCCACTCGCAACAAGACTGTTCTTCACCTCTGCCCCAGGATTATACTTGGCCGGCGGAAGATCGTCGATCTTTGTTTTGATTCCCGGTTCCTGTCTAAAGAAATAATTACGGATCTCCGGCTGCAGAAATGCCATATTGGTACGATAATAAGCTTCTGCATCAGAAATATTACTCCAGTAATCCTCTGTCTTATAACCATAAATTCGTTTCAGGTTTTTGTAACGGATCAGGATATCATTTACAAAATCATGTCTGCCTTCCTGTGCTGCCCGCTCGATCAGTTCAATCAGCAGCCTTCTTCTTACAACGTAAATACCTGTCGATATTGTATTATAAGAAGAAACGATCGGTTTCTCTTCGAACTCCACGATCCTGCCATCGTCATTCATACGAAGCACGCCAAAGCGCTCTACCTCATTCTGGTCCCGGCATGTTGTGCAGACAACTGTAATATCTGCCCGTTTCGCAATATGATATTCAAGGACTTTATTATAGTCCATCTTATACACACAGTCACCGGATGCAATGATTGCATAAGGTTCATGACTCTTTTTCAAAAAATCAATATTCTGATAAATGGCATCTGCTGTTCCCTGATACCATAAGCTGTTATTCTTGGTAATCGTAGGAGTGAATACAAACAGACCTCCCTGTTTTCTTCCAAAATCCCACCATTTTGAGGAACTCAAATGTTCATTTAACGATCTTGCATTGTACTGCGTCAGAACTGCAACTTTCTGAACATGGGAATTTGCCATGTTGCTCAGGGCAAAATCGATGCTTCGATAACTTCCTGCAACAGGCATCGCTGCAATCGCCCTCTTGTCCGACAGTTCTCTCATGCGGTTGTTATTTCCGCCGGCCAGAATAATTCCAATTGCTCTCATGCCTGCTCACCATCCTTTGCTTTAATGATCTGTCCACTTTCCAGGATTCCTCCCGGATAATCTTCTGTCGCTGTCACTCCGGATATTGCAGTATTTCTTCCTATTTTAACGTTATCCGGAATTACGCTCTGTTCTCCCACAGTCGCAAGTCCGAATGCATATACAGCCGGCTTCAGCACATTTTCTGCTTCTTCGCCACATCCAAGTGTTACATGATTGCCAACCGTAGCATTCTCTGCCACGATTGCTTTATCCAGAACGGAATCTTCTCCGATCACTGTATTTCTCATAATGATCGAATCGCGTACCACAGTGCCCTTACCGATCACTACATTTGGTCCGATCACTGAATGATGAACTTCGCCATAGATTTCCGCACCTTCGCCGATAATGCACTGGTCTGTCACGGCATCTTCTGCAATATACTGCGGCGGAATGATATCACCCTTGGTGTAGATCTTCCAGAATTCTTCATAAAGGTTGAACTCCGGTATGATATCGATCAACTCCATATTGGCCTCCCAGTAAGATCCAAGTGTTCCCACATCTTTCCAGTAGCCATTGTATTCATATGCGAACAGTCTCTGTCCGTTCTCTTTACAATAAGGAAGAATATGTTTTCCAAAATCACAGTTGCTCTGATCTTTCAGCGCGATCAGTGCCTCTTTGAGTACCGGCCAGCTAAATATGTAAATTCCCATGGAAGCAAAATTACTGCTTGGTTTCTCCGGTTTCTCTTCAAATTCTGTCACACGCCCTGATCCATCAGTTACCATGATGCCGAAACGGCTGGCTTCCTCCATCGGAACCGGCATACAGGCAATCGTGACATCTGCCTTGTTTGCCTTATGATAATTCAGCATCACTTCATAATCCATTTTATAAATATGGTCACCTGACAGAATCAATACATAATCCGGATTGTACTGCTGCATGTAATCCAGATTCTGAAAGATCGCATTAGCGGTTCCTGTATACCATTCACTGTTTGTACTCTTCTCATATGGAGGAAGTACCGTAACTCCGCCCTCATTTCGATCCAGATCCCACGGAATACCAATCCCGATATGCGTATTCAGACGCAACGGCTGATACTGTGTCAGTACACCAACTGTGTCGATACCAGAATTAATACAGTTACTTAATGGAAAATCAATAATGCGGTATTTACCGCCAAAAGCGACTGCAGGTTTCGCAACCTTTTGTGTCAGTACTCCCAGTCTGCTGCCCTGACCACCCGCCAGAAGCATGGCGATCATTTCTTTTTTCATCATCTCGCAATCACCTCTTGTATGTTATGATTTTCCATTATATCATACTTTTTTGCATCCGTGAACATAATTTACAATTTTTTTGATTTTTTCTTCTGTTTTTTATATTTTTTGCACACGTTTTTTTTACTTCAGAAAAACAATGCAGTACTTTTTATGTATGTTTTGCACAATTATTCTTCTATTATATTGGCACATTTGCACATTGTTCTCATAAAAAGTAACACTTTTCATTTTTATCTGACAGAGGTATAATAAAAAGCATTAAAGATAAGGAGATTTTTATTATGTATCAGATAGACTTTCATAAACCGCTCTCCATCCATTTCATTGGTATCGGCGGCATCAGTATGAGTGGACTGGCTGAAATTCTTCTTGAAGAAGGTTTTACAATTTCCGGTTCTGATTCCAAAAAAAGCCCTCTGACCAGTCTTCTGGAAAGCAAAGGTGCAAAGATCTTCTACGGCCAGCGCGCTTCCAATATTTCCGATTCTGTTCAGGTGGTTGTCTATACAGCAGCTATTCACCCGGATAACCCGGAATTTGCATGTGCAAAAGAAAAAGGCATTCCGATGCTGACCAGAGCGCAGCTTCTTGGTCAGATCATGCGCAACTATGATACTTCCATCGCAGTTGCCGGAACACATGGCAAAACCACGACCACATCCATGCTTTCTCACATTCTTCTCAAAGGTGAATGTGACCCGACCATCAGTGTAGGCGGTATCCTGCCTGCAATCGGCGGTAATATCCGTGTTGGACAGTCTGAAACCTTCCTGACAGAAGCATGCGAATACACCAACAGCTTCCTGAGCTTTTTCCCAACTATCGGGATCATTCTGAATATTGATGCGGATCATCTTGATTTCTTCAAAGATATTGATGATATCCGTCATTCCTTCCGCAAATTTGCAGAACTTCTCCCGGCAGAAGGTGCACTCATCATTAATGCAGATACACCAAAATACGAAATGATCACAGAAAATCTTCCATGTAAAGTGATCACCTACGGTCTGGAACACGATGCTGAATACACAGCCACAGACATTACTTATGACGAACTTGGCCATGCAACCTTCCATGTTCTTCACAACGGAGAAGACCTGGGCACATGTTCTCTGAAAGTGCCTGGCATTCACAATGTATCCAATGCTCTGGCATCTATCGCTGCAGGACAGCTTCTTGACCTGTCTACAGAAGTGATCTTTGATGGTCTGAAAGATTTCGGCGGTACAGACCGCAGATTCCAGTATAAAGGCAAAATTGGCGATGTAACGATCATTGATGATTATGCGCATCATCCGACAGAGATTGAAGCCACCCTTCACGCAGCCAAAAATTATCCACATAAGAAGATCTGGTGTGTATTCCAGCCTCATACTTATACACGTACCAAAGCCCTTCTTCCGGAATTTGCCAAAGCTCTTACCCTTGCAGATCACGTCGTACTGGCTGATATCTATGCAGCACGTGAAACGGATAATCTTGGCATTTCTTCCAGAAATCTGCAGGAAAAAATCGTCGAACTCGGTACTCCATGTGAATACTTCCCGACCTTCGACGAGATTGAAAACTTTTTATTAGAAAATTGTACACAGGGTGACCTGTTGATAACTATGGGGGCCGGAGACGTTGTAAATATTGGAGAACAGCTCCTCGGCAAGTAAGTTATCCACATTATCCACATGCTTATACACATTTTGGACGGTGTATAGCATGTGGATTTTTATTGCCCTGGAGTGTTTACATAAGTGTATGTGGAAACCTGCAAAAATGCGCTGATTTGCACGTTTTATCGACATTTATCATGGTTGCAGATAATTTTATCCCGATTTCACTTTCCACATTATCCACATTATCCACATTTTAGTGTGGAAATCTTTTACCGAAAAATACCCTATTCTCTTTTGAAAAAGGTTGTGCTATAATCCAATTGTTCCAGACTGCCGCTGTTTCGGCGGCATTTAACCGGAATTTTTTCTTGGAAAGTGAGCGATATTTCATGGCAATGATCACCTTACAAAACTCCTCCATGACGGAGGTCACGATCTTATCGAACACATTTATTGATAATTATATGCCGGAAGCTAATGGAGAGTTTGTAAAAGTATATATCTACCTTTTGCGTGCACTTTCCAGTGCTCCGGTTTCTTTCAGTCTGGAGCAGATGGCAGACCGTCTTCTCTGCACCGAGAGAGATATTCTCCGTGCACTGAAATACTGGGCCAAACAGCAGCTTCTTACTCTTGATTTCACAGACAATAATAAGCTTTGCGGAATTTCTCTTCTCACTCCTGTAGCTCCTTCCTGTCCGACGGATGCCGTGCAGGATGAGATTTCCGTTACTTCCGAACAGCCGAAGGACCAGCCTGTTGTCCGTACAGAAGCACTTACTCCGGACCGTGTAAATGAACTGAAACAAAACGAAGATATCATCCAGCTTCTTTATGTAGCCGAACAATATCTTGGCAAAACACTTTCACCTACAGAAATTCAAAAGATGCTTTTCTTCTATGATGGCCTTGGCATGTCTGCTGACCTGATCGAATATCTGATTGAATATTGCGTGGGCCACAATCACAAGAGCATCCGCTACATCGAGAAGGTGGCTCTTGCCTGGGCTGAGGAGGGGATTACCTCTGTGGAAGAAGCCAAGCAGTCCGGCTCCCGATATAATAAAGACTATTTTTCTATTCTCAAGGCTCTCGGAATCACCAACCGCAATCCCGTAGAGACAGAGATCACACTGATGGACACCTGGCTTCGAACCTATGGCTTTTCCATGGAGGTCATCCAGGAAGCCTGCAACCGTACTGTCCTTCAGACAGGTCAGGCCAGCTTCCAGTATACAGACAAGATTCTGGAAGGCTGGAAAAAGAAAGATGTACATACGATCGATGACATCCATACTCTGGATACCGAACACAAGAAACGCCGTCAGGACCGGAAAGCAGCATCCTCCAGACCTGCACAGCCTTCCAATAACCGTTTCAATAACTTCCAGCAGCGAGAATACAACTTCGACGAATATGAGAAGCATCTATTGAACCAGTAAAGTTACCGTGAACGAAGTGAACAGTAACCCAGTAAAGGAGAGTACCGTGGCTTTACAGAATTTTCAGTATGATATTATTATGAGAGAATACAGCCGGCGTCAGTCCCAGGTGCAGCATGATCTGGAAGAACGCCGCAAAGAAGCATTTATCCGTGTTCCACGCCTGCTGGAGATTGACCAGGAGGTTGCAGCCTTGAGTGCCAGAAAAGCCCGTTCTCTTCTGCAGGGCGAATCCGATACTGTAGAAGATCTCAAAAAAGACGTGGCTGCTCTGGCTCAGGAACGCCGTACACTTCTTCGCAGCAACGGATTTTCTGATGATTATCTGGAACCTCATTATTTCTGTCCACTCTGTCAGGATACTGGCTATGTTGACGGACAAAAATGTTCCTGTTTCAAAAAATCCGAGGTCGAATTGCTGTACACACAGTCAAATCTGAAAGAGATTCTCAAAAAAGAGAACTTTGAACACTTTTCTTTTGACTGGTATTCTGATACAATGAAGAACGAAGCAACCGGATTAACAGCCCGTGAAACAGCCAAACGGGCTTATGATACTGCCCGGAACTTTGTAGATGATTTTGATAAGCGCGCACAGAACCTGTTTCTGTACGGCAGCACTGGAGTAGGCAAGACCTTTCTCTCTCACTGTATTGCCAGCGAACTTCTCAAAACCGCACACTGTGTTCTGTATTTTTCTGCATTTGATCTGTTTGACCGTCTGGCTCAGACAGCTTTTTCCAGAAAATCTGAAACAGACCCGGGTGATGATTTTATTCTTGACTGTGATCTTCTGATCATAGATGATCTTGGAACAGAACTCACCAACAGTTTTGTCTCCTCGCAGTTATTTTTGTGTATTAACGAACGTATTTCCCGTCGTAAATCCACGATCATATCTACAAATCTGAAACTTGAAGATTTTTCAGCCACCTATTCCGAGAGAACTTTTTCCCGGATAGCAAGTAATTACCAGATGCTGAAGCTTATCGGCAAAGACATCCGAATACAGAAAATATTTTTAGGAGGAAAATAAACGATGGCACAGTTAAACAATAAGGAACTGACAACACTTCCTGTAGGAAGGCTGGGGCTTATTCCCCTCGATAGCTGCCGCCCCCTTGGCGAAAAAGTAAATGAATGGCTTGTAAAATGGAGAAAAGAGCGTGAGAACCCTGAATTAGGCACCTGCGCTTTTGAAGGATATCAGCGCGATTCCTATATCATCAATGTCAAAACCCCTCGTTTCGGTTCCGGTGAAGGAAAAGGCGAGATCAGTGAATCTGTACGTGGTGACGATATTTATGTTATGGTTGATGTCTGCAATCACAGTATCAACTACACGATCAGTGGATACACCAACATGATGTCACCTGACGATCATTTTCAGGATCTGAAACGTGCCATCGCTGCAGTCGGCGGCAAAGCCCGCAGAGTCAATGTCATCATGCCATATCTCTATGAGAGCCGCCAGAGCAAACGTATCGGACGTGAATCCCTTGACTGTGCATCCGCACTCCAGGAACTGACAAAAATGGGTGTAGAAAACATCATTACATTCGATGCTCATGATTCACGTGTACAGAACGCAACTCCACTGCATGGTTTCGAAACTATCCAGCCGTCCTATCAGTTCATCAAGGCTCTCCTCAAAAATGTAGAAGGTCTTCATATTGACAATGATCACTTCATGATCATCAGCCCGGACGAAGGAAGCATGCGCAGAGCAATCTACCTTGCAAACGTTCTCGGCGTAGATATGGGTATGTACTACAGACGTCTTGACTACACCAAAGTAGTTAAAGGCCGTCACCCGATCGCAGCCTATGAATTCCTCGGTCCAAAACTTGAAGGCAAGGATGTTATCCTGATCGATGACATGATTTCCTCAGGAAGCAGTATTCTGGAGATTGCATCTCTTCTGAAAAAACGTGGTGCCGGCAAGATTTTTATCTGCACAACTTTCGGACTCTTCACAGAGGGAATGGAAAAATTCGACGCAGCATACGCAAAAGGAACCTTTGATAAACTGCTTACTACAAACCTTGTTTATCAGGATCCGGAACTTCTCGCAAGAGACTACTATATCAGCTGCGACCTGAGTAAATATATTGCTCTGATCATCGATACACTGAATCATGATATGTCTGTCAGCCATCTGCTCAATCCTGCAGACAGAATCAAAAAATGCGTCAATAATTACATGAATCAGTATGACAAATAAATCCTGTCACTTCTTCACAGCACATTGCAAAACACCCTGCAGAAAAATCTGCAGGGTGTTTTTTATTCTCTTCTCAGTCATAAAGAAATCTCATTGACAGAAAGTCCTGTTTTCTGTAACACATCCAATTCCTGTTTTTTGCTTGTACTTATGATCACCTGACGCCCGGACCTTGTAATCCATAAAACAGCTGTTTCCAGCCTTTTCGGATCAAAGGCGCAGAACATTTCATCAAAGATGACCGGAAGCTTTTCTGCTCCACACAGAAGCTCTCCTGCGGCCAGTCTCATCGCAAGATAAATCTGTTCAACCATGATCAGACGCAGATTTTCAATCGGCAGTACTTCTTTCCCTGTATCAACGCTGATATGAAATTCATCATCAACCATCAGCTCATGACAGGTACCACCGGTAATTCCGCTAAGAGTCTCCGACATCGTCCTCACCAGTCTGTTTCCTGTCTGACGATACATCTGTTCCGACAGTTTATCAATCGTATCCATTGCCAGATTCAGCGCATCGATCTCAACTTCTTCCATCAGAGGCAGATACGCATACTCTTCCATTTCACGAAGTTCTTCTGTCAGATTGGAAAGTTCCATATTTTTTTCACGTAATTCTTCCTCCAGACTGCTGCGGCCGCCTTCCAGCTTATTCTGTCTTGCGATCCATCTGGACTTCATTCTTTTGCGTTTTTCCAGTTCACGTACTGTACGCATTTCAAAATTCAGCTCTGCAATAAACGCCAAAACACCGGCAACTCCTACCAGTACCGCCGGAATCGTACTTCCTGCCTCCAGTGCCAGAAGTAACGCCCCTGCCAGTGCCAGAAATGCAGTCATACACATTCCCGCGATCTGTGCCTGATTTCTTGTTTCCAGTGCCCCGATTCGTTCGTCAAGAAGATGATATCCATTACTTTCTTCATTCATGCGAAGCACATCTTCCTGTTCTCCAAGCTGATTCTTCTGTTCCTCAGTATCACGGAGCTCTCTGCGTATGCTTTTAATCTGTGCGGAAATTTTTTCTTTTGCCAATTGGTCTGCCTTTTTGCGGCGTTCCACCTGCACCTGGTAACCTTTTCTTGTCATCTTGATCCTCTGGGAGGTTTTACCCAGATCCACAGAGCAGTCTCCCGTTGTCTGAAAGCCGGTCATCTGCTTCTGCACTTCACGTACGATTTCTGCCCCGGTATTACCTTTCAGTGGAGAAATACAGATTGCATTCTCATATACAGCTTCACTGATACCCAGTGCCATTTTTTCCTCACTGATATGGTCCGCATCAAGAAGCTCTCCACTCTCTTCACAGAGAAGTTCACTGTAAGGTTCTTCTCTGTGAAGATCTCGTGTCAGCCGGTAGTTGCGCCCGCCACTCTCAAACCAGAGTACCCCTGCATAAGGAACATCCGTCCTTCCAAACAGCATACTCTCTATAAAAGCCTGGATTTCTCTTCTTGTTCGTTCTTTCTCCGTGTACAGTACATTCATGTCCGGAGAAAAAGCAATCGTCTGCCTGTAAATACTTCCAAAATCTTTAATTTCAATTTGCTTGATCTTCATATTCTTTTCCTGTCACTGGTCAGGACTTTTGTAGTCAAAAGTGCCTGAAGTCCATAGTAGAGTGCTTTTTTCTCCACTACTGTCAGATCTCTCTTTAAAAAAGTTTTGATATAGTCCCCGATCAGAGTCCCCCTGTACTGGCGATACAGGCTTTCCAGCTGATACGCAGGTCTTGATTCATCCATGATCTCCACAATATTTCCCAGTCCGTGAAGACGTTCCGGCAGGAGGACATTATCCGGAGAAAGTTTTCCCTTAATGATCAGACGGTATATATTTCTTCCGCCCCGCTTCATAACTTCCCGCCGAAGCATATCTTCCAGTGCATACTGTGTAGTGTTCTGATCTACCGTAAGGACCAGGTTCTGATAAGAACGAAGAGCAAAGGGCCGTAATTTCAGCTTAACGGTTTCCCCATCAAATTCCCCTTCTATATATCCATGCTTTCCGACATCATTTCGATCCTGTGGTTCCAGTGCACCTGCATAGACAATCTTATCGCGACATACTGTATGTGGTTTATGAGAATGCCCAAGCGCTATATAATCAAATCCTGCTGCTGCCAGTCTTGTAAAATCCATCGGACAATATCCGACTTCACCGCCATGTGCGAGCAGCACATGAAAGCCAGGCTTATTTTGAGGTTTCCATTCATCATATAATGGTGTACGGATCTCCGGATGCTCATAACTCAGCCCATATACAAAAATCTGTTTGTCCGCGATCTCCACACAGGACTGCTGTTCCCTGTCAAAAAAGGTTACATTCCGTGACCAGACAAAATTTCTGTAAAACGAATCTTCTTTTATGTAGTCATGATCTCCTGCCATCAGAAAAACTCTGGTATCCGGTATAGACGCAAACAAATCGTCAACTTCTCTCAGTTCCCTGAGAAGAGGCTGACGATGAAAAAGGTCACCGGCTATAAACAACAAATCCACCGGATTCTTGCGGATACCCACAATGACCCGGCGGAATGTTTCCCAGATTTCTTCTTCCCTCTCATGGCTCCACGGACAGCCCCGGTCAGGGACTGCCCCCAGATGTACATCTGAAAGATGAATAAATCTAATCATGCAAAAACTACTCCTTATTATAAATCGCAGTTGTTAACTGTTCTTGGGAATGGAATTACGTCACGGATATTGCCCATACCTGTCAGATACATTACGCAGCGTTCAAATCCCAGTCCAAATCCTGAATGACGTGTGGAACCATATTTACGGAGATCCATATAGAACTGATAGTCTTCTGCTTTCAGTCCCAGCTCATCCATACGTGCTTTCAGCTTATCGTAATCATCCTCTCTCTGGCTTCCACCAATGATCTCACCGATTCCAGGTACCAGACAGTCCATAGCAGCAACTGTCTTGCCATCCTCGTTCTGTTTCATGTAGAATGCCTTGATCTCCTTCGGATAATCTGTTACAAATACTGGTTTCTTAAAGATTTCCTCTGTCAGATAACGCTCATGCTCTGTCTGAAGGTCGCATCCCCAGAATACTTTGTAATCGAATTTGTCATTGTTTTTCTCCAGAAGTTCAATTGCTTCTGTATAAGTCACATGACCAAACTCAGAATCCACTACATGGTTCAGGCGATCCAGAAGTCCTTTGTCGATAAAGGAATTGAAGAAGTTCATCTCCTCCGGAGCATTCTCCAGCACATAACGGATCACGTATTTCAGCATGTCCTCTGCAAGATCCATATTGTCATTCAGATCGGCAAATGCACATTCCGGCTCGATCATCCAGAACTCAGCAGCATGACGCGTTGTATTGGAGTTCTCCGCACGGAAAGTCGGTCCGAATGTATAAATATTACGGAATGCCTGTGCATAAGTCTCACCGTTCAGCTGACCACTTACTGTAAGATTAGTCTCTTTGCCGAAGAAATCCTGACTGTAATCTACAGTACCGTCTTCATTCAGCGGAGGATTCTTCATATCCAGTGTAGTAACCTGGAACATCTCTCCCGCACCCTCGCAGTCACTTCCTGTGATCAGCGGTGTGTGTACATATACGAAACCTCTTTCCTGGAAGAATTTGTGGATCGCGTATGCACAAAGGGAACGTACACGAAATACCGCCTGGAAAGTGTTTGTTCTCGGTCTCAAATGTGTCATGGTTCTCAGGTATTCCAGAGTATGACGTTTCTTCTGAAGCGGATAATCCGGTGCAGATGCGCCTTCTACCTGTACTTCATCAGCCTGAATTTCAAACGGCTGTTTTGCTTCCGGTGTCGGAACCAGAGTTCCCCTGACGATAATAGCAGCGCCTACATTCAGCTTGCTGATCTCGGCAAAATTCGGCATATTGTCGTGATATACAACCTGCAGTGTCTCAAAAAAAGTACCATCATGAAGTACGATAAAACCAAATGCCTTGGAACCACGTACGCTTCGTACCCATCCTCCTACAGTTACTTCCCTATTCAGGTATTCTTCTCTGTTTTTATAAATTTCTTTTACAGTTGTGAGCTTCATAATCTATACCTCTCTGTCTTCATTCTCATCCAATTGCTTTCTAGTATAGACTATTCGTTGGATTACTGCAAGGAGTAAATACAGGAGAAACATGGTTTTATTGCGTTTAAGCTTCCCATTTAAGGGTTCCGGTCTGTTCATAATCCTTCTGTATATTATAAGAAACAATTCCTTTCTCTGTTACCAGATAAAACATATCTCCGATATACACACCGCGTACTCTGCAATAATCCTGATAACTCATGGAGCCTTCAAAAAGTTCACTGTCATTGATATTCAGATACATCTGCGGCTCAAATCCATTTTGATCATGATAGGAAAGCAGTGCATAATAATAATTCTCACTGCTGTCATATACATCAGTGTTATCTCCATAGATTCCATAAGCAAACCCGAACAGACTTTTCTTCGGAGCTGCAAGAATCGCATGGTAATTATAAAGCGCGTCACAAAATGAAACATCCTTTAATATAAAACGGTCTGTTTCTCTGACATCTGATGGATCGGAAATATCAAACATAGAACATTTCATCCCCGTCACATTGCCTGTATCCGGATCTGTTTCCCAGCCGATCCCCAGCAATTGATTTTCTCCGTAGAAATGCAGATACTCAGAAAATCCGGTAATATTCAGTTCGCTCATAATCCTGGGGTTCTTCGGATCAGAAAGATCTGCTGCAAAAAGAGGATCCGTATTTCGATATGTGACAAAATATCCTGTATCTCCCATAAACCGTGCAGCCTTTATCTGCTCTCCCTCTGCCAGATCTTCAATCTTTCCAATTGTTTTGAGTTTCTCATTCAGCACATATAATCCATTACTTCTGGAAAAATTACTATAATCTTTATCCCAGCCTTCAACAGTGGTTACAATGCGAAGACAGTCATCTGCCTCGTTCATGGAAAAATTGTTGTGAAGTTCCCCCACTACAGAACCTGCTGCCCCGTCGGTAAATTTCCCATCTCTGTAGCCGATTCGTACAATTTCCGTACGAGTTTCCCGGTCATTCCAGATTTCTGTTGCTGAATAGATATTATTTTCACTGACATAAAAAATATTTGCGCTGCTGACAACGGCCATAACATCTGTTGCCTGATCCGGATTCTCCTGTGCGACAGCCCCTGTTACCAGATATATCCTGCCATTATAAGAAAAATCTTTTTCCGGTGTCGGAAGGTAAATATGGTCATAGGCAATATACTCTTCTCCGCACCTTGGCACATAGTACTGTAACTGATCTGCGCTGTCTCCGACTTCCGGAGTATATGATGTAAAAAGATACATTCTTCCATCAGTTCTTCGAGAGGAAAGATAACTTCCATCCTGATGATAAACGCCTGTCTTTTTGGGTTTTTCCCTGTCTGAGATATCATAGGTTTCTACTGTCACAGTAGTTACCGGCATACTATAACTGGTTCGGACTCCACCTGCATTTGCTGACGGAAGATCTATACTGCCTTTATAGGTTATATAATCTTCCTGCTGACAGATCAGCTGCAGGCAATTACCATCCACATACATTTCCTTATAATCGGAGCTGTTCTCTCCATTAATCTCACAGAGTAATTTCATGGACGCTGCATCTGCAATACGCAATGTTCCTTTACTGTCCATGGCATAAATACAGCTGCCATCTGTTTTTACGATATCTGCCTCATCAATCAGTTCTTCCTGTGTGGTGGTCGTAGAATAATCTTTACCTTCTGATGATGGATCAAAGCCATATTCCTGGTCAATCGGTTCTTCCGGCATAGTTGCCGCCATACTGGAATTTGAAGCAGCCGAGTCTGTCCCTGCCGCATCTGCTGACTCTTCAACAGTCATGATGCGGGGCTGAACATTACTGTATGAAGAATTATTCTGCCATTCTTTTACCTGGGCATAAAGATCTTCATAACTGTCCGTATGAGAAATTCCAGTAACCGGGGCCGTCGTCGGAAGAGGCGTTGGCGTACCGGTTCCTTCTGTTTCTGTATTTACCGGATCCTCAATAATACTCGTTCTGGTCTCCTCCTGTTTCACAGAATTCGTCCCTTCCCACATCGGGACCGTACCCAATGCCACCGCTCCGACAGCCACAACCGCCACTGCTGTAAGTACATATTTTTGCTTCATTCCATGCCTCCTTTGCCGTAATTTCCTTCGCACTGTTTTCACATTCTCCAAACATACCTTATAATGTCATTTTAACACAGTTCTGTTTCCGGACTGTAATATGCCACTGTCCCGTCTGTGCTTTTTATATGCAGACAGGGACTCAAAGCTCTGCGCCTTAAGTCCCTGTCTTTTGTATATTATGTGTTTTTTTATAATGATTCGATGAATCTCATAAATGCTTCTCTGCCTTCCGGTGTGCATTTGTAAACACCAGCATCTTCCAGAACATGTGTAAATACAATACCAACTTCTTTCTGAAGGATTTCATGAACATTCTCTTTGTTGATATCCTTGTATTTCGGAAGAAATTCAGCTGCCCATGCGGCATGTTTCTCAATCTTTTCGTTGGATGCGATATCTTTTCCTTCCAGAATGTATTCTTCCAGAAGTTCCAGTTCTTCTTTCAGTCTTGCCGGAAGAACTGCCAGCCCCATAACTTCGATCAGACCGATATTTTCTTTCTTAATGTGATGATACTCTGCATGCGGATGATATACACCAAGCGGATTTTCCTCTGTTGTGATGTTGTTTCTCAGAGTCAGATCCAGTTCAAACATATCGCCTGCTTTACGTGCGATCGGTGTGATCGTGTTGTGCGGTTCTCCGTCTGTCTCTGCAAAAATAAAGGCTGCCTCATCCGTATACCCGCGCCATGCCTTTAAGATCTTATCCGCCAGGTCCACGATCCGCCCGCTGTCCGTCCCGTTTAAGCGGATCACGGACATGGGCCACTTGACGATCCCTGCCTTCACGTCCTCAAAGCCCTTAAACTCCAGCTCCTTTTCCACCGGGGCCTTGGCCATGGCAAACTCATAGCAGCCTCCCTGGAAATGGTCATGGGTCAGGATGGAGCCTCCCACGATGGGAAGGTCGGCGTTGGAGCCCAGGAAATAGTGGGGGAACTGCTTTACAAAATCAAACAGCTTCACAAAGGAGCTCCTGTCGATCTTCATGGGCACATGCTTCTGATTGAACACGATGCAGTGCTCATTATAATATACATAGGGGGAATACTGGAAGCCGAACTCCTCTCCGCCCATGGTCAGGGAAATGATCCGGTGGTTGTCCCGGGCCGGATGGTCTGCCCGCCCGGCATAGCCCACGTTCTCCACGCATAAAAGGCATTTGGGATATCCGCTCTGCTTTGCCAGCTTGGCGGCGGCAATTGCCCTGGGATCCTTTTCCGGC
>ERZ812616.2445-NODE-2445-length-15689-cov-2.736856_pt1 | contig 15689 bp, 13 predicted proteins | sample MGYA00376249_ERZ812616 | MGnify/ENA primary metagenome ERZ812616 (study PRJEB26924, sample SAMEA4378265) | human gut metagenome | biome: human gut; feature: human-associated habitat; material: faeces | place: China | collected 2013 ... | reverse complement strand
CAGGGAAACTCCAGAACCCTCATTTGCCTCAAAAAACAAATGTGGTCACAGCCAACCTTGCCCGGATGGAACCGGGAATGAACCTGATCAGTTCTCCGGGAGAATCGGAAGCTGATACAGCCATCCCTTATATGATAGATGCCGACGGAGAGATACGGTGGATACTGGACTGGGCTAACCATCCGGAATTAAACCATATCGATATCGGTTGCGGACTCTCCCGGATGAAAAGCGGAAACTATCTGAACGGAGACGGATACCGGAACAAACTGATAGAAGTAAATACCGTAGGAGAGATCGTTCAAAGTTGGGATCTGGGAGCTATGGGATATTCCTTTCATCATGATGTAGCCGAAAATGCAGACGGGAAATTACTGGCTACGGTCAGCAAAATATCCGCCAGGTTGGCAAACGGGAAAGATATACGTTATAATGATTATATGCTGGAACTCGACCCGGTGAAAGGCACCATAACACAGGAATGGGACCTGGCCGCCATGATCGACTCGGCACGCTACGAACTGACAGACCCCAGTTTGCCGGGAGCGGCATTCGGACAGACACAGTCGAACTGGGCACATAACAATGCGATCGTCGGAGTCGGGGATGATTACCTCGCTACCATACGTTTCCAGGGAGTATGCAAATTCAACCATGCAGGAGGTGTAAAATGGATCATCTCGCCTCATCGCGGCTGGCATGACAAATATCAGAATCTGTTATTGAAACCGTTACATGCCGACGGCACTCCTATCACCGATCCGGAAATTATTTCAGGAGAAAAAAGCGGTAATGACTTCGAATGGCCCTGGGGAGCACATACCGCCATCACCCTGCCTAACGGAAATATCCTGGTGTTCGACAACGGATACGGACGTAATTTCGTCCTGTCACGGTTCGACGACCAATCGCTTTACAGCCGGGCTGTCGAATATGAAGTAAATGAGAAACAACGTACGGTCAGACAGGTGTGGCAGTTCGGTAAAGAAGGAGGCCACAAATACTACGCTCCTGCCCGGTCTTCCGTTCAGTATCTGCCGCAGACAGGCAACCGCTTGTTCTGCCCGGGCATGAGTAATGCGCTCAGTGACGGTAGCAGCGGCGGACGTGTTGTCGAAATCGATCCAGATACGCAGCAAATTGTATTTGAGTTGGAAATATCTTCAGCTGTTTATCAACGGGCTAACCGTATCACGTTATATCCGGATAATTTATAAAAACGATATATGAACAATCTCTTTAAACAAAAACTACAGACGTTGCAGCAGCAGCAGGAAGCCCTGTTGCAACGACCCAATACGCTAACGGAAAACACGAACGGCATCGTCCGCCGATATACATTCCCGGTTGTTACCAAAGATCATATCCCGCTGGAATGGCGGTATGATATGAATCCGGCAACCAATCCGTTCTGCCTCGAACGGATCGGGGTTAACGCCTGTATGAACTCGGGGGCTATCAAATGGAAAGGGAAATACCTGTTGATGGTTCGTGTGGAAGGATGCGACCGGAAATCATTCTTTGCCATTGCCGAAAGTCCGAACGGAGTGGATAATTTCCGTTTTTGGGAGCGTCCGGTAAACTTACCGGATATCACTCCGGAGGAAACCAACGTATACGACATGCGTCTGACGGCACACGAGGACGGCTGGATTTATGGTATCTTTTGCAGTGAACGGCATGATCCGGACGCACCGCCGGGAGATCTGTCGGCCGCCGTGGCTAAAGCGGGAATTGTCCGTACGAAAGACCTGGTCGATTGGGAGAGATTACCGGATCTGGTAACCAGAAGCCAGCAGCGCAATGTTGTCCTGCATCCCGAATTTGTGTACGGTAAATATGCCTTATACACCCGTCCACAGGATGGATTTATAGCAGCCGGCAGCGGGGGCGGTATCGGATGGACATTAATAGATGACATGGCAAATGCCAACGTTCTCTCCGAATTAATTATCGATAAACGCTACTATCATACAATCAAAGAAGTAAAAAACGGGGAAGGTCCGCATCCCATCAAGACTCCCGAAGGCTGGCTACATCTGGCCCACGGAGTCAGGGCATGTGCCGCCGGGCTTCGTTATGTACTGTACCTGTACATGACGGCTCTGGACGACCCCACAAAGGTTATCGCACAGCCCGGCGGCTATTTTTTGGCTCCGAAAGGGGAAGAACGTATCGGTGACGTATCCAACGTTTTGTTCTCCAACGGATGGATAGCCGATGAGGATGGTACGGTATTTATTTACTACGCTTCCTGCGATACGCGGATGCATGTGGCGGTTTCGACCGTGGAACTACTCGTCGACTATTGTATGAATACGCCGGAAGACGGCCTGCGGTCTGCTGCCTCGGTGGCTAAGATCAATGAATTGATAGACCGGAACAAACAATATAAAGGGGGATAATTATCCCCCTGCCTGGAGTAGGGATACAAAAAGAGTTATTACCTTTACCGGATCAATAAAACAAGGGAACAATTATCATGAAAACATTGAAAACACTAGGCTTACTTCTTCTATTCTCTTTATTCGCACTCAAAGGCATCAGCCAGGAAAAGGAAACAAATACTATAAAGGTTATCTCATACAATATCTGGAACGGTTTTGAAAAAGATGCGGCACGTCAGGCCCGTTTCACCGAATGGATAAATCAGCAAAAGCCGGATATCGTTGCTTTGGAGGAACTTGTCGGAATCAACGAGAAAGATCTCTCGGCACTGGCCGCTTCTTATGGTCATCCGTATGTAGCCATTGTGAAAGAGGAGGGTTATCCGGTAGGGCTTACTTCCCGTAAACCCATCGATGTAGTCAAGAAACAGGTGGAAGGATTTTGGCATGGTATGTTGCATGCACAAACTTACGGATTAGATATTATCGTTACGCACCTCAGTCCGTTCGAATGGAAATACCGCTTGAAAGAGGCTGAAGCGATCACAGAATATATCCGTGAAAACAAACTCGAATCTTGTATGGTCATGGGCGACTTCAATGCCTACTCCCCTTTCGATGCCGACGAAGTCGAAACACATACCCAACTCAGACAGAATATGCAGGGATGGGACAAAAGCCATCCTGAATATGGCAATATGCGTGGTGAACAGTTCGACTACTCGGTATTGTCTAAATTTCTCTCCATCGGTTTTGCCGATCCCGTCAAGATGTTTGTCCCGGCAGAGCAACGGATGTCGTATCCTGCCGCTACCCTCTACGAATGGCAATGGGGTGATCCACGCCTGAAGATGCTCGGCGAACGATTGGACTATATCCTGGTTTCACCGGCCCTGGCTCCCAAATGCCTCGGTGCAACCGTTCACAACGGAGAGGAGCTGGAAGGGATTTCGGATCATTATCCGGTTAGTATCCGTATGGAACTTCCACAGTAAGCGTATCCACACTGGCCGCACCTAATATGCCGGTTCCTCCGACTACATTACTGAGAACACGTATCGGTTCGGCCAGTCCGGCATCCACCAGGTCATTGTTTAATGACAAGTCGGCTAACTCGGCTAACGCCATCAAATACTGATAGTAGGATTCGGAAAGAGCATACAGATATACCTTTATATAACGAGGTTTCTTATTATTAGGAAGTTCCTCGGCACCTGTATTTGATCCCGACCAGTTGTAGGAATTAATGACCAGTTTCAATGTATATTCCAGCCCGTTGATTAATTCATCAGAGAAAGGGCGGCCACCATTTCCGGATAGCCAATCATTACCCAATAATTCATCCAATACTGATATTTTATTTTTAAATACCGGTTCATAGGAATAGTCCGGAGAAAAAGTGCGCCAACTATACGTTCCCATATAAATATCTTCACCAGTTTCAATGTCAGTCTGATAAATTGGGTTACCCGCTGCAAGACACAGCAAATAACAATCTCCTTCCTGTGGACTGTCTTTGAATGTTGTCTTATATATAGTCCGGTAGGCATAATGCGCATATCCCCCAGTATACTTTTCCCGCACAACCTCCAATTTCAATAATTCAGGCTTTACCGGCAGCACACATTCTGCTGAAACTTCTTTAAAACCTTCTTTCTCTACTTCAAGACGTATTTTGTCACCTTCGGACGGGACATAGGAAGCCCGGTAGTAACTATTTGAATTATATTCACTCTCTTCCACAGACCATGTCATATCTTCCCGGTATTGCCCATTCACATAAAGACTGATCTTCGCATCCTCTATTATTATGTTTGGCTTTTCGTCAGTATAAAACCAGGTACGTGAAACCGTTGCTGTCAACGGCATTCCTGTCTGCGCCACACAATTTACTAACTTTGGATCCGGACGCAGATGTTCCAGATCGACATACTTCACACATGAAGAAAAGATTGTTGACAACAGGATAAATAAGATGGTATGTTTCATAAGACACTTCATAGCTGATTAAAATTTATATGTATAGGAAATAGAAGGAATAATAGGCATAATACCAACCTGCTTGAATGCCGGGACAAACCTTCCCCATTTACTATCGGGATCAGGAACAACCTTTTCCGATTTGTAAATCATAAACGGATTCATACGTGAATAAACATTATAGATACTGACAGTCCAGATCCCCATCCTCCCTTTTTTCTTCGGGCGATAAATCTTAATTGCCAAGTCCAAACGGTGATAAGAAGGTAGCTGATAATTATTACGCCCTTCGTAATAATCAATATTACCCAGATAGTCAGAAGTTGATCCATATGCTCCCCCATAATATTCATCAGGAGGTAAACCTAGATCCGGGTATTCTGACTTTTTGTAACTCTCCAGAGAAAGCGTCGTATGATTGCCTGAAGCAAACGACCAGGCAGCCGACAACTCCACTTTTGGAGTAATCTTATACATAGCCACAATATTCAATTTATGTCGGTTATCAAAACGAGCCGGATAACGTTCACCCTTATTTAATTCCGGAAATTTACGATCTGACCAGGAAAGAGTATACCCCACCCAACCGGTCAAACGCCCGGTTTCTTTATGTGCCATCAACTCAGCTCCATAGGAACGTCCCTTACCGGATGTCATCTTTTTCTCCCAATTCTGGAAAGAGGGTGTAAAGGTATGTCCGTCACGGTATTCCAGCAGATTATTCATTCGTTTATAATATCCTTCGAGTGAGAAATTATACTCTTTGTTCAATGAATAGTAAAATCCGGCCGAAACCTGGTCGCTTACCAACGGTTTCAGTGTACGTGTCACCGGCATCCATGCATCTGTAGGCAAACTGATAAAACTATTGCTTATCAGGTGCACATACTGGTTCATTCGCGCATAAGACGCTTTGAAACTTAGATCATCTTTCATCAACCAGCGAAACGAAGCACGGGGCTCCAAACCGGCATACGTTTTATTCTGTATATTAAACAAACTGAAACGCACACCAGCATTCAACTTCAAAGTAGAAGAAAGTGTCCAGTCATCTTCCGCAAAAACACCGGCTTCATGCGCCCAGAGCAAATCGTTAGCAAAAACCTTACCTATACGAGTCGTATCCTGGATATTTGTTTCAGAAGAAGCGGCTTCATTATATTCGGGACGAAAGCGATGCAACAGATAATCACCCCCAAACCGGATATGATGGGATGCTAGTGGTAAGTAATCAAACGAAGTACGTAAACCGACATCCATAATCCCCGTTTGTGTAGACGTTTCATTAAATGTATTGTAATATTCATCATCCCCCTCCTCACCATTTACATATTTCTCCGTATTCTTCAATTTGGAATGGTAACGGGTAAACACACCCGATACTTTTCCGAATAACTGATTATTGAACACGTACGTCCATCCTGCCGTAGCCATCAGGTTTCCCCAGCGAAGAGAGATATCGGTATCATCCCTGAACTTTTCCTTTTCATCATCCGAAGTCGAAAAATCACTTCCTCCACCTTTCAACACATCATTACCATTGTAAAGACTCAGATACATCCGGCTACGGTCGCTGAAACGGTGGTTTATTTTTAAATTCAAATCATGGAAAGCATATCGTCCGCGAACTTTCGAACCATCCTTCTTGATGATCCCGTTAGTTATGGCAATAGCCGGAGCAGTAAGTACATCCAGCCAGGTACGCCGTAAAGCGATCTGGAAAGAGGTACGATCTTTTATAATAGGTCCTTCAAGATTCAAATTACCGGAAATCAAACCGAGTGTAGCACTTCCGTGGTATTCTCTCATATTCCCCTCTTTAGTATGTACATCGACTACCGACGACAAACGTCCGCCATAACGAGCCGGAAAACCAGCCTTGAAGAAATCCATACCGCTGATCGCCTCCGAATTAAATGCGGAGAAAACACCTCCGATATGATTGATTTGATATACAGGATTACCATCTATCAGGAATAAATTTTCATCGACATTACCACCACGTACATACATACCAGCCGTACCTTCCGTACCGGCAGACACACCAGGTGTCAACTGAAGGGTTTTGATAATATCCGCCTCACCGAACATCACCGGTGTTGCATTGATTGTTTTCTGATCGATTTCCAAAGCTCCCATTTGCGTACTGAGTACCGACTGTTTACTATTCGCCGCCCCCGTCACGACCACTTCCTGTAAAGAAGCAGTTGGCACCAGGTCTATTGCCAATGTTGTATCACGGTCCAATTCTTCCAGATCATACACCAGGCTTCCGTATCCGATATAAGACGCCTGTATCTTTATTTCTCCGGCAGGCAGCGTCAAACTGAAAAAACCGAAATTATTCGAAGCCGTCCCCATCCGGGTATGGGCTTCATAAACCGAGGCTCCGATCAGAGATTCGGCGGACTTCGCATCACGCACAAAACCACTGACCGTTACCTGCTTTGGTTTACGCTTCAGAATCACCACGTTTCCTGTCAACTTATACACCACCGGCTGATTTGCGAATAAACGCTTCAAACAATCCGGTAATGCCTCACTCTCTGCTTTGAAACTGGTTTTCGGAAGCTCTCTCAACAAAGATGATTCATAGGAAAAGGTTACCCCTGTCTGCTTCTGGATCTCGTCGAGAATTTCCCGCATAGAGGCCTTCTGCATATTCAACGTAACCTTCCGTGTCTCATCCGCACCTCTTGTCTGCGCCTGGAGGGCGGACAAAGCTAACATCATCATCACTACAACCATTGTAACACGGGCAAATAATTTTGCAGGGTATACTTTCTTCATCTTACTTATTGTTGATATCTATCCCTTAGACAGGATTTACGGAAATACCCCTATCGGGCAGGACAAAAATAATAGAATAATTCGAAAATACGCTCCACTAATATATGGCAACGATTGTTTCTTATTTTTAAATCAGCCTATAAAGAGGGATTCTTCAATTTATTTTCTTATCTTTGTGAAAGAGTTAGAGTTACGAATCATTATTGCACAGTTCTCCTTATTTACACATTATATTAAGCAGGCCTCTCCTTTAATAATACTCCTTACTCCGAATTAGTATTTATCTTATAATAAAATTAATAATTACATGGCAAGATCCGTTACCGTAGACAAACGTGAAAATGAAAAAAAGAGACTCGCAAAACGAGCAGAAAAGCAAAAAAGAAAAGAAGAAAAGAAGCTAAACCCTAAAGCGAACAGCTTTGAGGATATGATAGCTTACGTGGATGAGAATGGGGTGATTACCTCGACTCCTCCGGAAGAAAATGTCAAAAAAGAAGAGATCAAACAGGAAGAGATACTGATATCGGTACCTAAAAAAGAGAAAGAGGAACCGGTTATCTTGAAAGGGAAAGTTGACTTCTTCAATACCTCGAAAGGATTCGGTTTTATCAAAGAACTTTCAGGAGGTGAAAGATACTTTTTCCATGTAAACAATATCTTGTCTTCGGCAATAACCGAAGGTGATATCGTTACATTCGACCTCGAACGCGGCTTAAAAGGCATGAATGCGATCAACATTCGCCTGGAAAACGAATTACCCGCCGTAGAAGAGGCATCAGAAGATTAATAAACAATCATTTAATAAGAAAAGAATATGCGATCAGAAAGAAGTTTAACAAACCAGCTAATAGAGAATTCACTGAAAGAGTATAAAAAAAGCGTAGGCGAAGTGGTTCTTGTAGCTATCAGCCCAAGGACGACGATTGAACTTCCTGCTCATCTTTCCCCCGAGGAAAGAGAGATTCGCATAGAAAACTACAAAAGATTGCACCCCTCAATGGTATAAGTTCTTACCATTCGAAATAAGGAGGTACACTGCCGATGGGCATGGTGATGCGACGTGTTGCTTTCTGATAGCCAGTCACAACACCGAAGCCGTCGGTTACGTTTGAATAGGTGGAAGTGGGTTCCAGCAAAGCATCCATATTAGCATCTCCCAACGATATGGAGAAGTTACGGATCACTTTCAGATAGTTATAATAAGCCTCCGAAATCGACAAAAGATGAACATCGTAATAGACGGTGGCTGACAAGGTGTCGGTGACAAATGAATAATTGGGAGCGAACGAAGCTGTCACCGTATAATCCTTTCCATTGAACAGATCATCCGGGAAAATACCCCGGCAATAAGGGCCGTCATAATAAGCAAGTGAAGGGATATCGGGCTGGAATACCGGATCGTCATAAGTCAACCGAAAACTGTCAAAAGAGAATTTATTAAAAGTATCCACCAGATCATCACCGGTAATGGTATTTCTCCATGTTTCATCACAAAACGTACTCACCCACATCACACTGTCACCTTTATGAAATTCAACCAATTGTTCCACAACCAGACGATAGTAATTACGTTCAGCAGGTTTATCGTGCAACGTAATATACATCCTTAAAAGATGAGAACTAAAAGAATTCGGTTTGAGAAATCCCACTGTGTCAAGTAAAATAATATCCGTCTTCTGAGGGATCACCGTCTCTGCCGCTACCGGATCGAAACCGGATGCCCCGGCTTCCAACCTCACTTTATCACCAGCCTTTACATGGCAACCGGACAACTTAAACTGTCCTTTGTATTCGGTACTGTCAGCCGGATTATCCGAACGTTGCATACTTCCCCGGAAAGTATCATTTACATACACATCTATATTCACTCCCTTATCAGGAAGGTCGTATTCAGGAACACTATCCAGTAAAAACCAGCTTTTCGAAAGAAATGCAGCCACTTCACGTTCAGGTGTGATAGAGGCATTCAACACCAATACCGGAGGCATCGGATCGAGCTTCAGCACGACATCACGTATACAAGAAATGCATAAAAGCAAAAGTGGCAGTAATATGGATAATATCTTCTTCATCGTATTAGAATTTATAGGTATATGATACGGAAGGCAGGAACAGGAATAAGATAGATTGCTCCAGATAGATCTCGCGTTTTCCGGTAACAGGATCAGTATAGTATTTTGTCTCAACACTAAACGGGTTCGGGTGGCAATAAGCATTACAAAGGCTAAGATTCCAGATTCCCATACGCCCCTTCTTTTTATAACGGTAAAAGTTAAGTCCCAGGTCAAGACGGTGATAAGGAGCCAACTGGTAGTTGTTTCGGGAACTGGATGCATAATCGTAACCGTCTCCCCCTGAAATGATGCCACTACCGTGTAAATAGCCGTTATTCGTCTGTCCCGTCCCTCCATGATACACCTGATCCTTGATCGTGATATAATTACCGGAGGCAAACATCCAGGCGGCAGTCAGTTCCACCTTACGAGACAGTTTATAAGTTGCCACGACGTCTATCTTATGACGGTTATCATATTTGGAAGGAAAACGCCGGCCTTTATTTACACTTTCATCCGGAAAGAGGCGATCCGACCAGGATAATGTGTAACCGATCCAGCCCGACAAACGCCCTGCCTTCTTCTGCGCCATAAGTTCCATTCCGTAGGCACGGCCATGACCTTCCCCTACCCGTTCTTCCCAATTGGAATAATCGATCCCTACCGGAAAACGATCTTTGTATTCGATCAGGTTGTTCATCCGTTTATAATATCCTTCGATAGAGAAGTTATACAGCCTGTTAAGCGTATAGTAAAGCCCGGCGGTATACTGATGCGCATTCATTGGACGGATATTACGGGTTACGGGCACCCAGATATCTGTCGGCTGGCTGATATAGCTGTTGGAAAGAAGATGGATATACTGGTTCATCTTGGAATATGACAGTTTAGCAGAGAAGTTACGGGCCAGCAGATAACGTATCGACAAACGCGGTTGAAAAGTCTCCCCCTGTACAGTAAATAACGTATATCGCAAACCTACATTCGTCTTAAGACGTTCCATCACATGCATCTCTTCTTCGGCAAACAAAGAGACTTCATGGCCGTGAATCAGCGAATTGGCATACATCGTATTTGTCTCTTGCGATTTTACCGAGTCCTTATACCAACTCTTCATCGTATTCTGCTCAGGACGGAAATTATGAAACAGATAATCACCACCAAAACGGAGGCGGTGTTTCTCATGTATACGGTAATCGAATGATGCACGCAGGCTCATATCTTCCATAGCCGAACGGTAGTGGCTTTCCTGGTTGTATACCCTTTCTTCATTAACGTTGGAAGACTGTGCATAATCTGCCTTATCTTGTATGATATGTGAACGGTAACGTGTATATCCCGCCGTAAAACTGGCAAACAGTTTATTATTGAATACATGATTCACTCCCACTGAACCGATCAGATTTCCCCACCGCCAACGAAAATCCTTACCAAGACGATCTCCATAGCTATACTCTTCTCCATCGAGATAACTGTCGCTACCCATATAAAAACTCATATAAAGACGAGTGCGGTCGCTAAAGGAGTGGTTTACTTTGGCATTCATATCGAAGAAGTGATACCCGCCTTTCAGTTTATCGCTCCTGTCTTTATTTACTGCCTTCAGTATCGGCCAGGTGAAAAGTTCCATCCAGGTACGTCTGACGGAAACGTTGAATGAAGATTTTCCTTTTATAATAGGGCCTTCCAGGTTCCCCCGCATAGCGAGCAAACCGATAGAGAAGTTTCCATGATATTCGTAACGGTCGCCATCATTCGTCCTCACATCTACAACCGACGAGAGCCTTCCTCCGTATTCGGCAGGAAAGCTCCCTTTATAAAATGTCGTATTCTTGACGGCATCAGGATTAAAGGCTGAAAAGAAACCAAGCAAGTGATTGGTGTGATAAACCGGGTTACCGTCAAGCAAGTAAAGGTTTCCGTCGGCATTGCCTCCCCTCACATGGAGACCGGTCATCCCTTCCACCCCTACTGCAACGCCGGGAAGTCGTTGCAGGGTTTTCACCACATCCGTCTCCCCCAGCAAAGCCGGCATCGACTTGATGCGTCGGGAGGGCACCTCCACTACCCCCGTACGTGTATTTAATACTTCCGACCGGGGATTCAAGCCCTCCACGACAATCTCCCCCAATGCCTCGATAGCATGTAAAGGTATATCGACCAATGTATCACGGGATAACTCAAAAGTGACCTCTTTCGCATCATAACCGACAAAGGAGGCTCGTAAAGTAACCTTCCCGGGAGGCAGAGTAATACTGTAAAAGCCGTAATTATTTGTTGTTGTTCCGCTCCTGGTATTGCGTTCGAATACCGAAGCATTAATAAGACTTTCGTAGGATACCGAGTCACGTACGAAACCACTTATGGTATACAGCCGGGGCTTTCGTTTCAAAATCACGATCTGCCCGGTCATCCGGTAAGTAACAGGCAAAGAGTAAAATAATCTCCTGAGACAATAAGACAGTGATTCGTCCTGGGCCTTAAACGACATCTTCGGGAAATCATCGAGCATAGATGATTCGTAAGAGAAAAAGATCCCGGTCTGCTTTTCCAGCTCCTGCAATATCTCCAACAAGGAAACCTGGCGCATCTCCATTGTTACCGTAGGTGTAGGCTCGACCGGGAGCTTAACCACAGTAGCCAGTTCCCCGGCTTTTACCTGCGAAAAAAGCATAAGAATTCCTGTCAGCAATATCCATATACGTCCCATAGGTAAACTTATTTATTGGGATCAGGAGCCAGGCGGGTATCCAGCGTCTGGTTGATAACCAGTAAAACATCTTCCAACGGAAGATCATTGAAAGTGGCCGTCAGTTTCAGATTCGGGGTTTCTGTTTTATTGATTACTTTTACCTGATAGTATTCATTCAAATCGTCGATAACCTTTTCAAGCGGAGTATCATTGAAACGCAACTGTCTGGTTTTCCATGACAGGCTATTGAGGTCTTCTTCTTCGAGTATTGTTATTCCGTTGCTTTCCATAGAGAACGAAGCCGACATACCGGCTGTTAATATAACCTTGTCCGTTTCACTTCCGGTAGCACCAAAGCTTACTTTACCGGTCATCACATTCACGTCTGTTCCGCCGGGTTGTTCGTTTATCTGAAAACTGGTACCCAATACGGTCACTTCCGTCCGTTCAGTATACACAGAAAAGGGGCGTGCTTCGTTCCGCGTCACCTGGAAAAAGGCTTTTCCTTTCATCTCCACTACACGCCTCTCCTTTCCGTACGTCTTCACATCATATCGTATGGAAGAACTTCCTGCCATCGAGATCAGCGTACTGTCAGGCAGGTAGACTTCTTTTATTTGCCCCGGTCCGGTTGTTACAGCCACCCATTCCGAGGAGTTACGTTCTGTTATAAAATAAGTTCCGAAACCAATGAGCAGTAAAAATACCGATGCAGCAGCCATCCAGTAACGGCGGAAAGAAACCGTACGGCGTACCTGATGCTTCCCGGCAAACTGTTGCCAGGCCTTATCAGTATCCAAACGTCCTTCCTCGTAGTGTTTCGCTACGAAACGAATGCGTTGCTCCAATTTATTTTCCTGCCCGTTGTTCATTTATTATTTTCCTAATTTAAACTTATATCCTAACGATAAGCTCAAGCTATGATAGTTTGCTTGTATCGTTTCTCCGGTATATTCCTGTCCGAGTGAAACTTCGTATCCCAGATTTATGACCCATTGCTTTACTTCAAGGCCTATATTGGCATTCATTCCCCAGTCGAATGGACGAAGATCTCTCCTATTGTTTCCGGGATTATAATATCCGCCATAATAATTACCATAGTAACCGCCATAATAACCATTGCCGTAGTACGGATACATTCCATAGTTGGAATCCATTATATAGCTCTCCGTTCTGTCAGCCAGACTTACCGCAAAATAAGGTCCTACTCCAACATTCAGGCGGATATCCTTACCCAGATCGAACGAGAAATTCGCAAGAATGGGTACCTGCAAGAAATGTCTGTTTACAGAACCTGAATACCACTCGGTTGTTGTTTGCGAAGGAACGCCCGGAGATATCATACTATTTCTGTAATATAAATATTGCTCCGAATATCCCCGCTGTGTATAATACAACCCGGTCTTCATTGAAAAGAACCGGGGTGTAAATTGATATTCCAAACCTACCCCGACTTTCCATCCGGCACGCCAGCTGTCATTGGTAAAGCTATTCCGTTTAATAGCAGTTATTCCTGCCTCCGGAGTTACAGACCACTGTGCACTGACACTCGTTACACACATCAACATCATCACCAACATCACTCCAAAAATCATCATCTTTTTCATCATCATTCTCTTTCTTAGTGAAACAAAATTTGTAATACCTTTTGTCTCTAAGACAGAGAAGTCTGAAAAAACCCCTACTCCGGTCAGAACTTTTTTATTTGATCACGCCAGACCAAAGAGAAAGTTATAGATACGTACTGCCGTCTCACGTAATGCTTTCAATGCTTTCCCCATCTGATTCTCAACCGTTTTTATTGAGATATTCAGTTCTTCGGCGATCTCCTGGTACTTCAGACCGTCGCGTTTCGAAAGTAAAAAGATTTTTTTGCGTTCGGGAGGTAAGCCGTCTATCGCGTTCCACAGGCGGGCATCGCGTTCTGCATTGTAGACCTGCTCTTCCTCCGATGAGTCTTCCATATCCGGAAGCTGGTCGGTAGTCTGCAGATCGGCAGGCTGTGTAACAAGCGAAAGGGAACGGTTACGTACAGCCTGATACATATACGACTTCAGATTATCAATCAGTATATTATTGATATTTTTGTCCCATACATCGGCAAAAGCCTGTTGAACAATATCCTCCGCATCATCTAACCGTTCAGTAAATCGGAGCGCAAAAAGACACAAGGGTTTATATAAATCCTTGAAATACCGCTCAAACTCTCCACTGGAAATGGTTGCCATACGTTTGTTATCTGTAACTATTCTCCACAAAGTAAAACAGTTTTCCTGATAATCAGATAGAATTTCAGCTTCTTTATCACATATTTAATAAAAAGAAAGAGGTTGCCTCTTTCGAAACAACCTCTTTCCTATTTTATTCTGTATTAATATCAATACGGACGGAAACCGATAATCTCACGAACCTCTGCCAGAGTTTTAGCTGCACTGGCTGAAGCCTTTTCAGCTCCCATGCGGGCTACTTTTTCCATATATTCCTCATTGGAACGGATATCGAGGATGCGTTCACGGATCGGAGCACAGAAATTGTTGATATCTTCGGCTAGCTGCTTCTTCATATCACCGTAACGGATCTCGCAGTTATTGTACTTCTCGTTGAAGAAATCGTACGTATCTTTTGTCGATACAATATCCATCATCGCGAACAGGTTGGCGATCGGTTCGGGCTTCACGCTGTTCGGTTCCGTAGGACCTGCATCGGTAACGGCTTTCATTACCTTTTTCTTGATAGCCTTCTCGTCGTCGATCAGATAGATTGCATTGCCTTCGCTCTTACCCATCTTACCGGAACCGTCCAGACCCGGCACTTTCACTGCCTTCTCTGTCAGGTGGAAAGAAGCAGGTTCGGGGAAGAATTCAACTTCATAGGTAGAATTGAAACGACGGGCAAAACGACGCGCCATTTCCATATTCTGCTCCTGGTCTTTTCCTACCGGCACTTTCAAAGCCTTGTGGATAATGATATCGGCAGCCATTAAAGTCGGATAAGTCAACAGACCGGCATTTACACTATGCTTGTTTCCTTCGTTAAAGATCTCTCTCTCGACATCACCCTCTTCGGTATTTACACGGTCGATATGCAGTTGCTGACGCGCTTTATCCTTGAACGAGGTCGTACGCATCAACTCACCGATACCGGCATTCATATTGAGGTAGAGATACAACTCTGCCACTTCGCGAACATCGCTCTGTATATAGATGGTAGCCTTCTCCGGATCGATACCGCAAGCCAGGTATTCGGCCAGGATCGTCTTTGCACTTTCACGGATATTTGCCGGACGCGGATGTGTAGTCAGGGAGTGCCAGTCTGCAATAAAGAAAAAGCAATTATACTCATTCTGCATTTGCAGAAAACTCTTTACTGCTCCGAAGTAATTCCCCAGATGCAAATTACCTGTTGGCCTGATGCCACTTACTACTGTTTCCATTTCTAAATTCTTTATTTTATTCAAACAGCCGCAAAGATAGTAATTTTAGAATACAAATCCGTCCCAGAAAGTCGAATTGTCTTTCGTCTGCGGTCAACGAACTCGTAGTCGATAACATGGCAGTACTTAATAAGGTTAATTTTTTGTTCATAAGATATCTGTTTTTTGTTATGCGCTTGTTTGTTATAATTATCAGGAAGTAAGTTTCTGTCAGACCGGAGGTTATCCTGATTACCTGCTGATGCGACTTGTTGCCGACAGTGTCGGCAAAATAAACGACAGCGTCGGCAAAGCTTTCGACAGTGTCAACAATATTGTCGACAGTGTCGGCAACAGATTACATCGGCAGG
>ERZ812616.2442-NODE-2442-length-15716-cov-5.700785_pt1 | contig 15716 bp, 6 predicted proteins | sample MGYA00376249_ERZ812616 | MGnify/ENA primary metagenome ERZ812616 (study PRJEB26924, sample SAMEA4378265) | human gut metagenome | biome: human gut; feature: human-associated habitat; material: faeces | place: China | collected 2013 ... | reverse complement strand
GTGACATCAAGAAGCTGACGGAGCTTTATGAAGAAGGATACCGGTGTGCGGAACATTTTGCTTTTCGTTTTTGATTCTGAGAGAGTATACTATGAGAGCTGGTGCAATTAGCATCTGCTCCCATATTGTTTTCATTCTTTTCTATTAATTTGCTGCTAAAGCTAAAGTTTATTTAGCAAAAAACACGCGTAGAATACCTTTAGAAAGGGGATGTATCAAAAATACCACCTTTCGTAACATTTGTTATAGGTGCAAATCCTGGTTTCGCTTAATTTTGCTGACACAAAACTCAATTGCAGAATTGGTTTATTATTAACTTTAAATTAATAGATATGTTGAAAAGCATTAGTCTCAGGCTTTGCACACTAATTGTGCTTCTCTTTGCGGGCATCTATTCCTTTGCCCAGCAAGTTCAGGTAAAAGGTACTGTCGTTGAAAAATCGAGTGGTGAATCCATTATCGGTGCTTCTGTCATGGAAGTAGGTTCCAACAGTAATGGAACAATTACGGATATTGACGGAAATTTCACTCTGTCTGTAGCTTCCGGTGCCACATTGTCTGTATCCTATATAGGATATAAAGCCGTTACAGTAAAGGCACAGCCCACTTTACGCATTGAGTTGACGGAAGATTCCCAGTTGATTGATGAAGTAGTAGTGACCGGCTATATGTCCGAGAAGAAGGCCAGTTTGACTGGTTCGGTGGCTGTGGTCAAGATGAAGGATGTAGCAGATATTCCTACGGGAAATGTGTTGTCGAGCTTGCAGGGACGTGTTGCCGGTATGAACATTACGACTGACGGCACACCGGGCGGTGGAAATACTTCTACATTGGTCCGTGGTAAGTCATCTTTCCGAAATGATGCCAATTCCCCGCTTTATGTCATTGACGGTGTGATGACCCGTGAGAACATCTCGTCTATCCTTTCTTCCAATGATGTAGAATCCATTCAGGTATTGAAGGATGCCGCTTCCGCTTCTATTTATGGTGCACAGGCTGCCAATGGTGTGATTATCATTACTACCAAACGTGCCAAGAAAGGGGAGACCCGTGTGGATTTTGATATGTCGTTGACTTTGCAGACCTATCAATGTGGCTTTGATATGTTGAATGCAGATGAGTGGGGCCAGGTTTATTGGTCGGCTTATAAGTATGCCAATAATGGAGCTACGCCAAGCAGCGAAATATATGGTAATGGTGCAACTCCCCAACTTCAAGACTATATCGGCCTGAATGGAGCTAAAGTACATGCCGTTGATACGGATTGGCGCGATGTGGTTTATCGCACTGCCTTGATGCAGAATTATAGTGCGACACTTTCAAAGGGCTCTGACAATGGTGCCTTCTCGTTAGCGTTGAACTATCTCGACCATGACGGTCTGGTAGAGAATACGAATTTCCAGCGTATCAATACCCGCATCAGTTCTAACTATCATTATCTTGACAATCGCTTGCGCATCGGCGAGAACGTTGCCATCAATCGTTGGACACAGACCCTCAGTCCGGCCGGTGTAGATGAGAATGCCATCAAACAGCATCCTGCCAAGACGGTTTATGATGAGAATGGCAATTATAACGATGCCATCAATGATGTTTTGGGTGATGCCCCCAATATGGCACGTTTGTTGGAGAATGAAAAACAGAACAAACATGATTACTGGCGTGTCTTTGGTAATGCATTCCTTGAAATTGAACCGATTAAGAACCTGGTGCTGAAAACCAATTTCGGTATGAATTATTATGATGAAACCAACAAAACTTTTGAGCCGGCATGGGCACGCGATGAGGTCAATAAGCTGACTCAATCATCCAACAAAAGACTGGATTGGGTATGGACCAATACCGTGACTTATAGCAAAGCTTTTGGAAAGAACAATCTGACTGCACTTCTTGGTACAGAAGCCAAGAAGAACCATTCGGAATCCATGTTCGGTTATGGTACGGGACTGGCTGTAGAAGATGAAGATTATATTTATCTCGACGGTGTGACTGCCGGTAAGAATGTAGGTGCCGGTGCTTCCAATTATGGCATGGTGTCTTACTTTGGTAAAGTGAATTATGATTATGAAGGACGGTATCTGGCTTCTGTTACGGTACGCCGTGATGCTTCTTCCCGCTTGGCAAAGGGTAATAATGTGGATTACTTCCCTTCAGTGTCGGCAGGCTGGCGCATTTCAAGTGAGAAGTTTATGGAAGCGACCAAGAATTGGTTGGCAGATTTGAAACTACGTGCTTCATGGGGTATCAATGGTAACGATATTATTGATAATGAGGCCCCCTATACTAAATACTTGATTAGTCTGAAGGATGCAAGCTACAACATGAACGGTGATGGAACGACTTTGGCTCCCGGTGGTTACAAAGTGAGGTCTACCAATCCCGATTTGAAGTGGGAGAGTACAAGACAACTCAATATTGGTGTGGACGCCGCTTTCCTGAATGGACGTCTGAGTGTTTCTCTCGATTATTTTGATAAGAAGACAAGTGATATGCTTGTAGAGAAACCGTATATTGCTGTCATTGGCGAGGGTGGTTACTGCTGGTATAATGGTGGTACGATGAACAATAAAGGTTTCGAGATGGCATTGACCTGGAATGATAAGGTGAAGGATTTCCAGTATAATGTAGCATTTAACCTTTCATATTACAAGAATGAAGTGACAGAGCTGTCGGAAGAAATTTACTATACTTATGGTGGCGGTAATGGTGTTGACAAGACCTTGGTTGGTCAACCGTTCGGTTCATGGATGGGCTTCAAGACAGATGGAGTGTTCCGTACCCAGCAGGAGGTGGATGAGTATAAATCCAAATATAATGTACAGTTTGGCGCTCCCGGAGTAGGACGTATTAAATACGTGGATGCTGATGGTAACGGTACGATTGATACGAACGACCGTGTATGGTTGGGGTCTGACAATCCGAAAGTGATTGCAGGTCTGAATCTTGGGGCATCTTGGAAAGGCTTTGACCTCAGCATGTTCTTCAACGGTATGATTCGTGATGCCTATAACAACTCCAAATATTATACGGATTTGTTCCAATGCTGGACCGGTAATCATTCTACCCGCCTGCTCGATGCCATACATGCCTACGAGAACTTTGAAAAGACGGGTGTTTACAATAGCAGTGTACCTGCTTTAACCACCCTTAACAGCAACAATGAGCACGAAGTTTCTGAGTTCTATATTGAAAATGGTTCGTATATCAAGCTGAAAAGCCTGACATTGGGTTATACGCTTCCTAAAGCAGCTCTCGACAAGATGAAGATGCGTCATGCGCGCATTTATTTCCAGGCTCAGAATTTGTTTACGATTACCGGTTATACGGGTGCCGACCCTGAAGGTCTGGGCTATCCTTATCCGTTGCCCCGTACGTTCTCTTTGGGATTATCATTTGGTTTCTAAACTTTAAAACTATACTATTATGAAATTGAAACATTTATATATGCTTGGCGCAGTAGCGCTGATGACTGCAAGCTGTAATGAAGACCGTTTCCTGGATTTGAAGCCCCAGGGTAGCTTGAACGAAGATATTATGACTTCTACAGAAGGTGCCGACCTTTTAGTGAATGCCGCGTATGCAGCTTTGGGTGGTCCCGAGGGACAGAGTTGGAGTGTATGGTGTCATCCTACTTCCAATTGGACTTATGGTGAGGTGCGTTCGGATAATGCCTATAAAGGCGGTGGTGGTGTCGGTGACCTTAATGAAGTGCACCGTATGGAGACATTTGATATGGATGTAACCAATGGATTCTTGGACAGCAAGTGGTATCATCTATATTGCAGTGTACAGCGTTGTAACTCTGCATTGCGCGTACTGAATGCTGCAACAGATGAGCAGGTAAACGGACGTGTATCCCGCATTGCGGAGATGAAAGTGCTTCGTGCCCATTATTATTTTGAATTAAGCCGCCTTTTCAACAAGATACCTTATTTTGATGAGAACGTTGAGATTTCCCAATATCCGGATATTCCGAACAATGAGTTTACCCGTGACGAGATTCTGAGTATGCTGGCCAAGGAGATGCTTGATGCCGCCGAACAGCTTCCTGCATCACAGCCGGAGGTAGGGCGTATTCATAAATACATAGCACTGGCCTATGCGGCTAAAATCAAGCTGTACCAGGCGTATCAGCAAGATGAGATTACGCATGCCGTAACTTCCATCAATAAAGAGCTGCTGAGGGAAGTCGTTTCGCTTTGCGACCAAGTGACTGCCAGCAACCGTTACGGTTTGCTTGACGATTTCCAGGGATTGGATTTAGTAACTAATGAAAACGGTAAAGAATCTGTTTTTGCCATTCAATATTCCATGAATGACGGTACCGAAAGTGCCGGCCGCATCAACTGGAGCAATCTGTTGAATTCTCCGGGTGGAGGCAGCCCTTACGGAGGTGACGGTTTCTTCCTGCCCAGTCAAGATCTGATAAATGCTTACCAGACAGATGCAAACGGTCTGCCCGATTTTAATTATCAGTCAAAGTCTGATTATAGTTGGGCGGTATTGAACAATGGGGTTTATACTTTACAAAACACGACTCCCAATGTAGACCCGCGTCTCGATTTTGTTGTGGGCCGTCCTACTATAACTTGGAAAACTTATCCGGACAAGCCGTGTGAGGGATGGGTGCGTGATAAGGATACTTATGGCTATAATTGCGCGAAGCGCTTCTGGGTTTCTCCGGAAAGTAGTGATATGTTTAATGGCTGGCCTTGGGGGGCTTCACAGTTGAACTGGCAGATTATACGTTACGCGGATATTCTTCTTTGGAAAGCTGAGGCTCTTATTGAACTCAATGAAGGCAATGGACTCGAAACTGCCCGTGATTTGATTAATCAGATACGCAATCGTGCCCGGAACAGCGCCTATGTAAAGGATTTCAACGACCATTCCAAATATGCGGCCAACTACCTTGTCAATCCTTATCCTGCTGATGTCTGGAATCAGGATTATGCCCGTCAGGCCCTCCGTTGGGAAACACGTCTGGAGAAGGCTTTGGAAGGTGAACGTTTCTTCGACCTAGTCCGTTGGGGCATAGTGGAAACAACCATGAACAAGTACATTACCGCGGAGTCGGACAATCGCATTTATTATGCCAATGCGCACTTTACGGGTGGAAAGGATGAGTATTATCCGGTTCCGAACAATCAATACGGATTTTCTGGAGGCAAGTATGTACAGAATCCCGGTTATGCTCCGTTCAACTAATTATATTTTGAAATAAAAACGTAAGGGAGGGGAAACGTTTGTTTCCCTCTTTTCCTTTAAACAATCTTTTATTATGAAAAACTTTGCCTATTCTATATTAGGCTGTCTATTGCTTTCTTTGAATGCAGCTTTTGCTCAAAAAACATGGTCGTTTGACGGGCAGGACCCCTTACTTTCCTGTGACGGTAAGTCATTGTTGAATTTGTACACTATAAAGGAAATACCAGAATTTGTTACCGGAGTCGAAGGTAAAGCCCTTCGTACAGACGGGTATTCCACTTGGATGGATACAACCACGGAAGGAGATGTTTCGTCGTTGTCCGGATGGTTTGCTCTGGAATCTTATCCGACGGATACTGCTGCCTTTATGGGAATCAGAGACATGGCAGGAACATCTGTAGCGGTATGTGTAGACCGTTATGGTGAGCTGCTGTTGGGAATGGGGCAGAATGGCTCATACTCTTACTGTTCATTAAAGACAAAAGTCGACCGTTTCAAGTGGCTGCATGTGGTCCTTGATTTGAGTAATGAATCGGTTTGCCTGAATGGACAGAGGATGAGTGCAGAGGTATGGCCCCGGAACTTGCAGGATGGTGAAATGATGTTTCGGGTAGGTAAGGATTTCAGGGAAAAGAAGGTTTGGATGTACGATGTTACGGCTATAAACGGGTTGATTGACGGGATAAGCCTCACTCCCTTTTCCGATGATTCGTCTGCATGGAGAGACGAGATTGCCTTAGGATTGAAGAAGACTCCGGTTTTGGCTATTCCGGAAACCCGTTTTGCGAAGGACTTCAACCGTCCTCGCTATCATCTGTTGCCGGCTGCCAACTGGACGAATGAGACGCATGGTTTACTTCTTTATAAAGGTAAATATCATATATTCAATCAGAAGAATGCTTCTGCAATCTTCCTGGGACAGATAAATTGGGGACATTTCAGCAGTCCCGATATGCTTCATTGGACGGAGGAAAAGCCGGCTTTGACTCCTGATGCTGCTTATGACAAGAATGGAATATGGTCCGGGCATGCTGTTATCAATGATGACGGTATCCCCCAGCTGATATACACAGCCGGTGGAGACAAGATGGGAGTGGGTATTGCTTTTCCAAAAGATACTGCGTTGATAGAATGGGAGAAATATGCGGGTAATCCGGTTATTGCCGAGAAGCCTGCCGGATATACCCGTACGGACATGCGTGACCAGTATGTTTGGAAAGAGGGTGATGTCTGGTATATGATTATCGGTTTCGGCATTGAGCAGACCGATACACCCCACGGGGCTTTGCTGCTTTATAAATCGGCGGACTTGAAGAGATGGGATTTTGTACATTTGCTGTTTGAGGGCAATCCGGAAGTGGATGACTCCGGTATTTTCTGGGAAATGCCGGTCTTTAAGAAGATGGGCGGCAAATATGTTCTTTTGGTGAATAGGGTTCCTCATAAAGGCATACCTGCGCGTTGCCAGTATTGGATAGGAGATTTCAAGAATGAAAAGTTTATACCGGACAACCCAGTCCCTCAAAATCTGGAGGTCATCAATCGCTTGCTGTCCCCCTCTGTTGTTGAGACTCCGGAAGGGGATGTTGCTGCCATTGCCATTATACCCGATGAAATAGGAGGGGAGGCCACTTATGAACAAGGATGGGCACATCTCTACAGTATGCCCAGAAGATGGCAGCTGAAAGATGGGAAACTATGCCAAACACCCCATCCCGTGATGAAACAATTGCGTGAACAACCGACGGTTTATTCCAGACAGGCATTGACTGCTGCGAAACCGTGCATTGTGAGCAGAAGGGAACATCAGCTTGAAGTCAAGGCGACTTTTTATCCCGGTGACGCAAAACGGTTTGGATTTACATTGTGTAAGAATCCGGATAATAGCGAATATAGCCTGATTTATTATGATGTGGAGAAGGAGGAACTTATTGTGGACCAGACGCATTCTTCCTTGCGTGCACACATTCCTTTGAAGATTCGTAAGGATCATTATCGGTTGGATACTGCTAAACCGGTGGAGATTCGTTTGTTTATTGACGGTTCTGTAGTGGAAGGATTTATTAATAACGAAGATGCGTTCACTACAAGAATCTTCCCTTTGAAAGAAAATAGTACGCTATTGGAGCTATTCTCTGATGGAAAAACAACGGAAGTTGCTGCCGAAGTTTGGAAACTGAAAGATGTAAAGGTAAAGATGAACTTTTAATGAAAATACAGAAAATGAAGATACCAGCTATATTGGGTGCACTTTTATTGGCAGGAACATTGTCTGCCGGTGCACAAATGAATTCAGACAGTTTATACAAAGAGCCGTATCGTCCTCAGTATCATTTCAGTCCGGAGAAGGGATGGATTGGTGATCCCTCGGGATTCATGTACTATCAGGGTAAATATCATATGTACTGGTGGGGCAAAGTCGAATCTACAGATTTGGTACATTACCAACAGATAACCCCTTATGCCATGACCGGAACGGATGACAATATCAGTTACTTCACCGGTTCTGCGGTCATAGACAAGAACAACACGGCCGGCTTCGGCAAGGGGGCTTATGTGGCGGCTTACACCGTTTTTGAGAAGGACTCCAAGAAACAGGCGCAGGGCATCTCTTTCAGTCATGACGGAAAGACATTTCATTATTATGAAGGTAACCCGGTTCTGGACCTTTGGAGTACGGAATTCAGGGACCCTACCGTCTTCTGGCACGAGCCGACCCAAAAATGGGTGATGGTTGTAGCCAAGGCCCTGGAGAAGAAAATAAAGTTTTATACCTCTCCTGATTTGAAGAGCTGGACTTGGACCAGTGATTTTGGCCCTGCCGGTGACAGTGAAAAGTCTTGGGAGTGCCCGGATTTATTCCAGTTGCCGGTTGACGGGGATTCTGACAAGAAAAGGTGGGTGATGGTCGTATCTGTAAACTGGGCGCAAGAACAATATTTTATAGGAGACTTCGACGGCACTTCTTTTAAGCTGATGGAGAACCATCCTGCAGAGCCTCTATATGTGGACAAAGGGCTGGACTTTTATGCATCCCGCACATTTCAGGATTTTGACGGAACGTTGGATTCCAAAATTTCGATGGGCTGGGTTGCAACCTGGGACTATGCACCGGTAGCTCCATCGAAGTATGGGAAGGGCTTCTGGTCCATTCCCCGTAATCTGGAACTGAAGACATACAAGGAAGGCGTGAGGCTGGTGCAGAAACCGGTGGAACAGTTGCAAACACTTCGCCATAAGCCTGCATCGGTGAAACGTGCTTTATCGGTGGGAACACAGAGGTTACCCGGCTTTGTTCCCGATGAGAATGTCTACGAACTCGATGCTTCGTTTTCTACTGACGTATCCAACACCTTTGGCTTGAATTTGTGTGTGGGTGAAGGGCGCAAAGTGGTGGTCAGCTATGATACGGATTCACATAATCTGGTGATTGACCGCACCCATTGCTCCGATGTGCAGATTCCTAAATTCAGCCGTATGGCATATGCCAGGGTGGAACCGGTAGATAATAAGATACGTTTGCATATATTTGTAGACAAATCGAGTATTGAAATCTTTGCCAATGACGGGAAGGATGTATTCACATTATTAACCTATCCGGGCGAGGCTCAAACCGGTATCGAACTTTTTGCGCAGAAGAAGGGGACGAAGATGGAGTTGGATGCCTGGATGCTTAAATCAATATGGAGATGAGGAATTTATTGTTTGCATTGCTGCTTTTGCCTTTGATGGCCTCTTGTGTGAAGGATACGGCACAAGTGACTTTGGACTCTTTGCTGGATGAAATGATATCTGTAGAAGAATCCGCACGTTATCCGCTGGTGCCATATCGTTGCCTGCAAGTCAGCAGTTATGACCGCTCCTCCGTGTCTCCCGATTCGCCGGGATGGTTTGCCAACAATGATGGCTATGGCATTGTCTGTACGGATACGGTTGATGGGAGAGTGGAACGTGTGATGTTCGATGAAAAGGGCCCTGGAGCTATTACCCGTATCTGGATAACCACAGTTGACAAGCGTGGGACTTGGAGATTTTATTTTGATGGCGAAAGTACTCCCGGATGGATAGTTCCTGCCTATGATTTGATGCGTTTCGGAATACCCAGGTTGGGTAGGGGACTGCTTCAACCCCACACCAGCTATACTCCGGACGGGAAAGGCGGCAATACTCTTTTCCTGCCCATCCCTTTTGCCCGGAGTTGTAAAATTACATTTGAAGACGAACCGGGCATTGCGCCTACTCCCAAATACTATCACATCAATTATCGCAAGTATCCCGAAGGAACTTCTGTGGAAACCTTCTCTGCGGCATCCGTAGCCCGCGTCGGTAAAAAGATTTCAGAGGTAGATGATGCCTTGCTGCATCCTGCATCCCGTTCCGGTTTGCAGGTGGACAAGAAGCGGCAGGTGCTCCAGCCGGGCGATTCTTTGTGGATTGACCTGCCGCAAGGGGAAAATGCGGTTTATGAAATCAGTTTCCAGCTCGCGAATGCAGATTCTACGGCTTATGCCCAACTGATGCGCAATCTTATATTTAAGGCTGATTTTGACGGCCGGTCTACGGTTTGGGTTCCTCTTTCGGATTATTCGGGAGGGGGTATGGGTGCTCCGGCTGTTGATAGCTGGTTCTTGTCTGCAGACGGACAAGGCAAGGTGGTGAGCCGCTGGCTGATGCCCTACAAGACAGAAGGCAGACTATTGTTACAAAATATCTCCGCACACACTGCAGACGTGAGTATGGAAGTGGGAACGGCACCTTTGCCATGGGGAGGGCGTTCCCTCTATTTCCATGCTTCCTGGCGCCAGCAGACCGGACTTCCGGTTTATGAGCGTCCGGATGATGATGCAAATTGCCGGGAGTGGAACTTTGCCACATTGACCGGACGAGGCATATACAAAGGGGATGTCCTGACTCTGTATAACCATTCGCGTGCCTGGTACGGAGAAGGGGATGAAAAGATATGGGTAGATGATGATGTTTTTCCATCGCATTTCGGTACCGGAACAGAAGATTACTACAATAGTTCGTGGGCTCCGGTCGTAATATTCCAAACGCCTTTTGGTGGCGCACCCCGTGCCGACCAGGCGAGTTCTCACGGTTATAATACATTCTTCCGTACAAGGAATTTGGACGGTATACCGTTTTCTTCATTATTGCGTTTCGACATTGAATTGTTGAGTTGGGTAAGGGGAACTGTAGATTATGCAACTACCGTTTACTGGTATGGAGATATGGGAGCGAAAGCTGTTGATACTTCAGGACTTGAGGAAGCAGCCCAAGACTTGCTACCCGTTCCCGGCGATTTATCTAAATATCGAAGAGAAAATAGCATAGAATTTGAGGAAACAACTCCAATAGCCTCTTCTCCATCCATTCATTTTGACAAGCAGAGTATGCTTGGTTTCGTTGACGGGCAATGGAGTGGAGGAACCCAACTCTTGTGTATTGGTGGAAAACCGGGTGATTCTGTAGAGTTTGAGTTCAATCAATTGGAAGACTGTCCTTATCAACTGGTGGTGTATGCCACGAAAGCTCCTGATTATGGCATAGTTTCTTTTTCCGTAAATGGACAAGATACACATATAAAGTGGGATGGATATGATACAAAAGTTACTCTTTCTGACCCTATTTCTTTAGGATGCTATAGTCCGGTGCGTGGAGCATTGACTTTGAAAATATCTTTGTCAGGAGCTAACCCAAAAGCTGTTGAGGAGAAGAATTTGTTTGGATTAGATGCTATACAACTTATGAAAAAACAATGATATTATGAAAGAGAGGATACTGATACTTTTACTACTGGCTACTGTTTGTAGTATGCAGGCACAAAATATTCACATGGCACTACGTCCGGATGATTTACTGATAGATAATTTTGAAGGAGATACTTTTGGAAACTGGATATTGGAAGGAAATGCTTTTGGCAATTCACCAGTTTCTATGGAACGTTTGTCAATATGGGGGGATAATAGGTTTGAAGGAAATCGGATGGCTTCTAGCTTTGTCAATGGAGATGCCGGTACCGGTGTATTGAAGTCACCTCTTTTCAGGATAGAACGCAGATATGTTAATTTTCTGATAGGTGGGGGTGTTGATTATCAGCGGGAGTATGTAGCCCTTTGGATTGATGGAAAGGAGGTGAAAAGAAGTACGGGGTATAATAGACGTGTCATGGAATATGAGTCTTGGGATGTTGCTGAATATATGGGAAAAAATGCCCGGATTGTTTTAGTGGACCAATCAAAAGAGGGCTGGGGATTTATCAATGCCGACTGTTTCTACCAGTCTGATACCAAATTGGAAAAAGAAATTTTTGCGAAAAGAATGTTGGTAACTCACCGTTATTTGAATATTCCGGTAAAGATGGGAGCGGTTATAGAACAGATGGATATATGGATTGGTGATAAAATGGTACGTAATATGGAAGTGGAGCTTGGCGGCGATGAACCTGATTATTGGGTTACATTGGAGGTCAAGGATTGGATTGGGCAAGAATTACGGATAGAGGCGAGTAAGAGTCCTAATGTAGAGCAAGCTTTGAATCAATGCTTTTGTTCTGAAACTCCTAAGGAAGAGAACTTGTTTTATAAAGAACCGTTACGTCCTAAAGTACATTTTACTTCTCGCCGGGGATGGCTGAATGATCCGAATGGTCTGGTTTGGCATGAAGGGGAGTGGCATCTGTTTTATCAGCATAATCCCTATGGCTGTATTTGGGGTAATATGACATGGGGGCATGCTGTGAGCCGGGATTTGGCACATTGGACTGAGTTGGGGGATGTATTACATCCGGACTCGTTGGGACCTATTTTTTCCGGTTCGGTAGTTGTTGATAAAAAGAATACGCTGGGGTGTCAACAAAATGGAGATACAGTATTGGTTGCTGTTTATACTTCGGCAGGTGGATTCGGGTATCACACCCGGCATTTGCAACATTCACAAAGTATAGGATATAGTTTGGATAAGGGGCGTAATTGGGTTACTTTTTCCGGTAATCCGGTACTTCCCACGTTGGTCAGGTACAATCGTGATCCTAAGGTGACGTGGCATACGCCGACTGGCAGATGGATTATGGTATTGTACTTGGATAAGCAGGAGTATGCTATCTTTTCATCTCCCAATTTGATGGATTGGACTGAAACGGACCGTTTTAAATTAGAGGGGGCGGATGAGTGTCCCGACTTTTTTGAAATGTCCGTAACCAATGAACCTACTGTCCGGAAATGGGTCTTTACCGGGGCGAACAGTACCTATTTGGTTGGGAGTTTTGATGGATATCGTTTTCGGCCTGAGACGAAACCTGTAAAAATGGATAGTGGTACAAACTATTATGCGGTTCAAACATATAGTAATGCACCAGATGACCGAAGAATACAAATAGCATGGATGAACGGAAGTAATTTCCCGGATATGCCTTTCAATCAACAAATGTCCTTTCCGCGTGAATTAACATTACATCGGGTTGATAAAGGATATGTCTTAAAAAGTATGCCGGTAAATGAACTCGCTTTATTATATGGGAGAAAGTACATCTGGAAGAGTCTGGTAGTTGAAGAAAAGAATTGTTTCACGACAAAGTTGAATACTCCTGCCTTCTATCTGAAAACGGGTTTTGCTGTAGATAGTGTTGATGCGCAGATATTGGCTTTTGATATTAATGGTTTGAATTTGATTTACGATTCTGTCAAACAGATACTCACTGTTGAGAAAGAGAATGGGGAAACCTTGAAGCAGATGGTGCTAAAGCCCAATGAAGGAAGAATTGAATTGGATATATTGTCGGATATTGCTTCTGTAGAAATCTTCGTCAATCAAGGAGCACTGTCTGCTGCTTTCTATCATCTGATTGAAAAAAACACTCCTTCTGTCACCATATCAGTTGAAGGCGGACAAACAAAGTTGAAACAGTTGACAATTCATGAATTGAATTCTATGTATGTTCCCCAGTGACATACAGATACCTTTTTAAGGATGGAATGTAACATTTGTAGTATGCTTTGAAACAAAAAAGATAGTCTCCTGCTGCTTGGTGGCGTATCTTTGCATGCTAGAAAAACATAATTAATTTAATACCAACAGAAACATGATTCATTTAAAAGACTTTTGGCGGACAATCAGAAGGACGCTTACCGTATTTATATTAGGAACTACCGTGGCTGTCTTCACATGCCAGGCCATAAATCCTCCTTTCGTGATTAAACATCTGGGTGACGGACAGAGTATCGTCCAAATTGACGAGCAGAAGAAGTTTTTGCTGCTGCCGGTGGAAGAGGCTTCTCCGGAGGCAAAATTGTATATGATAGCGGACAATGATGTTGTACGCAGTATGAACGTGCGATTGGCAGTCAATAAGGTTGACTATTTTGTTCCGGTCGATTTGACCGGCTTCGATAATAAACATCTCTCTTTCAACTTCCAGCTTATTCCGGATTCGGCCTTATGCTGGGAAGAAATGAAACTGTCGGATGAATTCGATGTTTCGAACCGGGAGAAGTACCGTCCGGTGTATCATTTCAGCCCGGCTTACGGTTGGATGAATGATCCTAACGGAATGTTCTACAAAGACGGGGTCTACCATTTGTTCTACCAGCATAATCCCTACGGCTCCATGTGGGGGAACATGCATTGGGGACATGCCACCAGTACAGACCTCGTCACTTGGGAGCATCACGGAGATGCCATTTCGCCCGATGCGTTGGGAACAATTTTCAGTGGCTCTTGTGTTGTCGACAAGGATAATACGGCCGGGTTCGGTGCCGGTGCCGTCATTGCCTTCTATACATCGGCAAGCGACCGTCAAGTGCAGAGCATGGCCTATAGCCTTGACAACGGAAAAACCTTCAAGAAGTATGCGCGAAATCCCATCCTGACTTCCACGCAGCGCGACTTCCGTGACCCTAAAGTCATCTGGCACGAAGATACCAAGAAATGGATCATGGTTCTTGCCGTAGGGCAGGAAATGGAAATATACTCTTCTGCCGACCTGAAGAGCTGGACGCTGGAGAGCAAATTCGGTGAAGGACAAGGTGCTCACGGCGGAGTCTGGGAGTGTCCCGACCTGCTTGAACTGCCGGTTGAAGGTACGGAACTGAAGAAGTGGGTACTCGTCTGTAACCTCAATCCGGGTGGACCGTTCGGTGGCTCTGCCACACAATATTTCGTGGGGACATTTGACGGAAAGAGATTCGTGAACGAGTCTCCCGCAGTGACGAAATGGATGGACTGGGGAAAAGACCATTATGCAACTGTCACTTGGAGCAATGCTCCTGCAGGACGTGCCATTGCATTGGCATGGATGAGCAACTGGCAATATGCCAACGATGTGCCCACCCGCCAATACCGTAGTGCCAACTCCGTGCCGCGCGACCTTTCGCTCTATACCTCGGAGGGTGAAACCTATGTAAAGGTAACCCCGTCTCCCGAATTGCTGAAACTGAGGGATAAAGGCAGCAAGAAGCGTGCTTTCAAGGTAGACCGCACGTATAATCTGGACAAACTGCTGAATGACAATTCCGGAACGTATGAAATCGAAATGACCATCAAGAACAAGGATGCGGATGTGATAGGATTCCAGCTCTTTAACTCGAAAGGCGAGGAGGTGGAGATGTACTATAACCTGGCGGAAAAGACGTTCACCATGGACCGTATCAAGAGTGGTGAGGTGTCGTTCAGCAAGGACTTCCCTGCAGTGACCGTGGCTCCTGTCGAGGGTGGCAATGAAATGAAACTCCGCTTGTTCGTAGACAAGTCGAGCATTGAAGCGTTTGGCAACGACGGACGTTTTGCCATGACAAATCTTGTATTCCCGTCGGAACCTTACAACCGCATCAGTTTCTATGCTAAAGGTGGAAGCTATACGGTAAGTTCGTTCAAGGTTTATAAATTGAAGTAAAATTAGTCTGTTTTACCTCTTTTACCATCCCTAACCTACACCAAAGCCGTACCAACTCCGTATTTGCTCCGTACCTAAGCGTTTGGACCAGACACGGGGTTGGTACGGCTTTGATACGGAGTTGGTATGGATATGATAGGCCGATTGGTCTATTTCTCTTTTATTCCTCTATTTCAATAGTGTATTTTCCTCTGAATATTTCTTCGGGCTGCAGATGCTGCATCCAATCCTTTTCTTTATATTCTCCTGTATAGTGTGCTCTGTCACAACGACCATACCACGGTTCTATACAGACGAATGGGGCATTCTTGGAAGGAGGTGACCACAAACCGACTACAGGTGCATTGAAATGCAGGCTGAGGTAGGGTTGTTTATCCTTATTATATAGAGTAACCTGCCGTACCTGACTGTTTTCCAATATCAGTGCATCTTTATCAAAGGTATGTATATCTAAAGGTAACAGTCCATCAGTTAATTTCAACGGATATTTGGTGTCCGGATCAGCGCAGCCTTTTTCGGAAATGAGGATATATTTCAGGCTGTTCTTTTTTCCAAAGCCAAAGAAACCCCGCTCTTCTTTAGCTGCATCGAAATCCGGATAACAGAATGCCGGGGGTGC
>ERZ812616.2432-NODE-2432-length-15783-cov-3.234995_pt1 | contig 15783 bp, 13 predicted proteins | sample MGYA00376249_ERZ812616 | MGnify/ENA primary metagenome ERZ812616 (study PRJEB26924, sample SAMEA4378265) | human gut metagenome | biome: human gut; feature: human-associated habitat; material: faeces | place: China | collected 2013 ... | reverse complement strand
GCAACGATATAAGAACGGTGCACACGACAGAATAACCCATCGGTAAGATTTTCTTCAAATCGCTTCAGGCTGACCTGCGAAAGTAGCGGCTTGCCCGTGGTGCGATGGATTTTGACGTAATCGCCATAGCCTTCCAGAAAAAGGATTTCCTCTCTGTGAAGGCGAATGATCTTACTTCCTTCCCGAACAAAAACAGGTTGTTCAGTTTGTTCCTTGTGCAAGACTTCATGCACATCAGCGAGTGCTTTATCCAACTTCTCAAAATACCCCATCAGGGTGTTCAACGTAGAAGCATCTCCATCGAAAGTAATACATTTCAACATACTAGAGTCTCTTTTTAAATTACACTACAAATAAATAAGAATATTCGGTGAACAAAGGTTAACCACCGACAAATGGTACAACTTGATCGGTGAATCGCCTTAGGTAGCAGGGTGAAAAAACTTGCTTCCTCAATGCAGTATTTTCACCTGACCACTATTCCATCAGTATCCATTTCTTGAATACCGGTGTTTTTGTCTTACTGATGATAATACGCTCCGGAACCGGTAAAGTCAGATTAACCGACAAACGGCTGCCGAACCAGAGGTCGATATCCTTTATGGCTTTACGGGCAATGATAAACTGACGATTAGCACGAAAAAAGTCTTTTCCGTCGAGTTGATCACCTAAGGTATCAAGTGTACGGTCCACCGGATGCTGTTTGCCGTCGGAGGTATAAGCCGTTACTTTCTCGTTTGCCGTATAGAAATAAAGGATATCTTCTACCTGCAAAGGGTAGAACTTATCACTGAGCATGATAAGCAGGCTTTTGATGACATGCCGCTTTTGTATCGTATCGTTCGTCTGACGGATATGTGCCAGTCGCTCTTCCGGACTGAACAGCCGCAGCTTACTCAACGCCCGTTCCAAAGAGGTCATTGTGACCGGTTTCAAGAGATAATCGATACTGCTAACCTGAAAGGCCTGCAGCGCATACTCGTCGTAAGCCGTTGTAAAAACGACCGGAGCTTCAACCTCAACCTGCTCGAATATCTTAAAAGCGCTACCGTCTGCCAGATGAATATCCATAAAAATAACATCCGGATGAGGAAAGGAACGGAAATAGGCTACGCTTTCCTCTATACTCTCCAGTTCGGCTATTACCTCGATCGGTATAATCGTATTCTGTGCCAGTATCGCCTTCAGGGAGCTTACCGCAGCAGTTTCATCTTCAATAATTACAGCATTCATACGGATAATCAATTAATTGACAATTTAGTTAGACCTAAACCGACAGATCGGACAGGGGAAGGGATACTTTAAAATATTCTTTCCGGTTGGATATATTAATATCTTTTCCAGTGAGTAAACGATAACGTCCCCAAAGATTTTTAAGTCCGATACCGCTACTATGTCCCTCCTCTACCTTCGGATGCACTTTGTTGGATACCACCAAAGTGTTCTCCTTTGTAGTATAAATGTCAATTTGTAGCGGATACTGCTTACTGATCACATTATGTTTGACTGCATTTTCAATCAGCGGCAATACACTCAGGATAGGTAACGACCAAAGCAACAGCGTCGGTTCGGCCTGTATAGAGAAAAAAAGTTTGCCTTCATAACGCACGCCAAGCAGATAAGTATAGGCCTTTACAAACTGCAACTCCTCTGCTAAAGTGACCATTTCCTTCTTGTTGCTCTGGAGGATATACCGGGAAACATTCGACAGTTCATCCAGGTATGTCAATGTATGCTCCTTTTCTCCGTTACGGATCAGGGAATTGAGTCCGTTGAGTGAATTGAAAAAGAAATGAGGATTGATCTGCCCCATCAAAGCATTATAGGAAGTTTGTAGTTTCTCTGTTTTTAGTTTTTCATACTCTAGCATCATTTGTTGTTTGCCGCTTATCAAACGTATCAGCAACACACTGAGCAATACGGTTAACAGGACAAACAGATGTTCCGTCATCTGCGGATGAAAAGCAATAGATCTGGATATTAGAATATCCCCCTCCGGTCGATCCGGTCGTATCTCCAGATTTTTTCTGGCTTTAGATACAGGCCTTCCATATCCTGGAATAATCTTATCCGACCGCCTTTCCATAATAACGGTTTCATGAACAGTGGGAACTTCAGCGACTTCAAATACAGATTTTTGCACGATCGGATATACAGCCAGTAGCCCCAGACCCACCATCACACTTACTCCACCGGCAAATATCGCTACTTTATATTCCCTTTGTTTGAATATCTTATCCCCCAGTTTATACATTTGCATATTTACAATGAAAAGAAGGAAAGCAAACAAGAAGAACCACACAAGCGGGAAATAGAATAAATAATCATTCAGGAATACCGGAGGCTCTGGAAGAGCCGGATTTCTCTGAATATTAATCACATCATATTTACGCATCAGCATCGAGAAGTTGACAAACAGACTCAACAATACCGATACGATAAAGCCAATCAATAGATCGTTCTTTACGGAATGTCGCATAAAGGATTTATTTAGTGGCTACAAAGATAAGTATCCCAAGAAGTCAAAAGTATATAAACCGACGAAACGGACAAAAACATCGGCGAAACGCCTGTTCTTATTCATCGAACATTTTACAGGCAATAGACAAAAGGACATAAAAAAAGGTTACCCAACGAGCAACCTTCTTTTATGGTAATTAAATCCCAAAGGATTAGAATCTTCTTTCTTTGATTCTTGCTTTCTTACCGGTAAGAGCACGCAGGTAATACAATTTAGCGCGACGTACTTTACCAAGTTTGTTTACAGTGATGCTTTCGATGAACGGAGATTCCATCGGGAAAATTCTCTCTACACCTACGTTTTCAGACATCTTACGAACTGTGAAACGTTTTTTGTCACCATGTCCTGAGATACGGATAACTACACCTCTGTACTGCTGGATACGTTCCTTGTTACCTTCTTTAATACGGTAAGCTACTGTAATAGTGTCACCACTCTTGAATGAAGGATATTCCTTATTCGTAGCAAACGCTTCTTCTGCAATCTTAATTAAATCCATTGTTTTATAGCTTTTTAATTGTAATTTTAAACGAAACGCAATATAACGGGCTACTTCTCCCGACAGAGATTGCGCAAAGCGGATGCAAAGTAACGAAAGATTTATTTTATACGCAAGTAGTTTAGGTAATAAATCATCGATCCTGTACTTATTTTTCTTCCTTTAAATCGCTATTCAAGCGTATATTACCTTATGTGAACAACCGAAAAGTTGTCACAGTATAAAGACTTTTCAACTTATTTTCCTATTTTTGATGGATAATAATGATAACGTGAAGATGAGGAAGATACTTACAATACTGCTTTGCGCTGTATGTTTACTGGCAGGCAAAGCACAGACCATACCGAATATGTACCGCAATGTCGATCAGGCAAAAATGAATCACTGGGTGGATTCGGTATTCGACTCGATGACTTACGATGAACGGATCGGGCAACTTTTTATGGTGATAGCCGATCCTAAATCGGACAACCGCAATATGCAACGGCTCATGCGGTATGTGAATGAGATAAAGATCGGAGGAATTCTTTTCCATAAAGGAAATCCTGTCACACAGGCAGAAGTCACCAACCGGTTGCAGAAAGCATCCCGTGTTCCCATGTTCGTCTCATTGGATGGAGAATGGGGCTTGTCGATGCGTCTGAGTGGTACGACTCGTTTCCCCAAGAATATGATGCTGGGGGCGATAGAAAACAATCAATTAATCACCGAATATGGCAAAGAAGTAGCCCGTCAATGTAAAGAGATGGGGATACAGATCAACTTTGCCCCCGACATGGATGTAAACAGTAACACAGACAAACCCATAATCGGACTACGTTCTTTCGGAGAGAATCCGCAGGCAGTAGCAGAGAAAGGTCTTGCTTATGCCCGTGGCCTGGAAGGGGAAGGTATTATCTCTGTTTCCAAGCATTTCCCCGGACATGGAGATACCTCGGAAGACTCACACAACACACTACCTTCCGTCCATCATGATCTGGCCCGTCTCGACAGTGTGGAACTATATCCTTTTAAACGATATATATATGATGGATACGCGGGGGTTATGACAGGACACCTCTATGTCCCGGCACTCGATAAGACCCGTAACCTACCCTCTTCCTTCTCCCGCCCGATAGTAACCGGATTATTAAAAGACAAACTGGGTTTTAGAGGATTATGTTTCACCGACGCACTGGCCATGAAAGGTGCCACCACCAGTAAATCGGATAACCCTTCGGTAAAAGCATTACTGGCCGGAAATGACATACTATTGGCTCCTGCCGCCCCGATCAATGACTTCACAGCCGTGAAAGAGGCCATAGACGAAGGCATACTTAATATTGAAGAGGTGGAGGCCAAGTGTATAAAGATACTTCAGTACAAATATATTACTGGATTAAACAAATACAAACCGATAGAGATCAAAGGCTTAAGTGAGCGGCTGAACTCACCGCATGCAGAATGGCTGGCTGCCAAACTGAATGCGGAAGCGATCACTTTATTAAAGAATGAAGCAGACTTCATTCCACTCAAACAACTGGATAAAAAGAAGATAGCCGCCCTGTCGATCGGATCTCCCGTAGGAAACGATTTCCAGAAGATGCTGGGCCGTTACGACTCTGTGGCAAACTTCAGTATCAGCCGCAGCTCTACGGCCGCACAGGTACAACAGGTTTACAAACAGCTGGAGAAATATGATGTTATTATTTGCAGCATACACACAGTACGTATTCCCGAAAGTCAGTTGCTCCGCCAGCTGGCGACAAAGAAAGAAGTGGTGTACGCCTTTTTCACCCTGCCCTATTTCTGTAAAGATTATAAGAACTCGATACAGAAAGCGAAAGCAGTCGTGATGGGATACGAAGCGACTCCTCTTGCACAAGAGTACGCTGCCCAGTTAATATTCGGAGGTATTGCAGCGAAAGGGAAATTACCTGTTACCATCCCCGGACTTTATTATGCGGGAACCGGTCTCTTTACTGAGAAAACCCGGTTGGGATATCATGAGCCGGAAGAAGTCGGAGCTAACCCCATACGCCTTGAAGTGATCGATTCTATTGTTGAAGAAGGACTGGAAGAGAAAGCCTACCCTGGCTGCCAGGTGCTTGTAGCCAAAGACGGTATGGTCATTTACGACAAATCGTTCGGCTACTTCGATTACAGTCAAAAACAGCCGGTACAGGAAAATTCTGTTTACGACCTGGCTTCCGCTTCAAAGGCAGCCGGAACATTATTGGCCGTCATGAAAGCTTATGACGAAAAGAAGTTCACGCTCAACAATAAGATATCGGAGTATATCCCGGAGCTGAAAGGCTCTAATAAAAAAGACCTGAATATAAAGGAAATGCTCTACCACCAGTCGGGCGTAGTCTCTACAATCAACTTTTACCTGGATGCAATCGACAAAGACAGTTATAAAGGAAGTCTTTACAGTCGCGAAAAGAACGCTACCCATCCGGTACGCTTCGATGCAAAGACCTTCGTCCGCAACGACTTTAAGTATCTGCCCGACCTCGTATCCGATAAAAAGAAACCCGGTTTCACCACCGAAGTGGCCCGCAACTTCTACCTGCACGACTCCTTCAAAGACAGTATCATACAGGATATAAAAGACTCGCGCCTCGGTACACGCGGCAAATATGTGTACAGCTGCGTCAACTTCATCATGCTGAAGATGATGGTGGAAAACCAGATGAAGCAACCGATGGATCAACTGCTCCACAATAACTTTTACAGTCGTCTCGGAGCACGCCATACCACTTACAATCCATTGAAAGCGATGGATACGTTACAGATTGTCCCCACAGAAGACGACCAGTTCGTACGCCGCCAGCTGGTTCGCGGATATGTGCATGATGAGGCAGCCGCCTTTCAGGGAGGTGTCTCCGGTAATGCCGGATTATTTTCGAATGCCAACGATCTGGCAAAGGTATTGCAACTGTTCCTCAATCAGGGGAAATACGGTAACGAACAATACCTGTCGACAGAAACCTGCCGGCTCTTCACTCAAAGCAAAAGTCCGACAAGCCGCCGCGGATTGGGTTTCGACAAACCAGCCGTCGGCACGCATAAAGGTTCACCCTGTGGAAGCCTGACGCCACCTTCCGTCTACGGCCATACCGGGTTTACCGGTACTTGTTTCTGGGTAGACCCCGATAATCAGTTGCTTTACATCTTCCTTTGCAACCGTGTCAACCCATCGCGAGCCAACAATAAGCTGGGAGCACTGGACATACGAACCCGAATACAAGACGCAATCTATAAAGCAATTGATAGAAAAAGCCAAAAAGATTAGTACTTTTGCAACACCTTATTATAACAACATTAATTACTAAAACAAATAAAGTATGCTATTCGGACACGGTGACGACTTTTACAACTCACAAAACGAAGTGAAGATAAACTTCAGCTCCAATGTATGGCACGGTGCCAACCTTGAAAAGCTCAAAGAACATCTGATCGAGCAATTCAATAAACTGACACGTTATCCGGAACCGGATGCCGCCTCACTCAAACGGCTGCTTGCCCGCCGATATGAAATAAAAGAAGAGAACGTTGTTGTGACCAACGGTTCCATCACCGCCTTCTACCTGCTTGCACAGGCTTGGAGAGGGGCCAAATCGATGATCGCTGTGCCTTCTTTCTCCGAGTACGAAGATGCCTGCCGCCTGCACGAACATGAGATCAGTTTCTTTTCCACCACCGACGACCTTTCGGAACTCTCGCTGGAAGGACAGGATTTCTGCTGGATTTGTAACCCGAATAATCCGGACGGCAAACTGCTCCACCGCACAGAGATGCTGAAACTGATCGCAGCTAACCGGAATACGAAATTTATTGTCGACCAGGCATACGTTGCCTTTACAACCGAGGATATGTTGAAACCATCGGACGTAAAGAACAATCCGAACTTGATCCTTATCCAATCTATTTCCAAAGCATACAACATTCCGGGAATACGTATCGGTTATCTGGTAGCTTCACCGGAAATAGTAAACGAAGTAAACAAGTATATCATCCCCTGGTCCATCAATGCGATCGCACTCGAAGCAAGTAAATATATCCTGATCCATCCGGCACAGTTCACATTACCCATCCGCAAGTGGCAACGCGAAACAGCTGAGCTGATCTACCAATTGAATAAATTCGACAACCTGGAAGTGATTCCTTCGTCGACCACCTTCTTCCTTGTCCGCCTGAAAAAAGGAACAGCTGCCGAATTGAAGAAATTCTTGTGGGAGAAATATGGTATCCTGATACGCGATGCTTCAAACTTCCGCGGGTTGGATGAAACCTATTTCCGCCTGTCTACCCAGACAACAGCAGAGAATCAGGTATTGATCGATGCCATACGCGAATGGTTTGAACTGGAGGACTAAGCAACTACCTCCCTACTTATAAGGATTTATCTCACTAAGATTAAATCTTTTTGTCTGGACTTTGGGATACGAAAGGCAGGCAGTACAAATACGCAAGGCTAGCTTTACATAAATGTAAGGCTGGCCTTAATTTTTAGTAAGGCAGGCCTTGCGTTTAAAAACATCAGGACTAAAATGCTTAAACATCGGCACCTTTTCCCTTAATATACAGCATGAAAAGACTTAGATCCCGGCATGAAAAAACACTCAGCACAGCAGATATAAAACAAAAGAGGCCATCCTCGTAAGGACAGCCTCTCGTCATTTTAAATCACACCTAATGGAGTTTATCTTATTTCTTATAAGTCTTGTAACCATAAACTGCCAGGTCACCCAATTCTTCCTCGATACGAAGCAACTGGTTGTACTTAGCCATACGGTCTGAGCGGCTCAATGAACCGGTCTTGATCTGTCCACTGTTAGTAGCAACTGCGATATCGGCGATTGTCGCATCTTCCGTCTCACCCGAACGATGTGAAGTGACAGAAGTATATCCGTTACGATGAGCCATTTCGATTGCATCCAGTGTTTCGGTCAATGTTCCGATCTGGTTTACTTTGATAAGGATAGAGTTGGCACAGCCTTCTTCGATCCCTTTCTTCAGGAATTCAACGTTAGTTACGAACAGGTCGTCGCCAACCAACTGGATACAGTCGCCCAAAGCCTTGGTAAGTTTCTTCCAACCTTCCCAGTCGTTTTCATCCATACCGTCTTCGATCGAGTCGATCGGATATTTATTTACCAGTTCAGTCAGATACAATACCTGTTCTGTTGCTGTGCGTTTTGCACCATTCGGACCTTCAAATTTAGTATAATCGTAAGTTCCTTTCTTGTCGTAGAATTCAGAAGAGGCGCAGTCCATAGCGATAGTTACATCCTTTCCCGGTTCGTATCCGGCAGCTTTAATTGCAGCCATAATAGAACCCAGTGCATCCTCTGTACCGTTAAGAGCGGGAGCAAAACCACCTTCGTCACCAACTGCGGTACTCAGGCCACGGTCGTGCAGAACTTTCTTCAATGCATGGAATACTTCAGCTCCCATACGTAAGCCTTCACGGAAACTCTTCGCGCCTACCGGACGGATCATGAATTCCTGGAATGCAATCGGAGCATCAGAGTGCGAACCTCCGTTGATAATATTCATCATCGGAACGGGCAATACATAAGCATTCGTTCCGCCGATATAGCGGTAAAGCGGCTGGTCTAGATAATTGGCGGCAGCTTTAGCAACGGCAAGCGAAACACCGAGCATGGCATTGGCTCCCAACTTCGACTTTGTCTTTGTTCCGTCCAAAGCGATCAGTTTATGGTCGATCTCACGCTGGTTCAAGGCACTCATACCGATAATTGCAGGTGCGATAATTTTGTTCACATTATCTACGGCTTTCTGAACACCTTTACCGCCATAACGTTTTTTATCGCCATCACGAAGTTCGATGGCTTCGTTTTCGCCGGTTGAAGCACCGGAAGGAACGGCTGCACGGCCAAATGCGCCACATTCAAGAAGCACATCTACTTCTACTGTCGGGTTTCCACGGGAATCAAGAATCTCTCTACCTACTACTTTTTCAATTTTCATAACCTAAATATTTAGTACTCTATTATTTTTCACTCAGTACAAATATAACAAAGTTTACATGCTGATTGTTGCCAAGCCCTTATAGAGTTTTTCGATGAATAAATAGAAGAGTTTCTTTTCCAATTCAATTTTTTATCTAAATTTACGGCTTGATACGGTTGATATTTTTTCCTAAAAAGTTTCAACCATTTACATCTTCCAACTGTTTTAACATAAAAAGTCTTGTTTTATTGGGTTATGAAAAAGATTCTATCCATATTGACACTCCTTATTCTGGTCCTTATCGGTCAGGAGGTTGCGTTCAATGCAGATAGCAAAACTATAGTCCAACAATGTAGCTCGAATAACAACGAAAATTCCTCTTCCCTAAATAAGGAGTTTAAAAGGTTCGAATTAGGAAAAGTTCCTCTTGAATCTTATGATATAACAGCACGTACTAAGCCTGCTTCTGATAACTACGAACGATTATTCAAGTTATCAAACAACAATAAGAACCTTTTTTTCTTATATCTCAAAGAGCAAGCTGCACAATATAAAGTATCGGAAACTTTATCTACTATTCAAACTATAAACTACTCTTCGCTTCGTAAATGTGGAAATCTTTGGATCTACGTTTTACGAAAACTCATTATTTGATATTATAGATTAGACAATTGTAATTGCTGGTTATACCCTTTTTATAAGGTATGATCCGAATGCACATTCCCTTATTTGTGCACTCAGACTATTATTTTCTGTTTTTATCTTCAATATAATATCAAAATTATGAAAACAAATAAATCTGTTATATTAAAAACATCCAACGGCGTATCAGCCGGTATCGTTATTATCGTTTGCTTTGTCCTGGCAGTATGTTTCTTTGAATTCGTCCTGGGTAATCCATCTAACTTCATGGATAATAATCCTGATAATCATCCGCTTCCCGGAAATTATGCAGGTACGATCTATAAAGGGGGTTATATAGTTCCTGTTGTAATCACTCTTCTATTGACTGTTATTACATTAAGTGTAGAACGTTTCATCGCTATCAGCCGCTCCAAAGGGAAAAAAGGCTTGATGGGTTTCGTGCAGACCATAAAGAAAGACCTGGAAGAAGGTAATCTGGATGCAGCAAAAGCTGCTTGTAAAGAACAGCAAGGTTCGGTTGCCAATGTCGTTAATGCGGCACTGACACGCTATGCGGATGTAGAACAAAGAGCAGACCAGACAAAAGAACAAAAGATGGTCATCATTCAAAAAGAGATTGAAGAAAGTACGGCGCTGGAGTTACCGACTATGGAACAGAACCTGCCTGTCATCGCAACGATCTCAACGTTAGGAACCTTGTTCGGATTGCTGGGAACAGTATTAGGTATGATTCGTTCGTTTGCCGCTTTGGCTAATGCAGGTGCTCCCGACTCCGTTGCTTTGTCTACTGGTATATCTGAAGCGCTGGTTAATACGGCTTTAGGTATCGCCACCGGTGCCATGGCCATCATCTCATACAACTATTTCACCAGTAAAATAGATAATATTACCTATGCTATTGACGAGATAGGTTTCTCTATCGTACAGACATTCGCCGCTAAACACTGAAGCATATGCCTAAGATCATAGTAAAACGCAAGAGTACATTCATTGACATGACGGCAATGAGTGACGTAACGGTATTGCTGCTTACTTTCTTTATGCTGACATCTACCTTTATTCAGAAAGAACCGGTTATGGTAACGACACCGGGGTCTGTTTCCGAAATCAAAATACCGGAAACAAATATTCTTTCAATCCTGGTAGACCCGGACGGGAAAGTATTTATGAGCCTGGATAAACAGGAAGACAAGGCTAATGTATTGAAGATGCTGGGAAAAGATTATGGTATAAACTTTACCGACAAAGAAATATATGAATTCAGTCTGCTTCCTTCCTTCGGTGTTCCTATCCAGAATATGCAGGAGTTTCTGAATCTCCCGGGATCCGAACAAGACCGGTTAATAGTCAACTACGGAATCCCGGCCGACAGTACCAACAACCAGTTTAAAGCGTGGGTTCAACATGCCCGCGAAGTAAACCGTGACCTGGTGATTGCCATTAAAGCCGATCAACAGACTCCTTATCCGAAGATTAAGAACATTATGAACACATTGCAGGACTTGAGGGAAAACAGGTATAACCTGATCACCACTCTCAAAAATGTACCTGACAATGCCTAAACAACAAACGTTATGGCAGAAGTAAATACAGATAAAGGTAAAGGCGACGGCAAGAAAGGTAAACAGAAAAAGGTGAATATCCGTGTGGACTTTACTCCGATGGTGGATATGAACATGTTGCTGATTACTTTCTTCATGCTCTGTACTTCGCTCAGCAAACCGCAGACCATGGAGATCAGTATGCCGTCGAAAGACCATGTGACGGAAGCCGAACAGACGAAAGTAAAAGCCTCCAAAGCCATCACTCTTATACTGGGTGAAGACAGCAAGGTGTATTACTATTTCGGCGAACCGGATTACGAACATGTTGAATCGTTGCAGACTACCGACTTCTCTTCCACCGGATTACGTAACATTCTTTTGGAACGTAATGCTGATACGGTACAGAAGATTACGGAACTGAAAGTAAAAAAGCTGAATAAAGAAATCTCCGAAGATGAGTTCAAAAAGCAAGCCGCTGAAATAAAAGGAGGTAAAGACGCACCGGTCGTACTGATCAAAGCTACCGACGATGCTTCTTACAAAGACTTAGTGGATGCACTCGACGAAATGCAGATTTGCAACATAGGTAAATATGCAATTGTCGATATCACTGACGGAGACAAATTCCTGGTTGATAATCTAAAAAGCGGGGGCGAACTTTCCAAGGAGATCGCCCAGGCGAATAAAAAATGACGATCATGATTAATATTAATAATATAAATCTAAACTCACCGGAATGGACCGATTTGATCTTCAAAGGAAAGAATAAAGAATACGGAGCTTATGAGCTACGCAAAAATTCTTCCCGCAGACATATTCGTGCCCTGATCGTCGTTACCATCGGAGCAATCCTGGTAATGACCATTCCGGCTTTAATCAAATCAGTCATCCCGCAACATACCAAAGAGCAGGTACTGGAAGTTACAACACTTTCCAACCTGCAGATGGAAACGAAGGTGCCGGAAGAAAATCAAATTCGTAATATCGAGGCCCCTCCTCCTCCCGTACTGAAAAGTACGATCAAATTTACTCCGCCTGTCATCAAAGCGGATAAAGATGTAAGGGATGAAGAGGAGATCAAAACACAAGAAGAGCTGACCACATCCAAGTTGGCTATCTCTGTTGCCGATGTAAAAGGCTCTGATAGTGAAGACGCAATCGACATCGCCGACCTGAAAGATAACAAAGAAGTGATCGAGGAGGAAACGACTCCTTACGTAGCTGTTGAACAGATGCCGCAATTCCCCGGTGGGAACGAAGCGCTGTTGAAATACATCAGTACTCATTTAAAGTATCCGGTAATCGCTGCTGAAAATGGTATTGCAGGGACAGTCACACTCCGCTTTGTTGTCAGTCCGACAGGCGAAGTCACCAAGGTGGAGATCCTAAGACCGTTGGATCCATCCTGCGACAAAGAGGCGATACGTGTTATCAAGTCTCTTCCGCAATGGGTCCCGGGAAAACAAAATGGTAAACCTGTACCGGTCTATTTCACTGTCCCGGTACGCTTCAGATTGCAATAAGATGGAGGTAAAGTGTATAAATACGAGGCTTGTTTGGGGTATATCCATGATTGTGATATACCTCGGCATGTCTTTTCTTCTAATCTTCACGAACTTGTTTAACGAGAATATGTCATTCTATATACGGATGATATTTGGTGTCTTATTCTTTTGTTACACAATATTCAGAGGATATAGGCTGGTAAAAGACAATAAACGATGAGAAATCTATTGTATATAATAATATGTATAGCGGTGTTAGCTTCATGCAACAGCAAGAATAGCAATTCGCCGGACGATACTCCTACGAGTGGTGTAATAGCAATTGCCTCCGACGGTTGCTTTACTCCGATCATAGAAGAAGAGATCGCCGTGTTTGAAAGTCTTTATAAAGAGGCTGGCATCGTTCCCTACTTCTCCGGTGAAACAGAAACGATCAACCGCTTATTACATGACAGTACACGGTTGGCAATCGCTTCACGACCGCTAACCCAGGAAGAGACTGAATATATGAACGGCAGAAAGCTATTTCCCAAAAGTATTCATATCGCAACCGATGCTATCGCTTTAATCACAAACAGACAAAATACAGACTCTCTGATCGGCATTCCGGTATTAAAAGATATACTGACAGGCAAGATCAAGAATTGGAATGCGTTTACTACGGATAATAAGTCTGGAAAAATAGAAGTGGTATTCGACAATCCGAATTCCGGAACTGTCCGTTATGCTATCGATTCAATCTGTGGCGGAGAACCGTTGAGTGGTAATCTTCATGCTATGAAAGATAACCGGCAGGTAATGGATTATGTATCTAAAACTCCGGGAGCACTGGGTATCATTGGAGTAAACTGGATCAGTAACCCTCTGGATTCAACGTGTATGAGTTTTTTGGACGATATAAAAGTAATGGCAGTCAGTCGTTACAGAAAAGCGACCGTTACCAATAGCTTTAAACCGTATCAGGCATACATAGCCCTAAAGGAATATCCAATGACAAGGTCTGTTTACCTGATCCTGTCAGAACCGCGTATGGGGCTGGCTTCCGGTTTTACCACCTTTATCACCAGCGACCGGGGGCAACGGATCATTCTCAAATCCAGAATTCTTCCAGTTACACAACCTGTCCGGTTGGTCAATGTTAGAGATCAATTATAAACCCTATAAACATCAATCATTATGATAAAGAATTTATATATACTCATCTTAAGCCTGGTAGCGATAGCTATCCACGCTGATAACCAACAAGGAATTGCTTATTATAAAGCCGGTGAACCGGCTATTGCAAGCCAGCTTTTCAATAAACAGTTAAACGGTTCTCCCGCAGAACAGGCAGAAGCGCTCTATTACCTGGGAGAAATAGCCTTCGACGCCGGAAAAACAACCGATGCCCTGGCTAACTATCAAAAAGGTTGGGCTGTTTATTCCGATTACGCCTATAATAAGGTGGGAGAAGGAAAAGTATTACTAAAAACAGACAAGTCGGCAGCCCAAAAAGCATTTGATACAGCAACCAAAGTTGACAAGAAAAATGTACCGGTTTACGTGGCCATTGCCAGAGCTTATTCAACTTATGGAATGAATTCAGAGGCAAAAGCTACTCTCGATAATGCCAAAAAGTATAACATCAATGATCCGTCAATTTACATATACGAAGGCGATATGTTAATCAGTGAAGATAAACCGGGAGATGCTGCTGGCAGATATGAACAAGCCCTTCACTTCGATCCCTCCTGTAAAGAAGCCTATCTTAAATATGCAAATGTTTACCAAGGTGTCCAGCCTGCATTATCCATAGAAATGCTTGAAAAAGTAATTACAAACTATCCAGATTATCTTCCTGCCTATAATGCACTTGGTAATATTTATTCATTACAGGGAACGTACTCCAAAGCTGTAGCTGCATATAAAACATATATCGCAGGAGGTCTTTACTCTATTGACAACCTGATTCATTATGCATCTGCTTTGTTCTTCAACAAGCAATATGCAGAAGCAAGTCAGGTAATTAATAAAGGACAGGCTATCGATCCCAATAATTTCCTGTTGAAACGTCTATGTATTTATAATAACTATGAAACGAAGGCATATGAAAAAGGACTTGAAGAAATCAATACATTCTTCAATGATCCGGATGCTAAATACATATGGCAGGATTACTTATACTACGGTCGCTTACTCAACAAAGCCAAGCAGTACGATAAAGCTGCAGAAGCATTGCTAAAAGCAATAAAAGAGAACCCGGCTCACACAGAAGTGTACAAAGACCTTGCTGAAGTATACAGTAATAGTGAAAAGGATTCTGAGGCGATTAATGCCTATACACAGTATATAGAGTCATTAGGTAAAGAATCGGAAGCGGCCGATTATTATCAACTGGGTAAATATTATTATTCTGCAGCGACAAAAGATAGTCTAGAAGCCAGTAACTATTTGGCGAAGGCAGATAGCTTGTTTGCCATAGTAAAAGAACGTGTACCAGACAGTCATCTAGGTAGTTTATGGCAAGCGCGAACACAATCTCAACTGGATCCGGAAACAGAGCAGGGATTAGCTAAACCTTATTATGAGACCTGTATTCCTATGCTGGAAAAAGATAAAGACAAATATCGTAATGAATTAACGGAATGTTATCGCTATCTGGCTTATTACTATTATCTTAAACAGGAAATGGACAGTTCCAAATCATACTGGAATAAGATATTGTTAATCGATCCGTCTAATGCTACGGCACAAGAAGCATTGGAAAATATAAAATAAAAGGATTAATACCTATATAAACAAAAACAGCCGACATATAAATGTCGGCTGTTTTTATTATATATAAGTTACAGAAATTATTCTGCAGCTTTTTCTTCTGTTGTTTCTGCAGCAGGTGCTTCAGCAACCGGAGCAGTTTCAGCAGCTGTAGATTTCTTACGAGAACGTCTTGTTTTCGTAGTTTTTGCAGCTGTTGTTTCTTTCAACATGTTTTCGTTATAGTCTACTAATTCAATGAAGCACATTGCAGCGTTGTCACCTAAACGGTTACCAGTCTTGATAATTCTGGTATAACCACCCGGACGATCACCGATCTTCTGAGCTACTTCTTTGAAAAGTTCTGTTACAGCA
>ERZ812616.2404-NODE-2404-length-15976-cov-22.383393_pt1 | contig 15976 bp, 9 predicted proteins | sample MGYA00376249_ERZ812616 | MGnify/ENA primary metagenome ERZ812616 (study PRJEB26924, sample SAMEA4378265) | human gut metagenome | biome: human gut; feature: human-associated habitat; material: faeces | place: China | collected 2013 ... | reverse complement strand
TCTGATTCACTAAGTTCTACCGTGCAGGTGTCCAACTTACACTTGCAATTTGCGTAGTTAATACAATTGTACAAAATCTTTTTTAGCACAATCCTAATTTAGTTTGAAAAATTCCGAGTTATTAAGTGATAAAGCATATTCATCATTAAGGTTCTCTACGAACGCATAAGAAAAAATAGTATTGGGTGATTCGCCATTTGAAATGTCAGAAGAAATACTAAAAAACGTAGAGCTTTTATTGTCTTTAATTGTTGAATTTGACTCATTAGAAAACCATAATACGGTAACATAATTATCGGTTGTCTGAGAAAGACGATAAGTGTTTGCAGAAACTCCTTTTTCATTGATTGATGACGTTACACGATAGTCTAATGCAGAAGATAATTTATAACCATTTGCGTCTTTATGTGCTATCATTGTCGAGTAGGAATTGCGTCCGTTTGAATATATTATCATGCAGGAATGCTTACCATCAATAACATCTACGATTTCACCTGTCCCTGCATATTTGAAAACAGCTTCTGGCGAAGAAAATGTCCAAACGAAATTCTCTATCGGAAATAAAAATGTAATAGCACAAAAAGCAACACCCACAAAGAAAAGTAATATAATTGCAATTTTTCTTTTCTTAGGAGATTTGAGGAATCGTTTTATAAAGAAAAATATGGTCACTAGAAAGCATACACTTATCAGTATTCGAATAATTCCATATATCAAAAGCTTAAGCCTCCTACTACAATTTTACTTTTGGGTTAATTACTTCACTGGTTGTTGCGAAGGAGAAGTATATCCATAGGTGAGGAAAGAATAAAGAAGATATACAGGAATCCCACTTACACTGACATTTTGATATGTTGTTACGCTACTCTCGTTACTGGTAGCTACAGTTTGGGCGCTCTCGAATCCTACCTTAAGTTGAGTCAAGTTGGCTGTAATCGAAAATGAATTGGTAATCTCATCTTTCTTTGTTGATGCGCTTATTCCAATATCGTCGAGCCCTACGTTAAGCGCTAAATTAAAATCACCAATATTTATTTTCATTCCACCAGAAGATAAAAACTCTTCATCTACTCTGGTTTTAAGGTAAACAGAGATAGGCTTTGATGAATCTCCTTCTGAAATTACTGTTATGGTATTCTTTATTCCTTGTGAATATGTAATAGGCGAAGGATCTGGAATAATATAAACTTTAGAATCAAGTTGGCTAACGGCGGTATATCCAGCGCCAAATATCTCTTGGAATAACGTATTAAAAGCTTCTTGTTGCTGCAAGCTATTATTTATAGCGTCCTGTCCTTGTGAAGCAAAGCTAGAGTCAATTACATCTCTTAATGAATTTAGAACTTGCTGCTGAGAATAAGCACCTTCTACATATGAGCTTCCTTGCGCAGCAAAACTCGATGCAATCGTATCTCCGAATGCCAAGAGCAATTCTCTGTTCGCTTTATCACTGTACATCTGATTTTGGGATTTTATATTGATGGATTGCTCAAGAGTATTTATGAGGTTATCCCAAAAACTAAATTTTTGTTGCTTGGAAATTTTGCTTAAAGATTCATCACAACCTCTCTTGGTAAAAGCCTGCGCAGCGGCCTGCATGTTTGAAAAATGGTTGGGAAGCATTACAGTCTGCCCGGCGGCATTGGTAAACGGAATCCGGGAATCCGCAATCACGCCATTGACGACCGAGTTTGAATAGCGCGTCGTTACGCTTTGGGCAGCCGCAGCCGCCGCGCCGCCCGCATAGGAGCCGATTTTTTGACGGACGGCAGTGTTGGTGTACGATTTCTTGACCGCTGACGATGTGTTCGCTACTGTCTTCGTTGTCGTGCCTGTGACAGCAGACTTGACTGCATTTACCGCGGAGGAAACAGCCGATGAAACCTTGTTGGCTACGCTGCTCACAAAGTTCTTTACGGAGTTGACCGCGTTCGTAACGCCGTTTTTGATGCTGTCCCAAATGGAATGCCCGCTGGGGTCGGCGTAGTTCACGGGGTTGTTGTGGGCATAGGTGTACCGGTTCTGTGAGAGCGCATTCGTCAGCACGCCGGAGAAGCTGTCCTGCGTGATGAAGCCGCCGTTCTGCGGGGCGTAATACCGCGCGCGCAGATACTGCAGGCCCGTGAACGGGTTCTGCTCCTCGCCGTTGTACCCATAGAACGGAGCCCGGATGCCGAATTCAACGGCATTGATGTAGCCGTATGCATCGTAGGCGTATTCCTGCGTGACAGCGCCGTCCTTTAACAATTGTACCACGCTGCCGCGCCTGCCACAAAGGTTTTTATTGGTTTCAGCGAATACGGCGCGTTCACTGTGCAGTGGTGGAAGGAGGCGATTTAAATTTGATATCTGGCGATCAGGTTCAGGAGATCTTCTGCCGGGATGTCGAATTTGGCTTGATGCTCTTTTAAGCCTTTTTCCAAAGCGGATTTTTCAAATATACGCACGGGCATATTGAGGCTTTCGCGCAGCATCAGGTATCGTTCGCCGTCGTAGACGAATTTTCGGATGCGGCGGCTGGAGAGCAGCGCCACGATTTCCCGGTATGTGTTCCGCGTTACTTCGCACTCCAGAAAGTCCAGCAGTTTTGTGTACTTGTTCAATCCGTTTTCACGGATGAAAAGCTCTTTGTTAAAACCGTTATTCATAGATTCTTCAATCCCGTTTTTTTACATGTTTGATTTTAGAATTGGCCCCAAGGTTGTGACCTTGGGGCCAAAGCGAATGCTACGGTATGTATTAAGATGTGGATGAACTCGATTTTTTGTTAATCCCACTCAGGATTATAAATCCCAATAACCTTTCTCTCATCACTATCAAGCCCGGGATTTGATTCATCTTTTTCGCTTTCAGCAGTTACGAGCTTTAATGAATAAATTCCTTCTAAATCTTGATTATCTTTATTCAGCATAAAATGATTAAAATATAGGACATAGTTTTCGGTATCTGTTTCAATGTCATACCTTGCAACAATTTTTTCTGAACGTCCTACACCTAATACACTTTGATAATGAGATCCATGCGATTCAAAAGAAATTAGGGTTCCATTATATAACTGCATACAATATTCTATACCCACTTGTAAATCGTCTGTTTCTAATACTTCTGGAGCCAAAATTTTTTTCAACGCATCTGCATCATCTTTTTGTAGAGCATCAATGATTTTTTGGCACAGTTCATCTGCTAATCTCTCCTCAGGTGGGGACTTGAGGTTATCACACCCAAACAAAGTCATTGCAACTAGCACACCTCCAAGAAGCAATCCAACATTTCTAATGATACGTTTCATAATACACACCTTTACCAAGTTATTCGGGCCAGATAATTTTCTTCAAATATCCACTCACTTCCAGGAACATCATATTCGCTACGGAACTGTTCCCATGCAGATTTGTTGTCAGCAAAATTCAAAGTTACAGTTGCAGTTACTTCATCCTTTTGAACGTTCTGATGCGAAGGATCAAACCCTGTAATCCACCACTGTTTTTCATCAGGGGTGTAATGGTACAGTTCATCGCCCTTATAAGTTAATGAAAGTTCCATTGGCATAGCCATGTCCGTTGCGGTGAACCAATGACCTAAGCCCGCGTATTCATAAATTCCAGCTTCAGCGCCTGCTCCCAAGTTGATATAATCGCCTTTCCACATCCAGATGGCATATGTTTTTTCACCAACATTGAAAGTATAGCGGTTTTTTGCCATTGAGGTCCCGGTCTTTTGGGTTGCTTTATCAAATACAATATCATATATATTGTTATACCCGACAGGTTTCCAGCTTTGCCACCAATCTTGCCGTATATGATAAATGTTATCCGAATCGGGAGTTGCTCCAAGTACTGTTGAAAGTAACCAATCAGCTTCTCCGGCTTGTGTTACATCTTTGAACGCGTTGACAGAATCATAGGCTTGTAATATGACGGGAATCATGTAATGCGCACCAGCAGACATTGAAGCAAGAGAAGATAGTGCGGCAAGAGATAACTTGGCCCAACTTCCAGAGTGGTCTTCCCGCGCACTAATATGACTTGCATTGGGATCGCACCTTTGCAGAATATGCTGCAAGGCAGCCGATTGCATATCCGAAAAATGCCCAGGTAGCATCAGCGTCTGTCCGGCTGCATTCGTCCACGGCACATATGGTTCCTGCCGTATCGCATTTACAACTGCCGAACTGGCCCCTACGGGGACACCTGCACGAGCGGCAGACAAAGCTGCATTGGCCGCAATGCTGCCCGAGATTGCAGGCGCTTTTTTGCTCGTTGTCGTTTTCTTCACGACAGCACCCGTCAGACCGGGGGAAAGCGGGCGGCCGGATGTTGTCGGCTGCTTTTTGGCAGAGGAGCTTTTCAGGTTATCGCCAATTTCAATCCCCTTTACATACCGGTGTCCGCTGGGGTCGATGTTGTTGACCGGATTGTTGCCCGCATAAGTGTAGCGGTTCTGCGTCAGGGCATCATCCAGCACGCCGGAAAAGCTGTCCTGTGTGATGAAGCCGCCGTTCTGCGGGGCGTAATACCGCGCGCGCAGATACTGCAGGCCCGTGAACGGGTTCTGCTCCTCGCCGTTGTACCCATAGAACGGAGCCTGGATGCCGAATTCATCGGCATTGATGTAGCCGTATGCATCGTAGGCGTATTCCTGTGTGACAGCGCCGTCCTTTAACAATTGTACCACGCTGCCGCGCCCGTCGTAAAGATAGGTCTCGCTTTCGCCCTCATGGTCCGCATACAGGCGCTGCTGCCCATACACAAAGGCCGTGTCGCTGTTGTAGCGGCTGCCCAGCGTCAGCACCTCGGTGTTTTCCCGGTTCACGTCGTTGACATAGTACATCAGGTCATAGGCCGGGATGAAGTGCGTGGGGCCGTTGCCCGTATTGGGCACCTTGGCGGTCTCGATGATCTGCCGCGCGTCGGCGTCCGTTACGCCCAGCCGCTCCAGCATTTCAATGTCCATATCCGTAAAGCCGAGCTTTTTCAGCTTCTTGACAGCCCAATCGGAAATGGCCCCGCCGTCGCCTTTGTTATTCCCGTTCCCGTTGTTTCCGCTGCCATTCCCGTTGTTGCCCGGCTTTCCGTTGCCGTTGTTGGTGTTGCCGTTCCCGCCGTGGTCGTTGTCCGCGCCGCCGTTGTTGGTGTAATCGCCGTTGGCATTGCCCACACCGTAGGCGGAAGCCTCGCCGGACGCTTCGTCCCCGCCGCCGAACAGGCCTGTAAACCAATCCACCACGCCCTGCCAGAAGCCCGTTCCTTCTTCAGCCTCCGCGGGTGTATTTTCCATTGCCGCATTGGCCTCCTTTGGATTTTTCGGTCCCTCCGGTGCATCGGGGATGCAGTTCCAGTGGCCGTTGTTCCAGTAGCCCGGCAGATGGGGGAACTTGTTCAGGTGGCGGTCGATCATCTTGAACTCAAGGCCGTAGGAGCGGTCGCCAAGGCCGTCGTACAGCACGCTCATCAGCAGGCTGCCGCCCTCGCGCACCGCCAGCAGGCGGCTTTCCGTGTCATAGATGTATTCGTATACGCCCTCGCCGGATTCCACGGACGTCATATTCCCGTCCGCGTCCCAGGTGTAGGCTGTGACGGATGCGCCGCCGGTGCTCTGCAGCCGGTCGGCTTCATCATACACAAATACGGTGGTCCCGTTCGGCCCTTCTTCCTTGATGCGGTTGCCCGCGCCGTCGTAGGTATAGGCAACGGTCTGCCCGTTTTCCGTGGCCGTGGCAAGCTCGCCGCGCTGCGTATAGGTATAGCTGCGCCCGGTGCTCCGCTCGCCCTGTGTCACGGTCTCAGTGGCGATGTATCCCGTGGCGTCGTAGGTGTAGCTGAATTCAGAAACCACAGCGCCGGAGGCGTCGCAGTTCGTCAGCCGGACCACACGGCCCGCAAGGTCGTATTCGGCGGTGGTGACGCTGCCGTCCGCGCGCGCGACCTTCGTCACGCTGCCCTGGGCGTCGTATTCATACACCGTTTCGCCGCCGTCCCGGCCGGTCACTTTCACCATGCGGCCCAGCGCGTCGTATTCGTAGCCCACGGTTTTGCCGTCCGGGTAGGTGATGGCGCTGATCCCGCCGTTTTCGTTGTAGGCATAGCTTACCGTGGCGCTGAACGCGTTGGTATAGGAAACCAGCCGCCCGTTCGCGTCATAGGTATAGGTGCTGTCGCCCGTGGCGTCCCGCATGGAAACAAGGTTTCCGTCCGGGCTGTAGGAATAGAGCACATCCGCCACACCGGTACTGTAGCTCTTTTGGACGAGCGCGTCAAGGGCGTCGTAATCGTAGGTGATGGATTTTCCGCTGGGCAGCTGAGCGCCCACCCGGTTGCCCACTTCGTTGTAGGTGTTCTGCGTGGTTTCGCCTTTGGCGTTGGTGGTGGAAACGAGCTGTCCGGCCAGGTCATAGGCATAGGCCGTGGTCTTGCCCTCGCCGTCCGTGCGGGTGACAAGGTTGCCCACGCTGTCGTAGCCGTAGCTTGTGGTGACGCCCGTGCCGTCCGTCACGCTGGTAAGACGGTCCAGCGCGTCGTAGGCATATTGCGTGGCGCGGCTCTCCGCGTCCTTCACCAGCGTCACGTTGCCCATGCTGTCGTATTCGTACTGCGTGGCGGCGTTCAACGGGTCCAGAACCTGCGTAACGCGGCCATTGAGGTCATAGGTATACTGCACGCTCGCGCCCCCGGCGTCGGTCGCCTTCAGAACACGGTCCATGCTGTCGTACTGGAAGCTGGTGGTCTGGCCCAGCGCGTCCGTGACGCCCGTCATGTTGCCGTTGGCGTCGTAGGACATCGTGGTGGTGCGGCCCTGCGGCTCGGTGATCTGCGTCAGGTTGCCCATCACGTCATAGACATACTGCGTCATTGCGCCCGCAGGGTCCAGCCTGGAGGCAATGCGGTCCAGCGCGTCGTAGGTGTATTTTTCCGCGTTGCCCTCCGGCGAAACAAGCTCGGCAAGGTTGCCGTTTGCGTCGTAGGACATGCCTGTCACGCCCAGGTTTGCGTCCGTGATGCCCGTGACGCGGTGCATGGCGTCATAGGCATAGGCGGTCACGCGGCCCAGCGCGTCGGTTTCGCTGGCAAGGTTGCCCCTGTCGTCGTAAGCATACGTCAGGCTGCGGCCCTCCGGCCCTGTGAGGCCCGTCACGCGGCCCAGCACGTCGTAAGCGTAGCCGTACTGTGCGCCGCTGGCAAGCGTCTTTTTCACAAGGCGGTTCATACGGTCCGGCTCCCACTGCGTCACATTGCCCAGCGGGTCGGTTTCAGAAGTGCGGAAGCCCGAATGGTTGTAGGTATAGGCATAGGTCTCGCCATTGGGCAGCGTGGCGGAAATGAGGTTGCCCACGGCGTCGTAAGCGTATTCGGTGACATAGCCCATAGGGTCGCGCTGTTTGGTAACGCGGCTGAGGGAGTCATACAGATACTGTATCTCGCCGCCGTCCGGGTTCACCTGCCCGATGACGTTGCCCAGCGCGTCGTAGCTGTTCTGCGTCAGGTTGCCGTTTCCGTCGGTATAGCCCGTCACGCGGTTCAGCACGTCGTAATCGAATTTCAGCGCGCTGCCGTCGGCGTTTTCCTGACGCGTCAGATTTTCGTTTTCGTCGTAGAAATATTTTGTGACGGCGCCCAGCGGATCGGTCACGCTGGTGAGCTGGCCGATCTTGTCGTAGGTGTACCTCCACTGGCGCAGAGAGGCGTCCTCGCTCTGCAGCAGATTGCCGTTGAGGTCATAGGTATAGGTGGTCACCTTGCCCTCCGGGTCCCGGATGGAAGTGACGTTGCCCGCGGCGTCGTAGGCATATTCCGTTACATTGCCGTCAAACTCCTGCACCGAGACGAGGTTTCCCGCGTTGTCGTAGGTATAGCGGGTGGTCTGGCCCAGCGCGTCCGTGGCTGTCAGCGGCAGGCCCACCGCATTGTAGGTATAGGTGTAGGAAAGCCCGGCGTTGTTGGTCTCCTTCGTGACATTGCCCAGCACGTCGTATTCGTATTCCGTAACAAGGCCGTCCGCGTCCTCCATGCGGATAAGCCGGCCGCCCCTGTTGTAGGCGTACTGTGTGGAGGAGCCGTCCGGCAGCGTCTCTTTGATGAGGTTGCCCGCGGCATCGTATTCCATGGTGTATTTCTGACCCAGCGCGTCGATGATCTCAACAGGCAGGCCACGCCCATTCAGCCTGTAGCGGGTGGCGTTGCCCAGCGCGTCGTGGATCTCCGCCAGACGGCCCGCCGCGTCATACACATACAACGTCTGCGCGCCCGTGGGGTCCTTCGTCAGCGTCACGTTGTTTTTGTTGTCAAAAGCGCTCGTCCACACGCTGCCCTTGGGATCCGTCTGCTGCGTCACATTGCCGTTTGCGTCGTAGACGTAGCCGATGGACGCGCCGTTCTCATTGGTGACGGTAAGAGGGCTGCCCACGGCGTTGTACGTCAGGGAGGAAACGCCCTCCATGGCGTCCGTCATCTGAGAAACGCGGCCCAGAGCGTCATAGGCATAGGAAACAGTCCCGCCGCCCGGCAGGGTGGTTTTTACGGTGCGGCCATTGGCGTCGCGCTCATACTGCACGGTGCGTCCGGCGCTGTCCGCCACGCTCAGCTCGTTGCCGTTTGCGTCGTAGGCAAAGGTGGTTACAAGGCCCAGCAGGTCGGTATATTGCGCAAGACGGCCCATCGCGTCGTATTCCAGCAGCATGCTGCTGCCGTCCGGACAGGTCTGTTTTGTGGGCAGGCCCACAGCATTGTATTCGTATGCGGTCACGTTGCCCAGCGGATCAATGGTTTTTGCGATTTGGCCTGTGGCGTAGTCGTATTCCACAGACGTCACGCCGCCGTCGGGCGCTGTGATGGAGGTTTGGTTGCCCAGCGCGTCGTAGGCGTACGTGGTGGTATACCCGTCGGCGTCCGTGCTGGTGAGCATACGGCTCATGGCGTCGTAGGTAAAGGCGAGGGTGTTGCCGAGAGGATCGGTCTCAGAGAGCTTGTTGCCCAGCGCGTCGAAAGTATAGGCCCAGGCGCTGCCCTCCGCGTCCGTGATGGACGTCATGTTGTCGTTGGCGTCGTAGCCGAAATCAAGGCGGTTGCCGTTGGGGTCGATGGTGGCCACGACACGGCCCGCGGCGTCGTAGATGTATTCGGTGTATGCGCCGTCCGCCGCCTGTTCGCCCACGGTGCGTCCGGCTGCGTCGAACACCGTTTTCGAGGTGTTGCCCAGCGGGTCGGTAACAGAGGTCTGGCGGCCCATGGCGTCGTAGCCAAATGTGTACACGCTGCCCGCCGCATCCGTCATTTTAACGAGCAGTGCGCCGTCGTATTCAAACGTGGCCGTACCGCCCATGGCGTCCGTCATCGTAATGGGATTGTGGTTTGCGTCATAAGTAAAGGTGTTCTGTGTGCCGTCATTGTAGATGACAGCCGTCATGTCGCCTGCTTCGTTGTATTCGTAGCGCGTGGTTTTGCCCGCGTAATCGGTGAAAGACGCAGGCTTGTTCTGCGCGTTGTAGGTATAGGTTTGGCTTGCGCCGTCGAAGCGGGTCTGTTTCGTGAAATTTCCCGCCGCGTCGTATTCATAGGCGGTGCGGTTGCCCAGCTTGTCCACAAAGGCAGAGCGCTGGTTGCCTGCATCATATTCAAAGCTTTCGGCTGTGCCGTCAGGATATTCGATGCGCGTGGTACGGTGCTGTTCGTCATAGTGGTACACCGTGATATTGCCCGCCGCATCGGTGGCAATGGTTTTGCCGTCCTCATAGGCCAGCTTTGAAACTCCGCCGTTGCCGTCCGTCTGCTCCACCACACGGCCCTTTTCGTCGTAGACATTCACGACCATCGCCGTGCCGTTGGCGTCGACCCAGCTCGTCATGCGGTGCGCTGCATCGTAGATATATTTTGTTTCATTGCCCAGCGCGTCGAAATAGCTGACAAGGTTTCCGGCGGCGTCATAGGCATAACGAACAAGCCCGCCATCCGGCAGGGTAACGGAGCGGATCATGCCGTTTTCGTCCAGCGCAATGGCAAACGTCTTGCCCGAGGGCGTGGTAATGCCTGTCAGGTTGTAGGCGGCGTCATAGGACAATGCGGTGGTGAAGCCGTTGATGTCTGTGATGGACGCCAGAAGGCCCCAGGAATTGAACCGGCGCACTGTGCCGTCCCGGCTCGTGATCTCGTATTCGTAGACGTCAAAGGACTGGACATCCGGGTCTTCTTCCGTACCGAAATCTTCGGTGACTTCGCCTGTTTTGATGCGGGAAAGGGACAGGCCGTACCCGGCAGGGCCTGTAAAGCCGCCGTTCCCGTCCGGCGTAAAGGGCAGGATGCTGCCGTCGCCGCGCCGGTATGCGATGGAGCCGTCCGCAAGCTGCGACAGGGCCTCGTCATATTCAAAGCTCCAGCCACGCCCAAACATGGAATGGATGCTTGCGCCCACGGAGTTGTAGGTGCGGCTGATGGAGAATTGACCGCCAAGATCGGTGACGGCGGCGTCTTGTGCAGCAAGATAGAAGTTGCCCGTATTGAGGTTGATGGGTTCGAACCCGAATTCGCAATGCAGGCCGCGGCCCATCAGCATCGTGTCGATGAGGGTCTTGTCTTCGTCGCTCAAATCGGAGGGATTGTATGGCTCCGCTGTTTTGGGGTTGCGGATGAACAGCGTGTTATTTTCCACCAGCAGCCTGTCCACAACACGGTTGTCACGGGCGAGCTGGTCGTAATCCACGCCGTAATAGTTGGCGATCTTCGTCAGCGTATCGAACTGTTTGACCTTGTAGATCAGGAATGGTTCACTGGTGACGGTCTTTCCTGTAACGCCGTCCTTAGTGGGGGTGGCGGACAGGGTGTACACAGTATCATAGTCAAAATCGACGAACGGCACGACTGTCTGCCAGTTGGACAGACGGCGGCTGTACTTCGTGGCGCCGTCCGGGAACAGGTTCTGGAACAGCGTGCTGTTGGGATACAGGAACTTGTTGCCCAACTCCATGCTGCCCGCGTAATTTTTGCTTTCGACGTTCAGCTTGTATTCCAGCGTCGCGCCGGGCGTGGCGATGCCGTCCCAGAACGCGCCGTAGAATTCGATTTTACCGGAACGGTCGGTGGCGTTGATGGGGCGCAGGTTGATGGTGGTGTCATCCAGCGGATAGTTGCGGTCCACATCGCCCACTTCGTACCACTTGATCTCGATGCTGGGCGGTACGTCCGGGGTCAGCCCGGCGTTGTAGAACAGGCCGCCCAACGTTACATTGTTTTCCGGGCTGCTCATGAGCATGAGGCCATAGTTCGGCTCAATGCCCTTCTGCCAGTTGTTGACGATCTCGGTGACGTCCACGCGGTGGTAGCCGACGCCGCCCACGAAGGAACCCGCGAATTCACGTTCCCGGCTTGTGATGAAATCCCAATGGCTGCCGAAACCTGTATGTGCGTCGACTTCATCGAATGTACAGGAGGAATTGAGCTTGTACACCTCAAAGGCAGTCGTTCCGCCGGAGAGGTCCACATATTCGTAGAGTACCAGTTCGGCGCTCTCGATCTCGGCGTCCTCAGGCAAGTTCGCAAACATATTGTCAAAATGCAGGAAAGCGCGGTTGGTCTGCCAGGTGCCATCATCGGGATAGCCCGCCCAGTATTTGTAGGCGTAGCCTGCCGAAGCGGTACCGCGGCTGTTGTAGTAATAGGAGGGAGCTGCGGTGAACATGCTGGCAGCCGCCTTTTCCGTGTTGACGATGCTGGGGTCAAGGATAACGGGATAGGCACGTTCCGGTGCGGAAAGCCACGCCGCATCGGCAGACACGGTGACGATCCGCTGGCCGTCCTTCTCTTCCAGAGCAACAGAGACGGCGTAGCTCATCCGGCCCGCCGCATCCGTCATGTAGGGAGCGGAGAGATGAAACACGGGTTTGTCGCTGCCGGGCTGGAACAGGTACAGAACGCCGTCGATCATGCGCGCGTCCAGGCCGGGCGCGTCCAGAAGATAACGGAAGGTGCTATGCTCCGACGGCGCGTTGAGGATGATGTCCTCTTTCACCATCAATTCCTGCGCGGTATACTGCACATCAACGCCTGGGAACACTTCATTGTACCGCACGGCGTTTTCAAGAGAGGACGGATGTGTGAAATCACCTTCCAGCGGGACAAGACGCATGGAAGCGCCGCCCAACGTTACACAGAGGCCGTCTCCCGGCGCGAATTCCACCGGCAGGGAAAGCGCCAGATCGTTCGCGGCGTTTTCATAGGTCGGCACACCGTTTTTGTCCTCCACAACGAGCGTGTTGTCGATGGCATGTTCCTGCCCGTTTTCATCCACATATGTATTGGGGACCGGGCTGATGACTGTGATATATTCTTTGCGCGCGGCAGAACCGCGTGCGGCTCTGGAAAGGTTGGCGGACGGCGCGGAAAATACACGCGCGTACTCCGACACTTCCACCGGAGCGCCGTATTTTTCCGCATAGGGGTCATATTTCTCACGCAGTATCGGCGCACGAAGCTCCACCGGCGGTTCTTCCGGTGTTTCTTCTGCCGCCGGCTCTGCCTTTGAACTACTATTATCTTCTTCTGGTCCGGTTCCGCTTGCGCTCTCGGAAGCATCCGCAGATTCCGGAGCCGGGGAAGAATCGGACGAAGAACTGCTGTCTGGTATTTCTTCCGGCGCAGATGCAGAAGCACTGTCCGGCGCTTCCGTCGGCGCGCTTTCCGGAACGTTGGATGAAGCGGGCGGTGCGGATTCCGCCGGAGTGCTGTCCGGCGTGGACGCTGATGCGCCGCCAGATTCGTCAGCCGCCTGCTGCTGCGCTTCATAGTCCACAGGCTCCGGCTGCTCCAGCGGTGCTGAAACAGGGATGCGCGGTACAGGTGCTTCAGCTGCAAATGCCTGTACCGGTACGCTTGTGAAAAGCATGCTCAATACAAGCACAAGACTCAAGGTTTGCCGCAAATGTCGTGCTATCTTTTTCATGACTTCTCCTCGCTTTCTGTATCTTCAAGCCGAACTTGGGTAACAAATGGCTTGATTTAATTATATTAAGGGAAACAGAAAGATTAAATTGATAAGTCGAACGAAAAAAACACAAACTATTTTAAAACAACTGTAAAACGCTATTTTTGCAACCGTGTATATGTTACAAGACTATTACAACGCAAAAGAGTACTGATGGTATACTATAATGACTTTATAATGCGTTTAGCTCTGTGATAAATGTCCATATAATATATTTATTATATACTGTGAGGATATTTGCCATGGCTGTTGAATTTAATTATGCAAAGCTTGGGGCGCGAATTCGAAAGAAGAGGCGTGAATTAGGTTTAAGCCAAGAGATGCTGGCGGAAAAGGCGAGTCTTACAAAAGCACACATCAGTCATATTGAAAATTCGTATTCCAAGCCGAGTGTACAAACATTATTTCAAATCGCTCATGCATTGGATATTACCGCAAACGAGCTTTTGTATGATTATGCGGATGTATCTATGGATGAGTTTTGCGCTGTCATCTCTGAACTGTGTGCAGACTGCTCTCCGCGTGAACGGGATATGATTTTATCAGTTGTTAAAACAATGACTGCGAGTTTTCCATTGCTTGACAACGAGTAAATATTAAGGAGAAGGTGTGCTGCTGGTGTTAGCTTTTACTGCGGAGGACCGCCCGTTGATTGAGCGTATATACTTGTCCAAATCTCCAGCTTTGCGTAAGCTTGCATATAGATATTTAAAAGATGAACAGGCAGCGGCGGACGTTGTGCAACAATCCGCACTGGATTTTATGGAGATATTCCACACACTTACTTATGTTTCCGAGAGTAAGCTGTGTGGTTATCTTTATATTATCACCAAGAACAATATTTTTGATGTTTTAGGGAAAAATGGACGTGAGTTTCCAGCGGAAACTCTTGAAAATCATGCGGAGCAAATGGACGCAGAGGAAATTGTGATTGGACGAGTAAGTGCAGAAGTGATGTATAGAAAGATTTCAGAACTGCCGCCGCGCTATGGTGCATACATACAAATGGCATACTTGGACAAACTGGACCCAGCAATTATTGCGAAAGTTTTAAAAGTGAAGCAAGATAGTTTGAGAATGCTGGGGTATCGGGCAAGAAAAATGTTGGCAGAATTGTGCCAGGCAGAGAGCGAGGTGTAAATTGATGCGTCAAAAGAATAGATCAAGCGCTACAACTCAGGCGGAGGGCGTAGATGACTTCGCGCTGGAGGCGGCGGGTGTTGTATACCGCGAATACTTGTTTAAAGAATTTGAAGATATTGAAAACGACCCCGACGCAGAAGACCTCCCGGATGAAATGATACAGCAATTAAATCATAACGTAATCAAAGAGTTTCGAAGAATCCAATGTCGTGAAAAGGGGAGGAGGCGCTATCGTCGAATTCTACAGGTGGCTGCATGTATCACAGTAATTATGCTTCTACTTCCCACAGCTGTGTTTCAAGTAGACGCAGCTCGGTCTGGCATTGCCAACTATCTTATTTCCAGCTTTCCGCAATTTGCTGAGATACAATACGATAGCTATGACAATGCAAAACCGCCTTTTGGTTGGTCATCACCGTATTATCCGGCATGGCTGCCAGAAGGGAGCAAGGTAACAAAGGTTTTGATGGAATCACAGGGGGATTTTGTTTGGTATGAAGATGAAGAAGGTTATACATTTCAGTTCGCCGTTATAAAAGATGTTGCGCATAGGCCTTCATTCAATGAGGAGAACATGCTGTCGGAAAAACGCGAAATAAAGGAGCATGAAGCAACTTTGCTTTACACAATGGACCGATGTACGCACTATCTTGTGATTCCGCTTACAGACGCAGTTGTGATAATTTCAGGCAATCTTTCGGAAAATCAAATAATTAAAATCGGAGAAAATATAAAAAATTTTTAAAATCCTGTTGCAAATCCTTCTGAAAACAGTTGATATAGGTAGATGTCAATAATGGAAGGATGATAGTATTGTGAAAAAGAGTTTTGTTCGGATGTTGGTTTTGGCAGTGTGCATAGCTGTAATGCTGGCGATGTCCCCGGTTTATGCGCAAGAAGTTTCTTTTGAAAATGGGCAAATTCAACCTCGTTGGACAGAATTAAATACTTTTCAATGCGCATTGGAGAGGCAAAGCGGGCTGTTTAGTAATGCAAAGGTTGCAAGTACGGCATCAACCAGTGGGGCATATAGTAAAATTGAAATGACACTCACGATTCAGGTCTGGAGCAATGGTGCATATATTGACACTTCTAATTCATGGACATCTTCAGGTTCGGGCGCTACAAGTATTGAAAAAAATATAAAACTGTCACAAGGAAATTACCGGGCAAAATCAGTAGTTAAGGTTTATTCATCCAGCGGGACATATCTTGAGACGGTGACCAAGTATTCGGCTGACATTGTAATTTAAGTTATCATGTCAGCCATCAAAATGAATTTTATTATTTGAAAAAGGCGGGCTGCTTATTACAAGCGGCCCGCCTTTTTTTTCGATAAAATTATCTGTCGAATCAATAAACGGCGTCGGGAAAGTTGTCGGTGCCGCGCTCCTCCATTCATTTGATTCACTAAGTTGAAAGCTGGATGAATGGAGGAAGATAATCAATGTATAATTACCGCAGTGCTGAAAAAGATTGGCTGAAATGGAAAGAGGCTGAAGAAAAAGAATTGCGAGAACAGGGCGCAGATGAAGCCTTGATTCAGAGATTGCATGAATACGATTGGGAAGTATTTAAGCAGGAACGTAAATTTTTGAGAAGGAAGGTGAGCTTCGATGAATGTGTAAATGAAAAAATTGAAAATTCATCTGAACTAAGGATGACAGACGTACAAGCAATGATGAATAACATCAGCAGCAAGGAACTGTTAAATGGGCTTTCCTGTCTGGATGAAAGTTCCCTCCAAATTGTTTTCTGTCGAATTTTAGGATATAGAAATGCAGAAATCGCAAAATTATTGGGCCTTTCTGTTAGATAGTGTCGTCAATAAATGAGCAACCAAATGGCAATACAACGGATTTGGACG
>ERZ812616.2398-NODE-2398-length-16026-cov-4.265356_pt1 | contig 16026 bp, 14 predicted proteins | sample MGYA00376249_ERZ812616 | MGnify/ENA primary metagenome ERZ812616 (study PRJEB26924, sample SAMEA4378265) | human gut metagenome | biome: human gut; feature: human-associated habitat; material: faeces | place: China | collected 2013 ... | reverse complement strand
TGAAGTAGGAATGAAACATAGAAGTTTGTAACTTTTTATAAGTTTTCAGTAACGGTACAAAAGATGGGACATATTGTACAGCGTTTGGTCCGGAATGCCATCATGCAGGCAGTGAACCAGGCAATCCAGAAGAAGACACAGCAGGAAGCTGCAAAGCTTGGAAACGAATGGAAGGGAAGTTTTCACTGTCTGGTATCCGGGTATTACAGCGGGATGACCGTCAAATATCTGATGCTTCCATTTGCAATCTTCTGTATTCTGTGTGCGGCAGGAAGTGGAATTGCCGGAGGGCTGACCTACAGTATCTGGTTTATCGTGATCGCAGTGGTGTGCCTGGTTACGCGCAGTTATGGAATGAAAAAGATGCGTGTCATCATTTACTGGGACAATGGCATGGCGTTTTATGACAAGAATGGCAATGAACTCGTACAGCTGCCACGGACAGCCATCGATCAGATGACAGTGAAAAATAGTAAGATCACCATCCCATGGGAAGGGAAAGAGTATAAGATCATCAGAAACCCGTTGGATAACGAAAAAGAAGTACGGGAAATGCTCGATTTCTATGGAAAAGACAGATAAGGAGTGATAGAAAATGGATTTTCAGATCACAGAATATTGTCATCACATTTTAGAAGAATACATAGAAGAAGGAGATATCTGCATTGATGCCACCGCCGGAAACGGCGGTGACACCGAGTTCCTGTGCAAAAAAGTCGGAGAGACCGGAAATGTCTATGCTTTTGATGTGCAAGAGATGGCGATTTCTCACACTAGAGAACGCCTCGAAAGAGCGAACCTGTCGACAAGAGCCAAGCTGATCCACGATGGTCACGAGAAAATGCAGACCTATGTAAAAGAAGAAGTCAAAGCCATCACCTTCAACTTCGGCTACCTCCCCGGCAGTGACCACAAAATCGCAACCCATCCATCAACAAGCCTCGCCGCCATCGAGTCAGCCCTTAACCTGCTCAAAAAAGGTGGCATCATAAACCTCTGCATCTACAGCGGCGGCGACACCGGCTACGAAGAAAAAGAAGCCATTTTGAATTATGTCAAAGAATTAGACTCCAAAAAATGGCTCGTAATCGTAAACGCTTACTACAACCGCAAAAACGATCCCCCACTCCCAGTATTCATCTATAGACTGAAATAGTTTTTATTTCAGAAAACAGTAGTGGATCAACTGAATCAACAAAGCTGTTTTGCGCTTTTTATGTCTGTCGAAGAAAATCATACCGGAACAAATAAAGCCGTTTTTGCGGTTACCTGTTTGGCAAAAAACTTCGTACTGAGGCAACAGTCACAACCAGTAAAGTAGATCTGCCAAGACTGCAAAATAGAACGTTCCAATTCCATTCGAGGCAATGAAGATAAGACTCAAAAATTGTGGAAGCCATTGCTGACACAGTTTTCGCTCTCAGAGGCTTATCGGAATGGTTTGCCGAGTGGAATTGGAACGTTCTATTTTGCAGTCTTGGCTCACTAACTTTACAAGTAACACAAAAAAATACAAGAAAACCGCAAAAATCCACTCAAAATGTGGTATACTAACAGACAGTACCGCGAAAAAGCGGAATATGGAAGGATTTTTTATGGCAGAAGCAAAATTTAAAAGACCAGAACTGACAGACCAGGATCTCATCGATTCCTATTTCAAAAAGTACTCAAGCAGAAGCTGCGACCGTACTTTTGCAAATGTATATCTGTGGGCAAGGTTTTACGAAGTAGAATTTGCACAATATAACGATGTTCTCCTGTTCCGGGACAATAGTGCAGGATATGGCTATGCATTTCCGGCAGGTGAAGATGAGGACGTAAAAGCCGCCATCGAAGATATTCTGGAATGGGAGAAAGAAAAAGGCGTTCCATTCTGTCTGTATGGGGTGACAAAAGAGAATTTCGCCAAGTTGGAAACATGGTTCCCGGGTAAATTCGACATCACCTATCACAGAGATGAGGCGGATTATGTCTATGAAAGTGAGAAACTTGCAACACTTTCCGGTAAAAAGCTGCACGGCAAGCGGAATCACGTCAATAAATTTAAAGCACTTCACGGAGATAACTGGAGTTACGAAACGATTACAGAGGATAATCTGGAAGAGTGTTTTCAGATGGCACTGAAATGGCGGAATCTGAATGGCTGTGAAGATGATGAAGAGAAGAATTCCGAGATGTGTGTAACACTCAATTCACTGCGTCTTTACAAAGAACTGAACCTGATCGGAGGTCTGCTCAGAGTTGGTGATGAGATTGTTGCATTTACGATTGGAGAAGCGGTAAATGACGATACCTTTGTGGTTCATATCGAAAAAGCTTATGCGGATATTGAAGGTGCATATACCATGATCAACCAGCAGTTCGTAGAGCATGAAATTGCCGGAAAATACAAATATACCAACCGGGAAGATGATGTTGGAGAAGAAGGATTAAGAAAGGCCAAGCTTTCCTACAAACCGGTATTTATGGTAGAAAAAGGTGTTGTGACATTAAAAGAAGACAGCGAAAAGGAGTGTGCAAAAGATGATATCTAAGAAGATGGAAAATATGGTGGCAAACAGCTCGGCGATTCGCGCCATGTTTGAAGAGGGAAATCGTCTTGCAAAAATTTACGGACCGGAAAATGTATTTGATTTCAGTCTCGGTAATCCAAATGTACCGGCACCGAAAGCCGTAAAGCAGGCGATTCTTGATATTTTGGATGAAGAAGATGAACTGGTGCTTCATGGATATACTAACAGCAATGCGGGATATGAAGATGTTCGCCAGGCTGTAGCTGAATCTCTGAATGAGCGTTTTGGTACTGCATTTGCAGCAAAAAATATTACGATGACAGTTGGCGCAGCAGGCGGACTGAATGTTATTTTAAAAGCACTGTTAAATCCGGGAGATGAAGTGATCACATTTGCACCGTACTTTGGAGAGTACAGAAGTTATGTCAATAATTTTGACGGTGTTCTGGTTGAAATCTCACCGAATACCGTAGATTTTCAGCCAAAGCTGGATGAATTTGAGGCAAAGATCACACCGAAGACAAAAGCAGTGATCGTTAATACACCGAATAATCCGACCGGTGTTGTCTATTCCGAAGAGACGATCAGGAAGATGGCAGAGATCATGGAGAAGAAGCAGAACGAATACGGAACAGAGATTTATCTTATCTCTGATGAGCCATACCGTGAACTTGCTTATGATGGTGTGGATGTACCGTATCTGACCAGGTATTATGCCAATACGATCGTAGGATATTCTTATAGTAAATCTCTTTCCCTGCCGGGAGAGCGAATCGGATATCTGGTGATTCCGGATGATGTAAAAGATTCAGAGACACTCATTGCAGCAGCAAATGTTGCAAACCGTATTCTTGGATTTGTCAATGCGCCAACCCTGCAGCAGAAGGTAGTTGCAAGATGTCTGCATGAGAAAACCGATATTTCATACTATAACAGAAACAGGGAGACTCTTTACCAGGGACTCATAGAATGTGGATTTGAATGTGTCAAACCGCAGGGTGCATTTTACTTGTTCATGAAGACTCCGATCAAGGATGAAAAGACATTTTGCCAGGAAGCAAAAAAATATAATCTGCTTCTGGTACCGGGAAGTTCTTTTGGATGTGCAGGATATGTCAGAATTGCATATTGTGTAGCTTATGAGACAATCGTAAATGCACTGCCGAAATTCAAAGAGCTTGCAAAAGAATATCAGCTAGGATAAGACAAAAGCAAAAGATGTGACAGAAAGGTGAGAAAGCAAGATGAGAGAATTTGAGAAAAATATCCGAAAAGTAGAACCTTATGTTCCGGGTGAACAGCCACAGAAAAAAGTGATCAAACTGAATACCAATGAGAATCCGTACCCACCTGCACCGGGAGTTCTTGCGGCAATGAAAAAGCTGGAGGGTCATGTGGACAGTTTAAGGCTGTATCCGGATCCGACATCTGATACACTGGTCAGTGCACTGGCGGACTTTTATCATGTTGGAAAAGATCAGGTTTTTGTGGGAGTGGGATCTGACGATGTTCTCTCTATGTGTTTCCTTACCTTCTTTAACTCGGAAAAACCGGTTTTCTTTCCGGATATTACATATTCCTTCTACAAAGTATGGGCGGATCTTTACCGGATTCCATACGAATGCAAGAAGGTAGATGAAAACTTCCATATCATAAAAGAAGATTATTATTCGGAAAATGGTGGTGTGATCTTCCCGAATCCAAATGCACCGACATCCATCTATGAAGATCTGGAATTTGTGGAAGATATCATCAGACACAACCAGGATGTTATTGTGATTGTGGATGAGGCATATATTGATTTCGCAGGAGAGTCAGCACTTTCGCTTCTGGACAAATATGACAACCTGATCATTACGCAGACATTTTCAAAGGCAAGATCGATGGCTGGAATGCGTATTGGATATGCAATCGCAAGTCCGCTCCTGATCAAGTATTTAAACGATGCAAAATATTCGTTCAATTCTTATACTATGAATAAAACTTCTCTGGTATACGGAGCAGAAGCGGTAAAAGATAAAGAATATTTTGCTGAGACAACACGTAAAATTGTGGAGACAAGAGACTGGGCAGAAGAAGAATTCAAAAAGCTCGGCTTTGTATTTCCAAAACCAAGCGCAAATTTCATCTTTGTATCACATCCGGAATACGATGCAAAAGAACTCTTTGAAGCAATGAAAGCAAAAGGAATCTATGTGCGTTTCTGGGGAAGCGAGCGGATTGAGCAATATCTGCGTGTGACGATCGGTACGAGAGAAGAGATGGAAGCACTCTTTGCCTTCCTACGTGAATATATGATGTAAGTGTTAAAAACATAAATTGCGTTTGTGCTTACACAAATAAGCAATTTATGCGTATTGACACGTCGAACACCGATTTAATAAGTAAAAAATAGGAGATTTGTATGACTGAAACTTTAGTACAGTGGTTTGTAACCCATCTGGGTGGCAAGGCTGCCAAAGAACTGATTATCTTTATTATTTCAATGATTCCGATTCTGGAGCTCAGGGGAGGAATCCTTGCGGCAGGTCCGGCGTTTTTAAATATCCCGACCTGGCGTGCAATCCCAATCTGTCTGGTGGGGAACCTGATCCCAATTCCGTTTATCCTGCTTCTGATCCGTCCGATTTTTGCATGGCTGCGCAAGACGCGCCTTTTCCGTCCGCTTGTAGAAAAGCTGGAGAAAAAAGCGATGAGCAAAAGTGATCAGATCAGCAGATATGAATTCTGGGGGCTGGTACTCTTTGTAGGAATCCCGCTTCCGGGAACCGGAGCCTGGACCGGAGCTCTTGTCGCATCCCTCCTTGGCATCGACTGGAAAAAAGCTTTCGGAGCAATCGTAGTCGGCGTATGCATGGCATCGGTGATCATGTATATCCTGTCTTACGTTGTGATCGGAGGAATCTTTGGATAAAAAGTGAAAGCTTTCTCTTTGAGAGAACACAGAATGGCTGTATACGAAAGTATATGGTCATTTTTGTTTGGCGAATGATAGAGGTTGAGTGAGCACCAGCCACAAAAGGAATCGTTCGGATTCAAGTTGCGCTAACCATTCCGATGAGCCTCTTAGGACGGGAAGCATGTTCAGCAAAGGCTTCCATGCTTCCTGAGTCTCATCTCCATAGCGCAAAATAGAATCCGAACGATTCCTTTTGTGGCTGGCGCTCTTTGAACTTTATCGAATAAAATGTGGTGATATTGGTAAGATAACAGCAGTTCAGAACGAAGCAGGAGAAAACTTTGAGAAGGGATGAGGAGTCTGTTGTTTAATTGAAAACATTTGACTATCGGGCATTTATTGGAAAACATGTATTATTTTCGTTAAACATTGAACCAGAGTTGAAAGGGAGAATAACAATCGGAATGAATAAGTTCCTGTTCATTCGCTTTGCTACAAGCATTCAAAAATCAGGCTGACGGGAATACACTAGAAGGGCAGAAGGACCAAAAGAAACCGGATTAATTCACTTATTATGCAATGGAGATGAGACTCAAAAATCGTGGAAGCCTTTGCTGAAGACGATTTTCGCCTTAAGAGGCTCATCGGAATGGTTTGCATAATGGAATTAGTCCGGTTTCTTTTGGTCCTTCTGCCAGCACAGCGCAAAGTATGGCAGCCGTCCTTTTGTTAATTATAGTAGAAAAGAGAATGAACTTACGAATAAATTCGAACTTTCAACGGAATCCCCATCTCGTCTGCGAGTTTCTGGGACGCATCGATTTCTTCCTGTGAAATGATGCTTACCACACTGAACTGCACAGATGAGAACAGTTTCTTCGCTTTCTCGGCAAATGCAAGCATATCTGGGAACGCATTTTCAAAACAAGGCTGTGTAACTTCCTGGTAACGTTCTGCAGTTGGCGCATTCAGGCTGATCGATACGGCATCGATATATTTTGCCATTTCTTCTGCGATCGGCTTTTTATTGAAGAGTTCGCCAAGTCCGTTGGTATTGACGCGAAGGAGAACTTCCGAATGTTTTTCTTTCATGTATTTTGCAGCAGCAATCAGATTATCGTAGGCACAGGTCGGTTCCCCGTAGCCGCAGAAGACGGCTTCCGGATAATTTGTAAAATCAAAAGCATCAATAGCTGCCTTGATCTCTTCGAAAGAAGGATTGTGGTCGTGCCAAAGTTCTGTTGCCTCTCCGATGGCTTCATGCTCGTTACGGATGCAGAAAATACATTTGCAAGTGCAGCGGTTGGTGATGTTAAAATATGCATTGTTTTTAAATGTGTAAATAATATCTGACATTATAATAAAATCTCCTCTTTGAAAGTCAGGCGGATATTCAAGAACCACCTGTCATTTGCGTATAATTAAATATTTGGCTAAATTCCAAATTTGTTTTTCATTGTACTTTTGAAACCGGCTTTGTCAAGAGTGGAACCAAGAATGATAAAGATCACAGCACTTCCGCCTGACTGGGCAAGGGTTCCTACAATCGAAGGAATCAGTGCACCCCAGGTTCCGAACAGGATTACATCTGTGATATAATATCCAATAAAGGAAATTACAGCGGCAACAATAACGCCGACACAGTTGTGTACATTCACGATCTTGTCCTTTTTACATGTGATCGGAAGGGAGATCAGCATCTTGATGATGAAGGTTGCAGGTGCATATACCGGGGCAGTCAGGATATCTGCCATGGCACCACCGATTGCACCAGCAAACATGGCATATGGTGTTGGGAGAAATGCAGCGGCAAGATAGATCAGAGAATCTCCGATGTGTACATATCCGCCATTTACACCAAATGGAATATGGAAAATATAAGCAGTTGTCACACAGATCAGTGCTGCAAAAAGAGCTGTTGAAGTCAGTCTGGAGACTTTCTGATGAGAAAGTGCATTTGCAGATGGTTCTGGATTGTTAATGGTTGTAGATGACATGATAGTTACCTCCCTGGGTTTTATTTATTTTGTAAATGTCAGTCAAGCAGCATAGAAAGATGGGATTCAAAATTGATTCCATCATTGCGCGGAATCTGGTCGGCAACGGTGTCAATCAGAGATCTTTCGATAAACCGGCATGCTTTTTCCACGCCTGCAGCTGCACTTTTTCCCTGTACCATCGAGGCACATACGACAGCGGAGAGCAGGTCACCGGTGCCAGAATAGCTTCCTCCGTGAATTCCAGAGGAAATGACGCTTATCTGGTCGTTCTCGAGAACCAGATTGTAATATTTTACGGTATCATCAGAAGGAGCCTGATAAAGAATACCGGTGACGATGATCGTCTGGATCTGCGTTTCTTTTAACGGAGCGGCAATCTGGGCAATCCGGTCCAGATAATCCGGTTTGTCCTTGTACTTGGTAAGCCCTGCAAAATCAGAGTGTGTTAAAAGACACAGCTCGGTAAGATTTGGCGTGATCACATCGGCATGGGATACAAGCTTCTGCATCTGCTGTTGGAGTCTGGGAGTGAAAATGTCATATTTGACACCGGAATCTCCCATGACCGGATCGACAAAGAGCAGAGTGGAAGGGGTTCTGAACTTCTCACAGAAATTCAGGATTTTTTCCGCCTGATCTGCGTTGCCGAGATATCCGGTACTGATCGCATCCAGGGTAAGGCCACGTTTTTGCCATTCTTCTGTGTAATGATCGATCTTGTCGGTAAAGTCCGTACAGTAATAGCTGTCGTAGCCGGTCTGATTGGTTAAAACTGCCGTTGGCAGAGGACAGGCCTGCACACCCATGACGGAAAGAACCGGGATCGCAGCTGTCAGAGAGCATTTACCAAGACCGGACAGATCATTGATAACAGCGACTCGTTTTATCATTGAAGTATCCTTTCCGAAATACAAAGTGAAAAATTCTTGCATTTCTTATGTGTTTTATATAGAATAAAATAAAAGTGTCATTTGTAAAATATACAAAAAGAAATATTTTTTAGAGGTCAGTTATGAGAGTGGAATTACAGAATGAGGAACACTGCCGGTATCTGAGAGTGTATCATTATTACAGGAATCTGATTCTATCCGGGCAGATGAAGTCAGAGACAAAGCTTCCATCGATCCGTAAAGGTGCAAGCGAGCTGCAGATGAGCCGGACGACGATGGAGAATGCGTATATGCTTCTGGCAGCAGAAGGTTATATTGTGTCCAGACCGCAGAGTGGATATTATGTGACGGATATTGCCGAGAAGCAGGAAGAGGGCAGAAAGATTGCAAGCCGGCATGTAAGGAAGCAGGAGAATCCGGTTGTCTATGATTTTGCAACATCAAATGTAGATAAAGAGAGTTTCCGGTTTGAATTATGGCGGAGATATATGAAGAGCGCAATGCGTCAGGATGAGAGACTGCTTTCTTATGGAGAACCGCAGGGGGAACAGGAATTCAGGGAAGTACTGTCTGAATATATTCAGAAGACCAGAAGTGTGATCTGCAGCCCGGATCAGATCGTGATCGGTGCCGGTATACAGAGTCTTCTGCATATTCTGTGCCCACTGAATCATAAAAAGAGAACCGTATTTTTCAGGGACAGTGAGTTTGTACAGGGAATGACGGTTTTTGAAGATCATAACTACCGGATTGCAGGAAGTGCGGAAGAAGAGATTGGAATGTATTACGTGTCACCATCACAGATGACAAGATTTGGTGGGGTGATGCCGATCCAGGAAAGACTGGAACTGGTCGGACGCGCCGAGAAAGAGCATTTTCTGATCATTGAAGATGACTATAACAGTGAGTTCAAATATTTTCAGAAACCGGTTCCGTCCCTGCAGGGACTTTCGGGAGGAAGAAATGTCATTTATCTGGGAACATTTTCCAAAATGCTGCTTCCGTCTATCAGGATCAGTTATATGATACTGCCGCCGGAACTGATGGAAACTTACGAAAAAAGAAAAAATAATTACAATCAGACTGCATCCAAGGCCGAGCAGATCGCACTGACACAGTTTATCCGTGACGGACATCTGGCGAGTCAGGTCCGTAAATCCAGGAAGATCCATCTGGCAAAGGCGGAAAAGCTTGCGGACAGTGCAAAAAAGATTTTAGGAAAAGATGTGGATGTACAGGTTGGTGCTGCAGGATTTATGGTACAGTTGACCTTTGCGGAGGACTGCGATGCAGAAAAGATTGCAGAAAAAGCAAAAAAGAAAGGAATGACATTTCTTGAAGTGGAGAAGAACAGGATGTTACTCACCTGTGCAGGTGTTTCTGCTGAAAAGTATGAGGATGCTATGAAACTGCTCAGAGAATGTACAGAGAAGAGGATGAATTAGATGGAATTTTCACATGAACTGGTTCTGCCGAATGAAGATCTGCCATTCCGGATGTTTTTATTTGAAGGAAAAGACGGAAATTATGTCAGGGAAAAGCACTGGCACCGGTCGATCGAGATGTTTGTTGTACTGGAAGGAAAGCTGGATTTTTATATCAATGAAGAAGATATCCATTTAGATGAAAAATCATTTGTGATTGTGAATTCTAATGAGCTGCATTCGATTTCGGCACCGTTTCCGAATAAGACGATCGTACTGCAGATGCCGCTTCAGACATTTGAACGGTATTATACGGATGAGCAGTTTATCTGTTTTACCCACAGCGAACGCGTACAGGATGAACAACTGGTTGAACTGGTTGAAAAGATGTATGTGACGTATCAGAAGAAGAAAACCGGGTATGAATTAAAGGTACAGAGCTATTTTTATATGCTGGTCTATCTGATGGTGACAAAATACAGGAAGGTTGATGTCAGTGCGGAGATCGTGCGGGATCACAAGAACAGGAACCGACTTTCTACGATCACGAATTATATCAAGGATAATTATCAGAAAGATCTCTCGCTGGAAGGGCTGGCACAGATCTTCGGGTATTCGCCGACCTATCTGTCACGGATGTTTCGCAAATATGCAGAAATCAACTATAAAGAATATATTCAGGGAATCCGTCTGGAATATGCCTACCGAGAACTGATAAGCAGTGATACGATGGTTGAGGAAATTGCAGAACATAGTGGATTTGCGGACGGAAGAGCATTTGCCAAAGCATTCCGGAAAAAATATGGAGTAAGACCAAGTGATTTCCGTAAAATGAGAAAGCAGGAATCGGAAGATGAAAAGTTATAAAGAAAACTGGAAGAAGATATACCAGGGAGCCAAAGATGCCGGGAAAGGAGACCGGATCCTGATCGAGAATTTTGGTGAGACACTGTCGGGTGAATATTCGACAGAAGAATTGATGGAAATGGCAATTGCGGCCAGGGTAGATGGGATTATTGTACAGGTGAGCGATGAAGAAGCGGTTTCCGCACAGATTGACAAGGCAGAAGAACAGAATATTCCGGTGATCACGATCCGCAGTGATGCGCCGGTCAGTAAAAGGGTATCAAGTGTACTTTATTGCTTATACAAACATGGGACTTCTTGCAGCCGTTATCTTGGATGTAGAATCTAAAAAACGTTCTAAATAATAAAAAATAACGTAAGGATAAGAAAGTGCAGTTAACAGGCTAAGTTTTCGGTAGCAGATACCGGCTTGGCCTGTTAGAATATAAGACAGAAAGAAGGTGGAAGAAATGAAAATCAAAAAAGTAACAGATCCAGAATTCAGCAGATACGGACGTGTGATCGATGGATATGATTTTTCAAAGCTGATCAAGGCAATGGAACACACCCCTCTTCCGGAGGATGTCATCTACGAACCATCTATTGAAGAACTGGAAGCAACGAATGTTGCAATCGATCTGAAGATGAGAATTTACGGAGAACTTCCGATCCAGATCGGATATTGCAACGGACATAACAGTAAGCTAAATGCACTGGAATATCACAGAAGTTCAGAAGTGAATGTCGCAGTTACAGATATCATTCTGCTTCTGGGGGCAGAGCAGGATATCGAACCGGATTTTACATACGACACATCAAAAGTAGAGGCATTCCTTATTCCGGCAGGAACTGGAATCGAAGTGTACGGAACAACCCTTCACTATGCACCTTGCGGAGTAGATGGAAATGGATTTAAGGCAGTAGTAGTTCTTCCAAAGGGAACCAATACAGATCTGATGACCTGCCATACCAAATCATTTGATGACAAGCTTCTTACCGCAAAGAACAAATGGCTGATCGCACATGAAGAAGCAGGAATCGAAGGCGCTGTGTGCGGACTTAAAGGTGAGAATATCGACATCGCAAAATAGAACAGACAGATTCATATTTTAGGAGGAAAAAACAATGAATAACATGCCAGAACTGAAAATCGGAGTTGTTGCAGTAAGCCGTGACTGCTTCCCGGAAAGCCTTTCTGTATCAAGAAGAGAAGCACTTATGAAAGCTTACAAAGAAAAATACGGAGAAGAACATATTTACGAATGTCCGATCTGTATCGTAGAAAGTGAGATCCATATGGTACAGGCTCTGGAAGATATCAAGAAAGCCGGATGTAATGCACTGGTTGTATATCTTGGAAACTTCGGACCGGAAATCTCAGAGACTCTGCTTGCAAAACACTTTGATGGACCAAAGATGTTCGTTGCAGCAGCAGAAGAAAGTGGCAACAACCTGATCCAGGGACGTGGAGATGCATATTGCGGTATGTTAAATGCAAGCTACAACTTAAAGCTTCGTAATATTAAAGCATATATTCCGGAATATCCGGTTGGAACAGCAGAAGAATGCGCAGATATGATCCATGAATTTGAACCGATCGCAAGAGCAGTCATCGGACTTAACAATTTGAAGATCATCAGCTTTGGACCAAGACCGCTGAATTTCCTTGCATGTAATGCACCGATCCAACAACTTTACAATATCGGCGTAGAGATTGAAGAAAACTCAGAACTTGACCTTTTCGAGTCATTCAACGCCCATGCCGGCGATGAGAGAATATCTGCTGTTGTGGCTGACATGGAAGCAGAGCTTGGCAAGGGCAATAAAATGGCAGGCATTCTTCCAAGACTTGCGCAGTATGAGCTTACTCTTCTTGACTGGGCAGAAGCTCACAAAGGCTCAAGGAAATATGTCGTATTTGCAAACAAGTGCTGGCCTGCATTCCAGACGCAGTTTGGCTTCGTTCCTTGCTATGTTAATTCAAGACTTACAAAGATAGGCATTCCTGTTGCCTGCGAGGTAGATATCTACGGTGCTGTCAGCGAATACATAGGCGTTTGTGTATCGCAGAAGCCTGTTACGCTCCTTGACATCAACAACACTGTTCCTGCGGACATATACAATGATGATATCGCAGGAAAGTTCCCTTACACACATAAGGATACATTCATGGGCTTCCACTGCGGAAACACAGCTTCATGCCTTGTAAAAGAGCCTGAGATGAAGTTCCAGCGTATCATGAAGAGAAATCTTGAGCCAGACAGCGAGCCTAATATTTCAAGAGGTACTCTCGAGGGCGATATCGTTGACGGAAATATCACATTCTTCCGCTTCCAGTCAACGGCTGACGCACAGCTCAAAGGATATATTGCAGAGGGCGAAGTTCTTCCTGTGGCAACACGTTCATTCGGCTCTATCGGTATTTTCGCTATCAACGAAATGGGCAGATTTTACCGTCATGTTCTCGTTCAGAAGAACTATCCTCACCACGGTGCTGTTGCTTTTGGTCACTATGGAAAGGCACTCCACAGTGTTATGACATATCTTGGCATGACAGACATAGGCTTCAATCAGCCAAAGGGTATGCTTTATCCAACAGAAAATCCGTTTGCAGATTAATATTTTAGGGATACCGCACTGTAATGGTGCGGTATTTCTGCTTTTATGAACTAAAAAATCAACAAGTGAGCCAACGCTTATTCACACATAATTATATGCCCTGCCGAATAATAAGAATTTTATTGACAAATATGCGAAAAATGTAGTATAATAGAGGTAACTATTATAAGGAGATGTAGCCATGTCTGTTTACCGTATTTATGTAGAAAAAAAGCCTGAATTTGCAGTTGAAGCAAATTCACTTATCAGCGGAATAAAGTCAGCTCTGGGACTTGAAAACCTTACAGGTCTGAGAGTTATAAACCGCTATGACGCAGAGGGTCTTTCAAGAGAGGATTTCGACCTTGCAGCACCAGTCGTTTTCTCTGAGCCTGCTGTTGACGTTACTTACGATCACCTGCCTGCTGTAAAAGCTGACGAGTTTGTTTTTGCAGTTGAGTATCTGCCAGGTCAGTTCGATCAGAGAGCTGATTCCTGCGCACAGTGTATCTCACTTCTCACTGGAGGAAAAAGACCTACTATCAAGTCAGCGAGAATTTATATCGTTTCTGGCAAACTCACAGAAGCAGAGCTTGACCAGATCAAGCACTATATGATAAACCCTGTTGAGTCAAGAGAAGCTTCCCTTGATTGCTTCGATACACTCGATATCAAGTATACTATCCCTACCACAGTCAAGACTGTTGAGGGCTTTATCTATTCAACAGACGATGACCTGAGATTCATGCTCACAGACTTGGGTCTTGCAATGGACTTTGACGATATCAAGTTCTGTCAGGATTATTTCAAGAACGTTGAAAAGAGAAACCCTACTATCACTGAGATAAGAATGATAGACACATATTGGTCTGATCACTGCCGTCATACTACATTCTCCACTATCGTCGACAACGTTTCTATCGACTCAGACTACATAGCTGCTACCTTTGCAGACTATATCAACACAAGAAAAGACCTTTACGCAGGCAGAACTGACAAGCCTGTTACACTTATGGATCTTGCTTGTATCGGCGCAAAGCAGCTTAAAAAGGCTGGTCTGCTCAAAGACCTTGACGAGAGTGAGGAGATAAACGCTTGCTCTGTTAAGATAACTGTTGACGTTGACGGCAATCCTGAGGATTGGCTGCTCATGTTCAAAAACGAAACACACAACCACCCTACAGAGATCGAGCCTTTCGGCGGTGCGGCAACTTGTCTTGGTGGCGCTATCAGAGACCCTCTGTCAGGACGTTCATATGTATATCAGGCAATGAGAGTAACTGGTGCAGGCAATCCGCTGGTTCCTGTTGAGGACACTATCACAGGTAAGCTTCCACAGAGAAAGATAGTTGTAGGTGCGGCAAACGGTTATTCTTCATACGGCAACCAGATAGGTCTTGCTACCGGTCACGTTCACGAGATATATCACCCGGGCTATGTTGCGAAGAGAATGGAGATAGGTGCTGTAGTCGGTGCTGCTCCTGCTGAGAACGTAAGACGTGAAAGACCTGAGCCTGAGGATATCGTTATCCTCCTTGGCGGAAGAACAGGACGTGACGGCTGCGGCGGAGCAACAGGTTCTTCAAAATCACACAACCTCCACTCGCTTGAAAACTGCGGAGCTGAGGTACAGAAGGGTAACGCACCTGAGGAAAGAAAGCTTCAGCGTTTGTTCAGAAACCCTGAAGTTACTTCAATGATAAAGCGTTGTAACGACTTCGGTGCAGGCGGAGTTTCCGTTGCTATCGGCGAGCTTGCTGACGGACTTTCTATCAACCTTGACGCTGTTACAAAGAAGTATGACGGTCTTGACGGCACTGAGCTTGCTATCTCTGAGTCACAGGAGAGAATGGCTGTTGTTATCGCAAAGAGCGACCTTGAAAAGTTCATGGCTGAGGCTGCAAAGGAAAACCTTGAAGCAACAATGGTGGCAAGAGTAACTGCTGAGCCAAGACTTAAAATGAACTGGTGCGGCAACACTATCGTTGACCTTACAAGAGAGTTCCTTAACTCAAACGGAGCTGAAAAGCACACAGATATTTCTATCCCTGCACCTGTTTTCGCAGCAGAGAGCAACGACGCTGACACTGCTGACCGCTGGGAGTCTATGATATCAAACCTCAACATCTGCTCACAGAAGGGCCTTATTGAGAGATTTGACTCAACAATCGGTGCAAACACAGTTCTTATGCCATTTGGCGGTAAATATCAGAACACACCTACACAGGCAATGGCTGCAAAGCTCCCTGTTCTTCACGGCAATACAAAGACAACGTCCATTATGGGCTGGGGCTATGACCCATATCTCTCATCTGTAAGCCCATACCACGGCGCAATGAGCGCTGTAGTTGAGTCTATCGCAAAGGTCATCGCAACAGGCGGTACATACGAGAAGTGCTGGCTCACATTCCAGGAGTATTTCGAGAGAACACAGAATGATCCTGAGCGTTGGGGCAAGCCTATGTCTGCTCTCCTCGGTGCATACAAGGCACAGATAGAGCTGGGATGCGGTTCTATCGGCGGTAAGGACTCAATGTCAGGTACATTCGAGGAAATAGACGTTCCACCTACACTTGTTTCATTCGCTGTTTCAGTAACAGACGCAGACAAGGTAGTTTCACAGGAGTTCAAGAAGGCCGGCTCTAAGGTAATTCTTATCAAGCCTGAGTATGACGACAACAAGCTTGTGAACTTCGATTCACTTAAGGCAGTATTTGAAAAGGTAGAAAAGCTTATCGCTGAGGGCAAGGTGCTTTCATGCTGGGCAGTATCCTACGGCGGTGTATCTGAGGCTGTTGCAAAAATGGCATTTGGTAACAAGATAGGCTTTAAGTTCACAGACAAGCTCACAGCAGA
>ERZ812616.2391-NODE-2391-length-16092-cov-3.173037_pt1 | contig 16092 bp, 14 predicted proteins | sample MGYA00376249_ERZ812616 | MGnify/ENA primary metagenome ERZ812616 (study PRJEB26924, sample SAMEA4378265) | human gut metagenome | biome: human gut; feature: human-associated habitat; material: faeces | place: China | collected 2013 ... | reverse complement strand
GTGCAGATAAGGAAAAAGGTGCTTACACTGGTGAAGTTTCAGCTGCAATGGTTGCTTCTACAGGTGCTAAATATGTGATCCTTGGACACTCTGAAAGACGTGCTTACTATCACGAAACTCCGGCTATCCTGAAAACTAAAGTTGAACTGGCTCTGGCTAACGGTCTGACTCCGATCTTCTGTATCGGTGAAGTATTGGAAGAAAGAGAAGCCGGCAAACACTTCGAAGTGGTAGACGCTCAGATCAAAGAATCATTGTTCGATCTTTCTGCTGAAGATTTCGGTAAGATCGTTCTGGCTTACGAACCGGTTTGGGCTATCGGAACAGGTAAGACTGCTACAGCTGAACAGGCTGAAGAAATCCACGCTCACATCCGTGCTACACTGGCTGCTAAATACGGCAACACAGTAGCTGACGATTGCACAATTCTGTATGGCGGTAGCGCAAATGCAGGTAACGCTAAAGAATTGTTCTCTAAACCGAACGTAGACGGTGGTCTGATCGGTGGTGCTTCTTTGGCTGTTGATAAATTCATGCCGATCGTCGAAGCATTTTAATGACATTATCTTGTAGGGAAGGAGCGGTTCTGCTCCCTCCCTCTCGATTTGAACATAAAAAACAATCACAATGAAGAATTTCCCTTGTATCATTTTATTATTCATGTTGCTGGCCTGTGTGACCGGAGCGTCTGCACAGACAAGTGTCGACGGATCGGTTCAGACAATCTTCGATGATCTCCAGACCTCGAAGCCGGGTAAAGGCGAGGTGATAATCAATCAGCCCCAGGCTCTCCGGGATTTAGTTGGAGTACGCTTGTCGGGTGATAATGTTGAGAAGACGGACAGCACTGCTTTCCTGAAGATACAAGGTTTCCGGACACAGGTTTTCTCCGGTAATAACCAGCGTAAGTCGAAAGACGAAGCGTTTGATAAGGAGAAGAAGGTTAAAGAGCTTTTCCCTGACGTCCCGACTTATGTTACCTATACCGCTCCGTTCTGGAGGTTGCGTGTAGGTGATTTCCGTTCGCACGAAGAAGCGTATCATATGCAGCGCCTGCTGATGACAGCTTTCCCTTCGTTCGGAAAGGAAATGTATATTGTTAGAGAAGAAGTAAAGATCCCTCTGAATTAACAGTGGCGAAAACTCTTTCGCCCTCCTTTATTATATACACAGAAATGATAGAAGAAATAAACGACAAGACCTTGGCGGCACGTGAAGAACTGGCAGGCCATTACAAAGGAATACTCGGTTTGCTGGGTGAGGATGCCGAACGCGAAGGTTTACTTAAGACGCCGGAACGCGTAGCGAAGGCTATGCAGTTTTTAACCAAAGGATATAACGAAGACCCTGCGAAGGTATTGGCTTCCGCCATGTTTCAGGAAGAAGATTACAAGCAGATGGTTATTGTGAAAGATATCGATTTCTTCTCTCTTTGCGAGCATCATATGCTTCCATTCTTCGGGAAGGCACATGTCGCTTATATTCCTAAGAAATATATTACAGGCTTAAGCAAGATACCCCGGGTGGTGGATATCTTTGCCCGTCGTTTGCAGATCCAGGAACGCCTGACGATGCAGATCAAGGATTGTATTCAGCAGACACTCGATCCGCTGGGCGTAATGGTCGTGATCGAAGCACAACATATGTGCATGCAGATGCGTGGAGTGGAAAAGCAAAACTCCCTGACTACTACTTCAGATTTCACAGGCTTCTTTCAGCAGGCAAAGACCCGCGAGGAGTTTATGAACCTTATTAAGAGCAACAGATAGTTGTCATACTAAAGACAAGGCTCTGCCATCCCTATGGCAGAGTTGTGCCACTAGGATGGCAGTGCCCTGTCATGCCTATGGCAGAAGTTTGCCAACCGCATGGCAAAATACCTTTGAGCGTAGGACGGAGCGGCTTCTTGCCCGTACGGCGCTGATATCGATCAGGCGCGCAATGTCTTGTGAGGTAGGATTCCTGTAATTCATCGCCTTATTGTTTTTACTTGTCGTATACTTTGCCGTGTTCCCCTATGACCGAGCAGTTCTGCTGTTCGATCTTAAGCCGTTCGGCATATTTGCGGAGTTGCGCTTTATGCCGCTCGCAAGGAACAAGGTCTTTTTCGATATCGCCGCGCGGCGTGGCTTTCAGACGCTTTTGTCCGGTCCGGATGATCTCGACAGCGCGGGAATACTTTTGCTTGTCGTTCCGTATGCCGTCCAAGCAAGGGCTGACCTCCGGGCGGTCGAAGGATATTTGCGCGGTCAGTTTCCGTCCGTGGTGGTTCAGATCCCATATGTTTACATTGGTCAGTTGTTTCAGTTCTTCTATTTCCTGGTTATATAGCGGGCTTCGTCCGGCCAGTGTCGTGTCGAATGCCGATTCGTAAACCGGGTAGTAAACACCGTTCAGGTCCATCCAGGTGTAAAGGACTTCCTTATCTTTGGCCGATAGCTTTACGCCGTGATGGTCGCCGTCGATCACTTTGGTCAGTTTGCTGGCATGCGATCCCCAGGTGTAAGGTTCCTGTATCGGGGCCGGGCCGCCGCCTACCAACGTGATTTCTTTCTTAACGTACAGGTTTACGTAAGCAGCATTAAAGAACGGGTTCTTGTCTTTTGCCAGTACGAGCTTGTCGCGGTTCTTCGGATCGAAGTCGTGACAACGGACGCAACTTTTATCCAGGATGGGTTGTACCTGTTCCATGAACGAGAAGTTCTTTGGGGCTTTTCCCATCCAGCCGTTCAATTTGACCGGCGCTTTCTTCAGGGCCAACGGGGTCGGCCCCATATTGCTCGGTATGCTCAAGCGGTCTTCGTGGCAACCGATACAGCCATTCACTTCACCGGACATAACCATTGTGCCGCTTCGCATGGACTGGATCATCTTTTTATCCTTATCCAGCAACTGGAAGTAAACGAACGTGCCGGAGGGAACTTCGAAGTTGGCGGAACCGTCGGCTTCTACCGGGACTTCTCCCAGGATACGTTTGTTCTCGAAGCTATGCCAGTTTACGGCGGGAGCCTGCTCGCCTTGTCCGCCCCAGCCGCTCTGCGTCCAGGTTCTTTTTTCCGGCGACTCGACGATGCGCAGATATTTTGCGGTACCGGGCTCTATACCTTTCATGTGTGTACCTTGATAAACGTTCTGCACGTAGAAGGTTCCTTTCTTGTCCGTATAATTCCTGTTCGAAGGAATGGCATGCGGTTTGGGACGCGGTTCGATGATCATCGGGTCGAAGAGGCTTCGGTTGCCTTCAAGTATCAGTTCCTGTGTGCCGTCGCGGCCAACCAGGTAAATACCCGATTTCGAGTCCAGGTGCATCCATCCGCCGGGCTTTGCCCAGATTGTTCTTGAGGTCAGGAAGAAGTTCTCATTGAGTGGATAAGGGTCTTCGAAGAAGTATTCGATCCATTTGAAAGAGTCCAGGTCGCCTTTATCCACCAGCTTCAGGCTTTCTTCCGGCCATATTTGCAGGACTGGCTCTACGCCGTCCACTCCCTTTTTGCGGTCGATAATAGCCAGTGCACCCCAGGGGCGGTCGTGGCAGGAACCGAAGATGCAGATAACCTGGTCGGTTCCGGGGATTTGCCGTGCATCGATGACACCACCCGGCGATTTGGTATTGTTACCGTAATAGATGGAATGCTTTGTCCCGTCCGGGTTTACCGTCCATAATCCCTGGGCATCCCCGAAGTTGCGGTCTACATATTCCCAGCGGTCGTACAATATTCTTCCGTCGCTCAATAGAGAAGAGTGCCCTTCGAATAATGTGCTGACACCGATCTGTGTGATGTTGGCACCGTCGGCCTCCATCCGGTAGAGGTTGCACATAATATGGCGGTTGCACATACAGTATTTCGGTTGGCGGGTGGAACTGAATACGATTCCTCCATCCGGTAGGTAAAGCGGATCGATATCGGAAATACCTTCTGCGAAGGTGAGCTGTTTCATACCGCTTCCGTCCACATTCATTTCATAGATATGATAAAAGTCGTCTTTGTTCTTCCGCATGGAGAAGATGATCTTTTTCCCGTCGAAAGATAACTCCGGGTCGCGGACCACACCGTCTTTCAATTCTATCAGCGTCGTGATATTCCCGCTGTCGACATCATAGATACGCATCGCTCCTCCCGGAAAGAAACTGCTCTCGTTGATCTCTCCTTTTTGGAACATAGTGGCCGTGTTGTGGTGATCCGGTGCATACTGTTCCCGTTCTACATAAAGTATTTGCTTGCCGGTCAGTTGCTCTTTTGCTTTTGGGGTCAGTGTAATTCTTTTTGGGTTCATCTGTTCGGCGGAAAGCAACATGCTTCCTCCGCAAATGAAGGCCAGAAGAATAATTAATTGGTTGTAGTTTCTCATGATATGGTTATTTAAAGAGTGACGATTTATTCAGGAATATATCCCAGGTTAGCGGATATCGTATGAGCAGTCCGGATCAGTTCTTTCGAAACCTCCGGGAATTTATCTTTCGACAACCTGCCGGACGGGCCTGAAGTCCATAACGTAGCAGCAATAGTTCCGAATTGGTTGAAGATAGGGGTTGCGATACAATGAACACCCACCATTTCTTCTTCCAGGTCTATTGCATATCCTACCTTTTTTATATGTGCCATTTCTTTCCTCAACTGTTTCTCGTCGGCTATCGTATGTTTGTTGAAGACCGTATATTGGATACTTTGTATCGCCTTTTCCCGTTCTTCTTCCGGAAGGTAAGTGGTAAATATCTTACCCGGAGCCGAGGCATGCAGGCAGAAACTTGTCCCCGGACGCAGAAGAAAAGTGAAGTTATGCGATCCCAATACCTGTTCCAGTAATACTACCCGATTCTCCATGAATACTCCCAACATAATACTTTCTTTTATCGTGTCACGCAGGGCACGCATAGGGGCAAGCGACTGTTCTACGATATTCGACTCGCCCAGAGCCGCCAGACCCAGTTTGAGAAACCTTTTGGATAGGGAGAAACGTTGGGTATCGATATTTTTGGTCAGATACCCCATATTGGATAAAGAATTGAGCAGTCTGTATATGGTCGTTTTAGGTGTATCCAATAGGTTGACCATCTCCTGCATAGTTAAACCACTGGGATAATTGACCAACAATTCCAGGAGCTCGAAGCTTTTTTCAAGCATGGGAATGTTATACTTTTCAACACTTTTATCTTTTATTTCTTCCAGAACTATCATTGCATTATAGGTTATATTATTGTTTCTTATGCGGAATCATGTTTCTTATATGGAACAAATGTATATTTTTCTGATAAACGAGCTCTATTTATTTTGTTAATTAATAATATAATTTTCTCTCTTCGATGTAATTATCCATATTTGTATACGACTGATATAGTAAATAATACGAGAGCAAACTAAATGGATGTACAGCAACAAGAGAAGGATTTTATAGCACTTGTAGAGGATTATAAGCAAGTGATATATAAGGTATGCTATATTTATGCAACCGATCCGGATAATCTGAACGACTTGTATCAGGAGGTGGTGATCAACCTGTGGAAAGCTTTTCCTCGCTTCCGGGGCGAGTGTAAGGCTTCGACCTGGGTGTATCGTATCGGACTGAATACTTGTATCTCCTTTTTCCGCAAATCCAAGTCCCGACCGGAAGTGGTACCTATCTCGGTCGATCTGGAAGCAGTTGTAGAGGAAGATAAAACGGCCCAACTTCATGAACTGTACCGGATGATTAACCGGCTGGGGCGTTTGGAACGTGCCCTGATCTTGCTCTGGCTGGAGGAAAGGAGTTACCAAGAGATGGCGGATATCACCGGTATATCCCGTACGAATGTGGCCGTTAAGCTTAATCGTATTAAAGAGAAACTAAGAACGATGTCGAACAGTTAAATCAAAAAAGAATATGGAACTGGAAGAATTGAAAGCGAACTGGAATATTTTGAATGAACGTTTGCAAAAGAATGAGATTTTAAATAAGAGGATTGTCAAAGATATGATTACTAGTCGGATATTAACGGCTAGGGAACGTTTAATGTGGAAAATAATAATCGGATACTGTATATATTTTGCTTGTATACTATTGACCGCTTTTAGCCCTGTCCTATTTGGAACTCCCTTGTTTATGGCCTATTGTCTGATAGGCTTTATGGTCGCTATTTTATTGGGAGGACTACCTGCTTTTATCTCTTTTTACGGATTTAATGTGGAGAATCCACTGACAGACTCTTTCCGCCGGTTATTATTTTATCAGAAATTTATGAGATTGGGTTATCCGATTATTGTTATTGCAGGGTTGGTTTTGATGACAATTCTTTGTTGGGATCATTGGAAATTTGGAGCAAACAGAATTACTTTTGTTTATGTTTCAGCATTTCTTATAGCCATTGTCGGCAGTTGCGTCGAATATCGTTGGGATTCTTCGAAAGTGGAAGCAATGAAAAAAGGACTTGAAGAGTTGAAAGAATTTGAGGAGGAGGATTATTTAGAATAAGTCTGAATGTGTTCCCGTATCAGTCATGATCAGGATTAATTCCGTATCATTTTGTTGCCATATCAGAAGCTAGTCGCCTTTGATATGGCATTCCCATAGACCTTCGAATTTACCGCTTAGTTTATGGGGATGATATTGGAGTGGTAATGTCCCATCTTTTTGTAAGAGCTCGATAACCTCCCATAAGAGTTCAGGATTCAGGTTCCTTTTCAGACAACGTTTGAAACTTTTGTCAAATTGTTTGGTCGTTTCAACAGTATACATCTTCTATTGGTTTAATAGATGTCGTTTCAAATCGTCCATATCTTTAGCCTTATAGACTCTTCCGGCTGCAATATCTTCTAATCCTTTTTCTATTCCGGATTTCTTCTTTCCGATACTCCAACCGAACTTCTTGGCTAGTTCTTTCAATAAAGCCATATCTACTTCCGGAATGGAAAGTTCTACTTTTTTGATTGTCGTATCCATATTACTTATTCTTTAAATGATTATAGTTACAAAGTTACGTAATTTCTTTATATCAACAAATTAAAGAAAGATAAACCATTCGTCAACGAACTCTTGTCGTTTGTCACAATAATTTCCCTGCTTGCTTCTGCTCGTTTACTTTTGGATAAAAAACAAAGGGATATGAGTCGAAGCAAATTTTTGTTAGCCACATTATCGGGGCTTTTTTCTCTGGGAGATATATCGGCACAGTTTATTATGCCGGACACCATACCTGATCAGGATATCGGGGAAGTGGTAGTTGTGGCTAAACTTCCGGAATTGGAAATAAAGGCCGATAAGATGACTTATCACCTGGATGCCTCTGTCGTGCGTAAACAAGGCAGTTTATATGAGGTACTCGAGACGCTACCCGGAGTTGTCGTTACTCAGGATGGAACCATCTATATGAATGGACAGAGTGGAATCAACGTCCTGATGGACGGAAAGCAGACTTATCTTTCCGGACAGGAGTTGGTGAACCTGCTTAAAGCAACCCCTGCATCGATGGCTGATAAGATCGACCTGATCATTCATCCTTCCGCTCGCTATGATGCCAGTGGCAATTCCGGTATTATCGATATCCATACTAAAAAGATCAAATTGCAAGGGCTGAATCTTTCAGTGAACGGAAGTTTCTCCCAAGGAAAGTTCGGCAAAGGAGACGGAAGTTTTTCCTTAAATCGACGAAGTGGAAAACTTAATTTTTTTCTGACCTATTCCTATTATCAGGGAACCAGCCAGAATGATCTTGAAGTGGATCGCATCTTTTCTACTTCATTTACAGGGCTTGACGAAGAGTTGAATATGCACCAGGACTCTTATCGTGAATCTCCGTACAAGTCTCATTATTACCGCGTGGGAGCAGATATTTACCTTTCACCTCTGACTACCTTGGGGTTTACGGCAAGCGGCAATCTGCTTCGGAGCGAAAATAACGGGACAATGCTTTCTTCTTTTTATATGTTCCCCTTGTCAACGCCTGACTCTACCCTTTCTACCCAGAATCTTAGCGATAGGAAAAAGAATAACTTTTCCGGTGGTGTCAATCTGACTCATCATCTGAACCAGGAAGGGGGATTGCTGGACGCTTCACTTGATTATTTCTATTTTGATAATGTGGAAGATCAATATGTGTACAACGCTTTCCAGAATAAAATCAATCAGTTGACAAGGCAAGACTCGATAAGAGGAGATATCAACGGTGACATCAACCTGTATACGGGCCAGATAAATCTGACGTTACCATTCGAAAACGGATGGGTACTGAGTGCCGGAGGTAAGTCTTCTTATGTCTCTATTGATAATGAGGCCTTGTATGCGAACCGGTATGAAGACGGCTGGGTTCCTAATTCCTATAGTCAGGCTTTTTCCTATAAAGAAAATATCAATGCTGTTTATGTACAGGGAAATGCCAAATTCGAGTCTTTATCCGTGCAGGCCGGTTTGCGCCTGGAGAACACCCGTATAAAAGGAAGGATGGATGCAGTCAGCGATTCTTCCTTTAAAAATCATTACACGAATCTTTTTCCTACCCTGCTACTGGAATATCCTGTTTCAAAAGGAAAATTATCCTTGTTTTATGGTAAGCGTATCGTGCGTCCGAATTATGGCGACCTGAATCCTTCTGCTTATATCTTCGACGATTATACTTATGAACGGGGAAACACCCTGTTAAAGCCGGAGACAACAGACAATATAGAAGTCTCTTATGCCTTTAAAGAGTTATTTAAGGCCGGCTTCCTGTTCTCTTATACCCATGATGCAATCGTAAAAAGTTATATTCTGGAAGAAAATAAACGGGTTTTCGTTACTCCCCTGAATCTAACCAAGGCAATCACGCTCGGACCACGTGTCAATACAGGAATTCTGCCTTTGACCTCTTTCTGGAATCTGAATGCCAATGCTGCCTTTATCTTCAACCGTTATCAATGGTCGGAGGAACTGGAAAATAAAGTGAACAAGCATGCTACTTGGATTGCCGGACTGAATAATCAGTTCTCCTTTGGTAGAGGATGGGGAGCCGAACTCACGGCTTCTTACAACGGAAAGATGGCTGCCGGTCAGGCTACGATCAGCCCTATCTGGCAGGTACATGCCGGTTTGCAGAAAAAGATTTTGAAGAACAACGGTTCTATAAATCTTTTTGTAAGAGATATGTTCCATTCTTACCGCTATAAAATGAGCCTTGAAGTGCCAGGACAACGTGCTTCTACTTACGAACGTAATGATAACACGGTAGTCGGCATATCTTTTTCCTATCGCTTCAAGAAGGGGAACGAATCGAAAGAAAGAGCATGGAAAAATGGGACGGATGAAACGAAAAGAGTAAATTTGTGATATGATGGTAAAGAACTTATATAAATGGTTAATGCCGATATTGACAGCATTATTGTTGTTCATCTGCATTCGCTTGGTAACTGATGTTCCTAATCAGCAGTACTATTGGACGGGAAATACTCCTTATTTTATGTTGGTAGAGATAGGTTCCATTATAGTATCTTCATACCTGTTGATTACGGTTCTGTATATCTGGTTGAGATGGAACCGGAAACAAAAGAAAGGATTATGGGTAGAATATGGCGGGTTATTCCTGCTTACTACCTGCTGGTGTGTCGGAACCATGCTCTTTACCTGGGGATTAAATGAGCGGATGTTTACTTTGCAGGATGTGGCTATTCCCGAGGTTATTGCCGTCTTGTTTGTTTTCTTAACCTATACTTTTATGCGTAACCAAGCCGTAGAAAAAGAGTATGCCGAGCAACGGTTGCAGTTGGAAAAGATAAAAAATGACCAGTTACAAACCGAATTGAAATTCCTGAAAGCGCAATATCATCCTCATTTCCTGTTCAATGTGCTCAATACGGTTTATTTTCAAATAGATGAAAAGAATAAAGCGCCGCGTCATACCCTGGAAATCTTGTCCGACCTGCTTCGTTATCAGTTGTACAATGCAGGGGATAAAGTGGTCATCCAAGTAGAGATCGATTATTTGAAAAGGTATATCAGTTTGTGCCAACTTCGCTGTTCAGAGCGTTTACAGTTGCAAACATCTTTTGATGAGGCACTGAAGGAGCAGGAAATATCTCCGCTATTGTTTATTCCGTTGGTCGAAAATGCTTTTAAATATGTGGGAGGCGATTATCATATCGATCTGAACATGTCCTGGAAAGAAGGTAAACTGATTTTTGATATGATGAATTCTAAACCCTTGGATCGTGTTCACAAACCAACCAGGCAGGGAATAGGACTAGATAACCTGCGAAGAAGGCTCGTACTGTTGTATCCGGATAAACACAAACTGGAAATAAAAGATGAACCGGATCGTTTTACTGTAAAACTGATTATTGAACCGGATAACGTATGAATATAAAATGTATCATAACCGATGACGAACCTGTAGCCCGTAAAGGGTTGCAGTCGTATGTGGAGAAAGTCGATTTTCTGACACTGACAGGTGTTTGTGAAGATGCCATTCAATTAAATACCTTGTTGAAAACCGAGCGTCCGGATTTACTCTTTCTGGATATAGAGATGCCCTATCTCTCAGGTCTGGATTTATTGGCAACCCTCACTAATCCACCGAAGGTCATCATTACATCTGCTTATGAACAGTATGCTTTGAAAGGGTATGAATTCGATGTAACAGATTACCTGTTGAAACCTATTCCTTTCGAACGTTTCCTGAAAGCAGTGAATAAAGTACATGATCTTTTATTGAAAGAAACACCTCCCGGAGCAGAAGAATTCCTTTTTGTAAAGAGTGAGAAGCAAATGAAAAAGATTTTTTTGAAGGATATTCTTTTTATTGAAGGATTAGAGAACTATATTTGCATTTATACCGCTTCAGATAAGACGTTGGTTCATTCGACGATGAAAAATATATATAGCTCGTTGCCGGAAAGTGACTTTATCCAGACTCATCGGTCTTTTATTGTTAATATCAATCGCGTTAGCCTGATCGAAGGCAACATCCTGAATATTGAAGGCCATGAAATACCTGTTGCGCGTAATTATCGGGAGCTGGTTTTTGCCCGGATAATAAAAAATCCCCTGTAGTTCTCTCTAGGAGACCTTACTATAAATTGAATACTGATGATGAAAAAAAAGAATTATGTGTGGTTGGTGTGCGTATTGCTGTGCTCTGCGACTATAATGAATGCGCAAGTACTGAAAGTAGAAAGTGGAATGGCTTTTTCTATGTTGAAGACCAGCGGTTTGGAAAAAGATCAGATTTTTAATAAATCGGTTAAGCCGTTTCAATGTTCAGTGGGTATAGAGTATTTGGATAAGAAGCTTTTTAACCTGTCCAGTTCCATCGGATATCTTCGTATGGGTGGAAAAAATAAAACATATCAATATAATGGTCCGGATCCCACGGACGCGCTGCTTGTAGATCATAAATATTTTATTGATTATCTGACAATAAATACATTGTTTAATCTGAAACGCTCAGTTCGTCGTTTCACTTATTATCTGGGAGCTGGCCCCAGAGTTGATATAAAGATAGGAGAGAAAGAAACAGGAATTGAAAGTATGGAATATGTCGATGGGCAACAGCCTAAGGTGAATGCTGCTGTGTTTGGTTTGAAGTGTGAACTAGGGGGTTGGTATGCCTTGGATAACCATTTTCGTTTAGGAGCTAACGTTAGTTATTTACCAAGTTTTACAAAGGCTTGGACTTCTCCTGTTGCTCCCGATGTTACAATGACTACGCGTTCATTTACTTTAGGCGTGTCTTTAGGATATGTCTTGTAATAATTAGTTATGTAGATAGGCTAAACCTGTCTACATAACCAATATATATGCCCTGTACCGTGTCTCCTTAGTCACCGGGCATAATGATAAATATCCTTCTTTTATCTTGCCGTCCTCGATTATCAGCGGATAAGTCTCTTTCATAAAACGATGCCGTTCGTAAGCCTCTCCGTCTTTATTCTCGTAGGTGACGTGAAAATCCCCGACCGTAGTAGGTGCGAGATATTTTTGGCTTAAGCGAAGGGCCACCATTCCCATAGTATAGCGCATGTTGATCTCTATGCAGGGATGAATGGCATAAGCACCTTTTGAAGTCTTGTAGACGATCATATCTACCCCGAGATAACCCCGGTATATATTCCCATAAACGTTTTTCAACGCCTCCGTTACGGCATTTTGTATCTGGCTGTAAACCTCTTCTCCCACCCAATGTGTGATCTGTTTACATAAATAATCCTGGTTACCCAGCATATTGCCGGAATAACTACCCTGTCGTTCCGTACCGAATACGGAAATACCTTCATAAGTAACATTTCCTTCTCCGTTAGAATAGAACTCCATAGCGAAATCCTGTACTTTATCCAGTCCGCATTCGATGCTGACAGTACCCTGCTTATTGATTGCCCCCTCTATCCACGTACGGTCTTTGGGAGTTAGTTTGCGTTCGGGCAACCAGTGCAATCCGCGTCCGGAAGAAGAGTAAGGGGTTTTCAATACAAAAGGAGCATTTTGCAGAATCAGATATTTTTCAACTTCCCTGATCTTTTTGCAGAATTTAGGAGCAACGGGAATTGGCAACTCCGGTAATTGCTGACGGATCAGTTCGAGACATTCGGCGGCAGTCTGGCGCCCGGTCAGTTTAAAATAATCCTCTTTCCAGGAAGGAACGGATAAGTTTAACCGGCAACTCTTCTTTAAATCTTCAAACAGGCGCAGGCTTTGGGGAGATAACCCCCAGGGAGTTGCAACCATCTCCGGGAGGGCACTTCCTTTTGCTTTTAACTCTTTTCTGGAAATAAGCGTGGCGAACGGCCTGAATTCTTTCGGTTGTAAAGAGAAAAAACGCGGGGAAACGATCTCTTCCACAAAAACAAAATCATCGTTGTTGGCATACCAAACGGGAAGGCATGATAATTCTTTTATCATCCTTTGCACATTGGTTGGAGGAGTATAGTTTTCTGAACCTAATAAAACAGCAGTTTCATGTCCAGGGTTAAAATAGTGTATTTGAGATATCATAGGTATAGAAACAGCGAAGCCGTCTGTTAGAGTGAGACGGCTTCGTTTTATTTATTCAAGATTTTCATCTATTGCATCGATTTTTTTGATAATGAGCGCCATCTCATCTTTCAGCTTTTCGATCTTACGCTCCATCTCTTTCACCAGGCCACCTCCGCCTTTCGAGGAGATGCTGAGGAAGCCGATGTTGTTTTCGTATGTCTGAAGTTCGTTTTTCATCCGTTCAAACATTCTCATCAGCTTTTCACGTTCGCCGTAAAGCTTACCTTTTCCACGTTCGCCACCTGCCATGTCGCTCAGATTGCTACGGAAACTCTGCATCTTACGGTCGCTCTGGTCTACTTTCAAACGATCGAACTGATTGTCCACTGCTTCGTGATATTCCTTATAGATCTTATCTTTTTCTTTGAAAGGAACATGACCGATCGTATTCCATTCAGCCATCATCGCTTTCAACTCAACCATCGCATTATCCGCACCCAGTGTCTCGTCTAAGTTTTTGATCTTTTCGATCAGCTCTTTCTTGGCTGCCAGGTTTGTCTGTTCTACGTTCTTTTGAGAAGAAACGTTCTTGTTCTTTTGTTCGAAGAAATAGTCGCAGGCAGATATGAAACGTTTCCAAACGGCATCCGAATGCTTGCGTGCAACCGAACCGATTGTTTTCCATTCCTTCTGGAGTGCGATCATCTTCTCCGTAGTGCTCTTCCATTCTGTGCTGTCTTTCAATGCTTCTGCTTTTTCGCATAACGCTTTTTTCAGCTCCAGATTCTTCTCCATATCTTCCTTGATACTCTTATAGAAGGCACTTTTCTTATTGAAATAAACATCGCAGGCGGCACGGAAACGTTCGAATATCTTTACATTCGATTTTTTCGGAGCGAAACCGATTGTTTTCCATTTTTCCTGCAAGGCAATCACTTCTTTGTTCTTATCTTCCCAGTCTTTGAATGTTTTCAAAGCATCGAAATCAATACCTTCAATTTCTTCGCAGATAGCTGTCTTTGCGATCAGGTTTTCCTGTTCTTTCGATTTCAACGATTCGAAATGCTCCTGATGGCGTTTGTTGATCACTGTTGAGGCCGCTTTGAAACGTGCCCACAGTTCTTCACGCAATTCTTTTGCTACCGGGCCAATTTCACGCCATTGCTGATGCAACTTCTGCAACTGGTGGAACGCAGATACCACATCCGGTTCTGTTTGCAGTTTTTCGACTGTTTCGCATAAAGCGGTTTTCATTTCCAGATTCTTCTTGAAGTCATAATCGCGGAACTGATTGTTGATCTTGATTATGTCGTAGAATCTTTCTGTGTAAGTCTGGTAACTTTTCCACAGTTCATTCGCATGTTCCTGTGGTACGGCCTTAATTTCTTTCCATCTTTGTTGGATGTCTTTAAAGTCGTTGTATAGTTTGTTGAAGTCGTCCTGGCTTTCGGTCAGAACCTTTAACTGGTCGATCAATTGGAGTTTCAGTGCATAGTTAGCAGCTTTCACTCGTTCTTCTTCTGCCAGGATTGCAGCTCTTTTTTCTTTGTAAACAGCCAGCAACTCTTTCAGTTTATTTTCATCTTCGTCTTCGGGAACTACGAAATCCTTTTCTTCTCCTTCATTTTCAAGGAATGCCTTTTTCAATTCTTCTACTTCGGCTCTATGGATTTTATAGAATGCCTGCTTCAACGCTTCCACTTCGTTGCGTGTTGCTTCGGCAGCAGCATTTACCAGTCCGGTCAATTTTTCCAGAATTTCTTCTTTTGATAATTTACCGACTGCATTAGCAGTTGCTTCTTCCACTGTTTCGGTTACTTCTACTTCAGCCGCAGTGTTTTCCGGAGTTACTTCCGGTGCTTTAGTTTCTTCCAATTTGCCGGTTTCTTCAGCAGGCAAATTAGTTTCATGAGTGTCATTCATATTCAATCACATTTAAGAGAAGGATAAATACATTCCTATATCAAGTCACAAATTAAAGTAATTATTTTTGGATTACAGCATTTGACGACGATTTATTTATTAGAAAAGGTTAATAAATTAGCAAAAAGGCTGTAATAGCTTGCGCTTTTAGTTGATTTCACAGATAAAAAAATCCCTGTAACTGGTTTAGACCGGATTACAGGGATTTTTTATTGTTTATTTATTATATCTCTTATCCTAAGAACGAGATCAATACCCCTGCTGCAACAGCCGAGCCGATCACACCTGAAATGTTACTGGCCATGCAATACTGAAGCACATGGTTCTTCGGGTCGTATTTCAGTGCGATTTCGTTGGCTACACGCGAAGCCATCGGAACGGCACTCAATCCGGTTGCACCGATAAGCGGGTTGATTTTCTTCTTGGTGAACAGGTTGACCAGTTTTACAAAGAAGATACCTCCGGCGATCGACAAGGCAAAGGCCAGGAATCCGCCGATCACGATACCGATCGTTGTCATGTTAAGGAAAGCTTCGGCAGTCATGGTAGCACCTACCGATAGACCGAGGAATATCGTAGCTGCGTTCATGATACTGTTTGATGCCGCATCGAACAGGCGGAATGTGTTTGTTCCGATCTCTTTTACCAGATTACCGAACATCAACATACCGATCAGGGGTACCGAGCTGGGAACGAACAATGCCACGACAGTCGTTACAACAATCGGGAATATGATTTTAAGTACACGCATATTCTTGATTTCCACTGTCGAAGGGAATTTCTTCTCCTGCTCTTTCATATTGATACAAAGTTCCTTTTTAGAACAAAGCGCCTTTACGACCATCGGTATGATGACCGGTACCAATGCCATGTACGAATAAGCCGCAATAGCGATCGGTCCCAGCAGATGCGGAGCTAGTTTGATTGTCGTAAAGATAGCAGTAGGTCCGTCAGCACCTCCGATGATACCGAGTGAGCCGGCCTCTTTCGGTGTAAATCCCATCAGGATAGCCACTAATAATACGGTGAAGATACCCAATTGGGCAGCTGCGCCGAAAATAGACAGGCGAAGATTGCGGAGCATCGGGCCAAAGTCGGTCAAAGCTCCTACGCCCATAAAGATAATAGGTGGGAGGAACCCTGTCTTGATCAACATATAATAGATGAAATTCATGATACCCAGTTCATGCGCAATGTCATGCAAAGGCATTTCCCAGATGTTCTTCATCACTCCGTGTACGTTGATCAGCCCGTTCT
>ERZ812616.2386-NODE-2386-length-16145-cov-2.845867_pt1 | contig 16145 bp, 8 predicted proteins | sample MGYA00376249_ERZ812616 | MGnify/ENA primary metagenome ERZ812616 (study PRJEB26924, sample SAMEA4378265) | human gut metagenome | biome: human gut; feature: human-associated habitat; material: faeces | place: China | collected 2013 ... | reverse complement strand
TGGGAAAGCTACTCTCGAGAGTTTTAGAAATAGCAGTAAACTGATTGCTTTCTTTGGCCGTGTTACTTATAATTTCGATGAAAAATATTTCATTATGGGAAGTTTAAGGGATGAAGGCTCCTCCAAATTCGGTAAAAGTAATAAATGGGGATTATTCCCTGCAATATCTGCTGGCTGGGAAATAAAGAAAGAAAACTTTTTAAAAGATGTTGAATTTATCAATACATTGAAATTGAGAGCGGGTTTTGGAGTAACCGGAACTATGCCTAACGATCCCTATTTATCACTTACTCTGTTGGATTACGGACAAATTATTTATTCTGACGGAAGTTGGGTTCAATCAGTTGTTCCGACCTCAAATCCTAATCCGGACCTGAAATGGGAAACTAAAAATGAATATAATCTCGGTGTAGACTTCTCCTTATTCAAAAATCGCTTATCCGGTTCCGTTGATGTATACATGAGAAAAACATCAGACCTGTTATTCAATTATCCGGTACCTGTACCACCAAACCTGGTTGCCAATACCTGGGCTAATGTAGGTAAAATCACAAATAAGGGTATAGAACTATCTATGAACTATGATGCTATCAGAAACAAAGATTTACAATGGTCTGTCAATGGTAATTTTTCTTACAACAAAAATGTCGTAAACTCATTATCAAACGCTTTGTATCAAAAAGACTGGGTACAAGTAGGTGATACAGAAGAGCCTATGAAAACTTATACTCATAGACTGGAACAAGGACAACCTGTCGGAAACTTTTATAGTTGGCGTTATGCAGGTTTGACTCCTGAAGGAAAATGGTTATTTTATGATAAAGATAACAAGCCCACTACAGCCGATAAGATTGGAGAAGAAGACAAAGCAATCACCGGTAATGGTATTCCCAAGATCAATGTCGGTTTAAGTACCACTATTTTTTATAAAAATTTCGACCTGACAGTCTCTGCCCGTGGTTCATTCCTGTTCCAGGTATTAAATCGTTATGATATGCGATTTACACAGGCACAACATGCCAAAGCAGGAACAAATATGACAAAGAAAGCACTTGAAATACCGAAAGGTATGCAATCTTATATATGGGACTCTCCTGTTTACTCGGATTATTATATTGAAAATGGTAATTTTGTTAAGATCGATAATATTACACTAGGTTATACCTTTAAGTTACCATGTAAAGAAATCAGAAACTTACGCGTATATGCTTCAGGTTTGAATCTGTTTACCTTCACTAAGTACTCCGGACTCGACCCCGAAGTAAGCCTTACAGGATCTAGTGTACTTGATCCGGGAACAGCCGGTTCTATTGCCGGACGAGGAGAAATATATCCTACAACTCGTACCTTTACATTTGGTGTTAATTTATCATTCTAATTTAAATTGAAAGAAACATGAAAAAATACATATTATTAAATCTTTTACTCCTGGTGATAGCCAGTTGTACAAATCTGGATGAAACGCTTTACAGCAGAATTGACAGTAAAGATTTCTATAAAACAGAAGATGATATAAACAGGGCAATGGGCCCCATCTATGCAAATTTCAGAGAAATACTCCAATGGCATTCTATCTGGGATAGCGAAGCTACAGGAGATATTTCCATCATACCTACCCGTATAGGCGGAGCATGGTATGATGAAGGCATCTTCCAACGTTTACACAAACATACCTGGATGACAGGCGATTCACAATTCGCCCGGTGGTGGGAAATCCTTTATACAGGTGTCAATAATTGTAATCGCGTTCTTTATCAGATAGAAGAATCAGGTCTGGATTTACCAAACAAAGACAAGATGATTGCTGAAATAAAAATAGTACGAGCTATGTGGTATTATTATTTATTCGATATCTTTGGAAACGTACCACTTGTTGACAAATATGATGTTCCTGACGGTTGGCTTCCGGAAACAGCCTCACGCGCAGATATCTATAAATTTATAGAAAAAGAATTGTTGGAAAACATCGATAAAGCAAGTGAAGATAAAGTATCCACCTATGGTAAAATGAACAAATGGTCAGGTAAAATGCTTCTTGCCCGTTTATATTTAAACGCAGAAGCAAGCATAGGAGAAAATAGATATGCCGAAGCAATTAAACTTTGCGATGACATCATTAATTCAGGACAATATGAACTATTACCTGTCTTTGAAGATAATTTTGTGCCTAACAATGAAGGTAGTGCCGAAAACATTTTTGCATATCCCATGGATAATGTGCAGGGACTCGGTATGTATGTCTTCTGTGAAATGACCTTTATCGGAGGACAGAACAAAAGATGGGATGCAATCAATTTCGGAGGTCATAACGGAGTCTGTGTCCTACATTCTTTCATCGACTCTTACGATCCGGACGATAAGCGGATTGAAGGTAGTTTTCTTTTTGGAGTACAAAAAGATCCGCGAGGTAATGTACTTACAGCTAAAGAAGGAGGTATCGATGTTCCTTTGTCTTACCGGAAAGAAGTAACATCGTTAACTGATGCCAAAGAACTGGATGGATATAGAAATGGTAAATATCTACCCAAAATGAACCAGATCGGAGCTTCTTGCGATAACGACTTTCAAAGCATGCGATATGCTGAAGTGTTATTTACCAAAGCTGAGTGTATTTTACGAACCGGAGGGAATGCTGACGAAGCAGCATCATTGGTTAACCAGGTGAGGGAAAGAGCATTTGACACACCTCATCCTGTAACAGGAGCAGAATTAGCAGCTACAATCAATGTGAATAATGTCCCGGTACGATTCGGACGTATGTTACAGGAATGGGGGTGGGAATTTGCCACAGAAGGTATGAGACGCACTCAATTAATACGTTTCGATAATAACTTTATCAAAGGTTCATGGCCTTTCCACGAAGCCAGTAACAATGTAAACCTGAATTTATTCCCAATACCATCTGCTCAACGAGTGGCCAATCCTAATTTAAAACAGAATCCTGGTTACCCAGATTAAAAAATTATTTATAATGAGAAACACCTATTTATTCATTTTGCTATTCTTCTCCCAGATAATTCTGGGAGGAGAAATCGATAAAAAAACTGTTGTAATCAGCAAAAAGCCAAAGGTATGGCAAACATTTTGCTTATCAGATGTACGGCTCCTTCCCGGTAGTCCATTCTACAATGCCATGAAAGTATCTCAGCAATACCTTCTCGACATGGATCTGGAAAGGATGCTAAACAAGGCTCGTAAAGAGGTTGGATTACCGGAAAAAGGGAGTTATCCCGGATCGAATCAACCGGAAGGTACCCGTCCAGGTGATCTTCCTCATTACATTTCGGGTATATCCCTTATGTATGCCCAAACAGGGGATACTGAATATCTGAATCGAGTAAACTACATTATTAACGAACTGGCAACAATCAAACAAAAGAAAGAAACATTACAGAAAGCTAAAGGTGAAAAGAAAAGCTATCCTTTTGAGAAATTACTGGATGGGGAACTTCTTCTTAACAAACCCGATGATGCCGGATATCCGTGGGGAGGAAATTGTGGAAATGTTTTTTATGGAATACATAAAGTACATGCCGCTTACAGAGACGCATATTTATATTGTAGCAATTCAAATGCCCTCCATTTGTGGATTGAAGACGCCGATCCGCTTGCCGAATTTGTTCTAAAAGTCAACCCCGACCTATTTGATGGATTTCTTGATCTTGAACATGGAGGAATGAATGCTGTTTATGCTGATCTATACGCAGTGACAGGAAATAAGAAATATATGGAAACCTCTATGAAGTTCAATCATCAGAAAGTGATCCTGAATATTGCTGATAATAAAGATGTATTATATGGTCGCCATGCAAACTTTCAAGTTCCTACATTTGAAGGGACAGCCCGCCAATATCAATTATCCGGAGACGAAGTGAGTGGTAAGGCAACAAGAAATTTCCTAGAAATGGCTTATAATAATCATATCAATTGTATCGGTGGTAATAGTTGTTACGAACGTTTTGGAAAACCAGGAGAGACCACTAAACGATTGGGATATACTTCCAGTGAGACATGTAATACATACAACATGCTAAAAGTGGCATTGAACACATTCGAAAGTACAGGCGATCTTAAACATATGGAATATTTTGAACGGGCTTTATATAACCATATCCTGGCTTCACAAGATCCACACTCAGGAGGAGTCACTTATTATACATCAACTCTACCCGGAGGTTTTAAATCCTATAGTGATCGCTTCAATATTGAAGGCGTTTGGTGTTGCGTCGGAACGGGTATGGAAAACCATTCCAAGTACGGAGAAGGCATTTATTTCAATAACAATCAGGTTCTATACGTTAATCTTTTTATTCCTTCAGAATTGAACTGGAAAGAGAAAGGTCTAAAACTTAGACAGGAAACAAGCTTCCCTGAACAGGATAAAGTAATTCTTAAGATAACAGAAAACAAAGGATATAACAATCCGATCTATCTTCGTTATCCAACATGGATAGAAAGTACAGTCAGTATACAGATCAATGGAGAATCGATTCCTGTCGACGCAAAACCCGGTGAATATATCTGCCTGAACAAAAACTGGAAAACAGGTGATGAAATAATGGTAGAATTACCACAGACATTTCGTCTGGAACCTTCTAAAGATGATCCTTACATGAATGCTATATTAAAAGGGCCTATTGTATATGCCGGTGTGTTGGGTACTGACAATATGCCCAAAGACCGGGTAAAATATGCTGGAGACAATAACACTTTTGTTCCACTGAATGATATTCCGACTCTATTGGTAAATAAAGCAGACCTGGATAGCTGGTTGAAACCTACGAACAAACAACCGATGGAATATCAAACGGTTAATGTCGGCTACCTGCAAGGAGAAAAAAAAGAGATTCAACTTCTCCCCTATTACCTGACTCATCATCAACGGTATACTCTTTATTTAAAAATGTATACGCCAGATGAAATGTCATTAAGGAATAAGATAATTATTGATGAATTACGTCCTTCATATAAAGCAGATGAAAAAGCACATAATATGAAAGGAGAAAATACACAACTAACTTATCAAGCCGGTCATTCTCCTGCATTAGGTTTTAATACCTGGGAAAAAACAAGATGGGGACGAGAAGCTGCAGGATGGTTTTCTTATGATATGAAACTTGATAAGAACAAGAAAAACTATCTGGTTGTGACCTATTGGGGAAATGAAGCCAAAGATCATGTATTCGATATTCTGGTAAATGGAACACGAATAGCAACTGAGAATCTATTTGATAAACATCCTGTCACTTTTTATGAAGTAACTTATGAATTACCAGAAAATCTGACAATGGGAAAAGATAAAGTTACTATTAGTTTCCAATCACAACCTCAAAAGAAAGCAGGCACTGTTTTTGCTTTAAAGACAACTACAAACCCACGTAAATTCCCGAATTATTCTTTCTACTTTTAATATTGAAAGCCAGTTGCACTATAAATAGCAACTGGCTTTTGCCACTTAAACCTACTATAGAAAATAATAATGATTAAATACAAATATATTTACAGCCTTTTGACCAATAATAAAAAACACCCACCTCTTTTCTCCAAATACTAACTGAGATTTATATAAATCGTGTATATTTGCGACAATGCATCTTTCAGAAACAGGGAGAACAGATAATTATATGGAAAAAAAGGAAGAACTACATTTGATTCATTCCCTGAAATCAGGAAATAATCAAGCATACAAATACATATATGATCATCATTATGTACTGTTATGTAAGATTGCCTATGAATTCCTGAAAGACGATTTTCTGGCTGAAAGTATTGTCGACGATATTATTTTTCATCTTTGGGAGAAAAGAGATACCCTTGAAATTACCACCTCCCTGCGCAGTTATTTGGTTCAGGCTGTCCGTAACCGTTGTATAAATTATCTGAACCTGGAAAGAGAAAAAAGAGAAGTCCGTTTCTCTGTTATCGATCAACAGGGTGAGTGGATAAACTCCGTCTTTCCATCCGATGACTACCCGCTGGCACGATTGCTGGAAAACGAACTCGAACAAGAGATCAGGAATGCTATCGATAGACTTCCTGAAGAATGTAAAGTTGTATTCAAAAAAAGCCGCTTCGAAGAAAAACGATATGAACAAATAGCTGAAGAACTCGGCATTTCCGTCAATACGGTAAAATATCATATAAAAAATGCGATATCTCGCCTAAGTGCTGATCTAAGTAAGTATTTGCTCCTGCTCATATGCTGTTTTTGGATTTAATTGAAAAAATTATCCGAACGCACTACCCTCTCTCCTTTTCTAACTGTCATATATACAAGAGAACGAAAAAATGAAAGCTACAAACATACATACCAGAATAGACGAACTGATCACAAATTACCTTTCAGGAGGTTTAGGAACAGAGGAGTTAACCGAGCTCGAAGATTGGCTCAAGGCTTCTCCGGAAAACCAAAAATATTTCCGACAGATACGGGAAGTTTGGTTCTCTACGATCGGAGCTAATGAAGAAACACGATACGATAAAGAAACAGCATTCCAACGGTTCCTTTCCAAAACCCAGGTAGCAGCAGAGAAAAAAGTGATCAAAAAATATCCTCTGCACAAATATATGTATGCGGCAGCAGCAATTGCTCTTTTATGTCTCATTTCTTTCGCCTCTTATTGGAGTGGTTCCGAACAGGTCAAGAAACAATTTGCCGAGATGGTGATAGAAGCTCCTCTAGGCTCGAAAACCAAATTATACCTCCCGGACGGCACATTGGTATGGTTGAATGCCGGCTCGAAAATCACCTATTCACAAGGCTTCGGTGTCGCCGAACGAAAACTGCAACTGGCAGGTGAAGGATATTTTGAAGTCACTAAAAATGAGCAATTACCTTTCGAGATCAAGACAAAAGAGTTGGAGCTACGGGTGTTGGGTACCAAATTCAATTTCAGGAACTATCCGGAAGATGAGGAAATTTCAGTCAGCTTGCTGGAAGGGAAAGTCCGCCTAACAAATTATCTGAAAAACAATGACCTATGTTATCTGGAACCCGATCAGAAAGCTATACTGAATAAAAAAGACGGTCAATTAAAAGTCTCCCCGGCAGAAGTACGCTATGCTGCAGAATGGACTAACGATTATCTTTTCTTCGATGAAGAATTATTGCCGGATATCATCAAAGAGTTGGAAAGAAGTTACAACGTAAAAATCTATATAAAAGACGAGTCTTTAAAAACATTCCGTTTTTACGGGAATTTCTTACGGAAAGAACAAACGATCCAGGAAATACTGGATATGTTAGCCTCAACCGGCAAACTTGAATACAAAGTAAATGGTAAAGACATACAACTATATACTAAATAAAAGCTTTTATTGATAACTGTATTATTAACTTTAAAATTGAATTTATATGAAAAGAAAAGACGCTGGTTAGTAAAAGGAACAGAGTCCAAAATAAAAAAGAACCGGAAGATCTGCACAATCTCCCGATTCAAGTTTCCGGACTCTATCTCTGCGAGTTTCCGAAAGTAATGACAAATATAATAAAACTTTACTTCCGGTATTAAGATTTCTTGTTTAAAACAATTAATTCTAATTACTTATGAAAATTAAAAAGAAGGCCATATATATGGTCCTGGCAGTATTATGCATTAATTTGACTGCATTTGCGCAGAATATCAACCTCAAATTAAATAATGTAACAGTGAAAAAGGCCATGGAAACATTGAAGGAAGGAAACGGTTATTCCTTTGTTTTTGCTTCCGGGGATGTAGACACACAGAAAGTCATTCAGGTAGATGTACAGAATGGAACAGTAGATCAGGTGATAAAACAAATACTACATGGTCAAAAAGTTTCATATGAGATCAAGAATAAGAATATCATCATTCAGAAAGATCTGCTTTCTAATCAATCGAAAACTGAGAAAAAGAAAATAACAGGAACGGTCACCGATCCCGACGGGCTACCAGTCATTGGAGCAAACATCGTGGAAAAAGGAACAACCAACGGCATTATCACCGATATAGACGGTCGTTTTCAACTAGAAACAGCCACAAATGCAATTCTTGTCATTTCCTATATAGGCTATAATACTCAGGAAGTAAAAACAGATAACAATTCAATAATCAATATTGAATTACAGGAAGATTCTCAAAAATTGGAAGAAGTCGTTGTTGTTGGATATGGTGTCCAACAAAAAGCTAATTTATCCGGAGCTGTCGCTCAATTAGACAGTAAAGAACTAAGCAACCGTCCCATTACAAATATTTCATCCGGAATACAGGGATTAATGCCCGGTGTAACTGTCTCCACTTCAGAAGGACGTCCCGGACAAGACAATGGTTCTATCAGAATCCGTGGTGTAGGAACATTAAACTCATCTGACCCCTACGTACTTATCGACGGAATAGAAAGTGGTTCAATGAATTCTATTGATCCAAATGACATAGAGAGTATCACTGTTTTAAAAGATGCTTCCTCTGCGGCTATCTATGGATCCAAAGCATCAAACGGGGTTATATTAATAACCACTAAACGAGGAAAAACAGGTAAACCTCAAATTTCCTATAATGGATATGTAGGTATTCAGAATCCTACTGCAATGATTGATCTCCTTTCTTCCGCCGATTATGCTACATTGTATAATCAAGCTTTAGTGGCAGAAGGGAAAAATCCCCGTTTCGATGAAAAAGAAATACAAAAATTCAGAGACGGCTCTGAGCCCTATAAATATCCTAACACAGACTGGCAGGATCTCGCATTCAGAACAGGAGTACAACACCAACATAATGTTAATGTCAGTGGTGGGACTGATAATATAAAATATCTGGCTTCCGTAGGGTATTTAAACCAATCAGGAGTCCTGAGAAATTCATCCAGAAATCAATTCAATGCCCGGACAAATCTGGATATAAAACTATCAGAAAGATTAAATGTCCGAATGAATATGTCCTATTTCAATAATACATATTCCGATCCAAACAGTTGTACTATACCCGGTAGTTCTGATTTGCTGATTCGTGAAGTAAATATAGTAGCACCTTGGATTCCTTATAAAAACGAGGATGGCACTTATGGTAGCACTTCAGACGGAAATCCTATAGCCTGGTTAGATATAGACCAGACAGTAGATAATAATATCCAGAATTTTTCCGGAACTGTCGCTGTAGATTACCAGATTATAGATGGACTTAAAGCATCTGTACAGGGAGCATATGCAACAAATAATCAACATCATAAATCTTTCGTAAAAGACATTCAATATAATCCAACTAAATACCATGGGCCAAACGAATTAACGGAAACAGTTTATAACTGGAATCGTTCAAATCTGGACGTTTTATTGAATTATGATAAAAAATTCAACCTGCATGGATTAAAAATATTATTAGGTTATCATTTGGAAAAGTATAATTATTATGAAAATACGATGTTCCGTAAAAATTTTCCCAACAACGACCTTACAGATATGAATGCTGGTACCGCATCTACACAGACGAATGGTGGTTTCACGCGAGAGTTAGCTATGTTATCTTATTTTGGACGTATTAATTATGACTATAATGGTAAATATTTATTTGAAGCAAACTTCAGAGCAGATGCTTCTTCCCGTTTCAGTCCGGACAATCGTTGGGGCTATTTCCCTTCTTTATCAGCCGCATGGCGTTTAAGTGAAGAAGATTTTATGGAAAACACCCGGGAATGGATGAATAATCTGAAAATAAGGGGATCATGGGGATTTCTTGGTAACCAAGATGCATTAAATGATTATTATCCCTGGATGAATACCTATTCGATTGGGGCAAACTATCCGTTCAACAATAACTTATACACAGGATATTATCAAGAAAACTACAGACTTTCAACTATCTCCTGGGAAAAAGCGCGTACATGGGGTATTGGTCTTGATATGAGTTTAGTGAATAAAATAAACTTCTCTATGGATTATTATGATCGTAAAACAACAGATATTATCATGGATGTCCCCGTTCCTTCTGAGTTTGCGTTAGGCGCATATAAAGACAATGTAGGTGCCATGGTAAACCGGGGTATCGAAATCTCCCTCGGATACAATAACAGATGGAATGACTGGAGTTTATCGGTTAATGGTAATTTCACATACAATCAGAATAAAATTCTGAATCTGGGAGGTGTACAACGCATGATAGATGGGAATACCATCAAACAAATAGGATCACCTATCAACTCATACTATGCATATAAAACAGATGGATTTTTCCAATCAGATGCAGAAGCACAAGCCTATATGGATAAATACAAAGGAAAAGAAGGTTATCCGTTTACCTCAGACTTTAAAGCAGGAGATCTTATATATGCAGACACAAATGGTGATGGCAAAATGACTTCAGAGGATCGCATTATCTGTGGTACCAAAGATCCCAAATTCACTTATGGATTAAATATTAATGTCGGTTGGAAAGGATTTGATCTTTCAGCTATATTTACAGGTGCTGCCGGAGTCTCACGCTTTTTTAGTACACAAATGTATGGAGAATTCGGAGGAGATGTCACCCACCCGTCAACAGCATGGCTTGATGCATGGTCTACAGAAAACCTCAATGGGAAAATGCCCCGGATAGCATTAGATTCACCCAGTTATTCAATAAACACTGTTTCTACATTCTGGATACAAAACTCAAATTACCTGAGAATGAAAAGTATTCAATTAGGCTATACTTTCCCTTCTAAATGGATAAAACCGTCCGGGCTATCTAATCTGAGAATATATTATTCCGGTGAGAATCTTTTCACCATCGATAATTTAATGATAGGTGTAGATCCGGAATCTCCGGAAGGAAGAGGCTCCCATTATCCTTTAGTACAAACACATTCCATTGGTATTAATCTGACATTCTGAATTTATCAATAACAATAAAAAGTACATATTATGAAACGTCTATCATATATATTAATCAGTTGTGCTATCACAGCCTCTATAACATCTTGCTCTGATTTCCTGGATACAGCACCTTATGATGCTTTATCACCTGCCACTACTTGGAAAAGTGAAAGTGATGCCAGAAGCTTTGCTGTTGGATGTTACAAAGACTGGCTTAACGGTTATACGATTCTTTACCAGGATTGCGCATCCGATATCGGTTACAACAATTTTCCCTGGGAAAATTGGACTGTACACGGAAACGGAAAACTCAGTGCATCCAATACAGGAGCCAGTTTCTATGATTTTAAAACAATTCGCCGGTGTAATGACTTTCTCGAAAACATCAAGAATGTAACATTTACAGACGAAACAGAAAAAAAAGATTTGATTGCCCAGGTACGGACAATAAGGGCTTACAAATATTTTGAAATGAACTTTTGGTATGGAGGTGTCCCCATCATAGACTCCTATAACACAGCGGAAGAAGCAAAAGTACCGCGAAATACAGAAGAAGAAGTAAAAAAATTCGTCTATGACGAGTTGGATACTTTAATTCCCGATCTAAAAGAAAGTCCGGCAGAATTAGGACGGGTAGCCAAAGGCACTGGATTAGCTGTAAAAATGAGATCTGCCCTATACTGGAGTGACTACCAGCGGGCAAAAGATGCTGCTCAGGCTATTATGGAGATGAAAAAGTATGATCTGGACCCCAATTATACGGAACTGTTTACTTTAAAAGGAAAAAGCTCAAATGAAATAATCCTGTCTGTACAATATCTTGAGAATTTACAAGGCCTAGGCGTTATCGGACAAATGTACAATAACGCAGATGGAGGATGGTCCTCCATTGTTCCAACTCAAAATCTGTTGGATATGTATGAAATGAATGACGGATTGACTAAAGAAGAGTCTAAATTATATGATCCTAAATATCCATTTAAAGACAGAGATCCCAGAATGGAAATGACTATGCTCTTCCCAGGACAACTATGGCAAAACCAAAGTAGAGAAACAGTTATTCTCAACACATTAGATAAAGAAATCGACGGTGCCCTCAACGATAATTATCCGGAAGGTGTTAGTAACGCATCCAAAACAGCTCTTTCATGGTCTAAATACCTGGCACCGATGGATCAGTACAATAATATCTGGGATACAGGTGCTTGTCCGATCGTCTTTCGTTACGCAGAAGTATTACTTTCTTTTGCCGAAGCAGAAAATGAATTGAATGGGCCCTCTAATGCTGTATATGAATCTCTCGATAAAATTCGTATCCGCGTAGGAATGCCAACTGTAAACCGGGGGAAATACGGAACTAAAGAAACACTTCGCGAACTAATCAGAAGAGAGCGTACAATAGAGTTAGCCGGAGAAGGACTCCGTAAAGCGGATATTCTCAGATGGAAAGATTCCGAAGGAAAAATGCTGGCAGAAAAAGTTATGAATGGAAATTTATCCCGCATTACCGGGACAGTTAATTATAATGAAAACGATCCATATAAAAGAGCAGTGATCGAGCCGGGAGTTTTCTCTCTGATCGAAACTCGAAAATTTGCCCCCTACAATCGATATTTACCGATTCCACAATCCAGTATTGACAAAAATCCGAATCTTAAGCAAAATACGGGTTATTAATCATAATAAAAATGAAAGTACAACTAATAATAATCATGCTGTTGCTCTTATCCAATATCAGCAGTAAAGAGCTAAATAAAGTATTCCAATTGATACCTACACCTCAAAAAATAGAGGTAAAAGGAGGAAATACCTTACGTTATGGAGAATTGACCTATTTGGTTTCCTCACACAATAACGAACTTCCGATACTTCCTCCCGTATTGGATGCTTTACCTCAAAAAGAGAAAAAAGGAAAAGGAGTACAATTAATAATAACGGAAGAGGAAGTACCCTCTTCCGTTGAAGGGTATGTACTGCGTATCAACTCAAAAGGGGTGACTATATCATCCAGAAACAAGGCCGGAATTTTCTATGGCTGTCAGACTTTGGAACAATTACTGGAAGATAGCCGGGATTTCAATTGTGCTATCCCAGAAATGGTTATTACCGATTATCCGGTTTTAGCTTACAGGGCCATTCACTTTGATACCAAGCACCATTTAAATCGGATGGAATATTATTACAAAGCGATAGATCGGCTAGCCAGATATAAAATCAATGCTGTTATCTGGGAGTTGGAAGATAAACTTCGCTATATACGACGTCCGGAAATAGGAGCGCCAAACGCGATCAGTAAAGAGGAAATGATTGCTCTTTGCCGTTATGCGCATGATAGAAACATTGATGTATCACCACTTGTTCAAGGGCTGGGACATGCTTCATATATCCTGAAACATCATTGGGAATTAAGAGAAGATCCAAACAGTGACAGAGATTTCTGTCCTGCAGATCCTCGAACATACGAACTTCAGTTTGACTTATATCAGGATGCTATAGAAGCGATGCCGTATGGCAAATATCTCCATATTGGAGGAGATGAAGTTCAGTCTATCGGAATTGATGAACGGTGCAAAGCAACAGGAAAAACACCTTTTGAATTACAAATGGATTGGTTACAAAAAACCTGTAAGTATGCCACGGAACACAGCCGTACTCCAATCTTTTGGGATGATATGCCTCTGAAACATGCTGATTTATGGGATATTCTCCAAAACGATACCCTTCAAGGGGAAGAATTAGATCGGCAATGGAACACCCAGAAACTTGACGAAGCTATTAATTTATTTCCAAAAGAATGTATCTACATGCGTTGGAAATACGAACAAGCGGTAACTCCCATCCATCAGAGATTATTGAACTGGTATAAAGAAAAAGGATTGAAGGTTATGGCGGCAACAGCTGCTGCAACCGGAAATAGTATTTACCTTCCCAGGGAAATTGAAAGAACAGATTTCATCAAAGGATTCTGTAAAATTACTACTGAAAATGACTTGGTTGGAATACTGGCTACAACCTGGGATGATGGTTCGCCACATGCGGAAGCAGTGTGGAGGGAATTTATTGCCTTGGGAGAATACAGCTGGAACCCCGATGCCAGGGACAGAATATCTTTCAGTCTGGCACATGGTCAAAGAGAGTTCGGTTTTTGTCCGGCAGATTCATTAACAGAGTTCATAAACGATCTGAAAGCTCTGGCGGATTTCTTCGATGAAGCATTAGTTACAAGCGGGAGAAGGAATCCGGCATGGGGAGTTACACCTTTTACTTTATTGGATATGCCTAACCCTAATAATCCGGGAAAATGGAGTTCTGATAATAACAAAAAGGTAAACGAAGCTATAAAAGCTATAGAAAGATACGAAAGAATCGATTCTATCCTCAATATCGGAGAGAAAACAGCTTTAAGGAACAGATATACTCTGCAAGTATATAGGCAGACCGCACACTTGTTTGCTTTTTCAACAAAAGTCATTATTGCCCTTCATAAATATGATATGGCAAATACTCCCGAACAAAGAAAACAGTCACTTTCTGAAATAAAGAACTTGTGTAATTACTTCAAAATAATGAGAAGTCAATTCGAAAATGTCTATTCTGAAATACGCTTCATGTCTACAGCAGACGGATATATAGAAGAAGTCGATCCAAACAAGCATCTTTCAGCCAGGACAAATAACAGTGATTGGATGTTTTACTTTGAAATACCTATGGTAAAACGACTCGAAAAATGGCTTTCTGAATTATAAAAGTATTTACAGTTTATTAATTATGACGTACCTTTAAATTGATTTAGAGGTACGTCTATATTTTAGACAAAAGATCTACGCAACCAAACAGATATCACAATGATCAAATTAGAAGCCATCCAAAGCATTTTAACACAAAAAGAAGCAAAATAAAAACACAAATATCACATATCGAATCACTTCCAGAGAAATAATTAATACATATTTTAACATTAATACTCAATAATATGATTCCAAAATCCGGTTTTAAACAAACTTCAACTTCGTTTAAAACGAAAAAAAATTCTGTTTAACCGAGATTGAGTTCCGTTTAAAACGAGATTTCCACAAAAAGGAGCCCAAATTTTGAGAAAATAGCCTGTCAAAAAACTGATTTCGCATGCTAAATAACATATTCACAATACCAGAACAAATAAAAAAGTGAATAAAAACAAATAACCAAAATGCATCTATACAGACGGTTCATGAACAAAAACCGCCCTATCGCTCACATATTCATTCCAGTTTAACAGTAATAGAGAAATTAACTTACATATATGTCATTTTGATATTCCCGTAGGATAGCCTGTATGAAGACAAGTCCGGCCCATATCTTGTATACTTCCTACAAACGGATGCTAAATTATCATTTTGTCAAAAAGGATTCTACATAAATCAATATCATAGATATAAATACGATTATGACAAAGAAATACTATAATCTCCATTTTTTATCTATCTTTACCTTATCAATGGTTTGAGATATGGAGAACATTTCAGAGATAAAAGAATTTAACAAACTGTTTTCAAACTATCAGGGCATTTTCATTCGTTTTGCAAATACCTATATTCAGGATGAAGAGACTGCAGAAGATATAGTTGTCGACAGCTTGGTTTATTATTGGGAAAACCGACATTCTCTTGTCTCTAATGCCAATATCCCGGCTTATATCATGGAAGTGGTGAAACACAAAAGCCTTAACCATCTACGCAATCAACGGATACGGGAGGATATAGAACAAAACATCCGGACGCATATGGAAAGAGTCAGGAATTTGAAGATCACAACATTGGAGGCATGCGACCCGGAGGAACTGTTCAGCTCGGAAGCACAACGCCTAATTAATGAAGCGTTGGAAACACTCCCCGAAAAAACACGAACCATTTTCATTATGAGCCGATACGAAAATAAAACGCACAAAGAGATTGCAGCCCGACTCGAATTGTCGACTAAAAGCGTTGAATTTCACATCACAAAGGCTCTAAACGTATTAAGAAAAAGATTGAAAGATTATCTTCCGTTCTTTTTCATTTTTTTGAATTAACAGACCATCCCCATTTTTTTCCCAAAAATAAGCTTTCTCTTTTAGGGATACTATTTATTTATGTGCTTATTAAATATGGAAAAGGAAATACTATATCGTTTTTTCTTAGGAAAAGCTTCTTATAAAGAAGAAGAAGAGGTTTGTAACTGGGCTGAAGCTTCAGAGCAGAACATGCAGGAATATCTGAAAGAACGCAAATACTTCGATATTCTACTTGTTCAGAACAAGAAGATTCAGATATCTCATACCTCGCCGGGAAATGTTCTTCATTGGAAGAATATAATCCGG
>ERZ812616.2380-NODE-2380-length-16197-cov-3.209701_pt1 | contig 16197 bp, 12 predicted proteins | sample MGYA00376249_ERZ812616 | MGnify/ENA primary metagenome ERZ812616 (study PRJEB26924, sample SAMEA4378265) | human gut metagenome | biome: human gut; feature: human-associated habitat; material: faeces | place: China | collected 2013 ... | reverse complement strand
TCAGCTGCATTAAATCCTTTTACTTCAGCTGCAAGATGTGCTTTATATTCTGATGAATCAAAAGAAGTTATTGTGTCTATACCAACTGTATTTTTCTTTATCGCATCCCAGAAATCATCTGTATTAAGTCCAATTGGTGTGACTGCACCAAGTCCTGTAACTACTACTCTTCTCATTATATATGCATACCTCCGTCTACAGATATTACCTGTCCTGTTATATATGAAGCATCTTCAGATGCAAGAAATGCAACGCAATTACTTATGTCTTCCACATTGCCCATTCTTTGTAATGGTATATTTTTAAGAATTTCATTTCTGATATTGTCTGAAAGCACTTTTGTCATGTCAGTGTCAACATATCCGGGTGCAACTGCATTTACAGTAATTCCCCTGCTTGAAAGTTCTTTTGCCGCTGATTTCGTAATACCAATAATTCCAGCCTTTGAGGCACTGTAATTTACCTGTCCAGCATTTCCGGAAAGTCCCACCACAGAAGAAATATTGATAATTTTTCCGGCACGCTGCTTTAACAGATAGCGTGACAGATGACGGATGGTATTGAATGTTCCCTTGAGATTGGTATTGATCACAGCATCAAAATCGCTTTCCTTCATGCGCATCAGCAGATCATCCCTTGTAATTCCGGCATTGTTCACCAGAATATCCATATGCTTATATTCTTTGATAAGGGATTCAATCATCTCCTGACATGCTGTAAAATCAGAGACATTGCAGCGAACACTCACGGCATCTCCGCCGGCCGCTTTGATCGCTGCAACCGTTTCATTGGCAGCATCTTCGGAACCATTGTAGTTCACCACAACAAATGCTCCGCGTTTTGCCAGCTCCAGCGCAATGGCTCTTCCGATTCCCCTGGAAGCACCTGTAACAAGTGCATTTTTACCGGTTAACATATTTATTGAAATCCTCCATTTTGTCGATGTTGCATGTGGTAACCTCGCGATTGATCTTTCTCATGAATCCGGAAAGGCTGCGTCCCGGTCCGATCTCCACAAATTCCTCTGCTCCGTCTGCAATCAGGCGCTCAATTGTCTGCTGCCAGCGCACGGAAGAAGAAACCTGACGTACCAGATAATCCTTGACGTCTGCCGGATCTTTGACATAATCTGCAGTCACATTGGTCAGATACGGAATGGTGATCGGCTGAATCGTTACATCTTCGAGTGCCTCCCCGAGTTTCTTTCCTGCTTCTGCTAAAAGTGCAGAATGGAACGGGCCACTGACTTTAAGCGGAACCACGCGCTTTGCTCCGGCTTCCTTGCAGGCATCTCCTGCCTCACCTACAGCATCTGCTGCTCCGGTGATAACGATCTGTCCCGGACAGTTGTAATTTGCAATGGAAACAACTTTGTTTGTTTTTGCAGCGGTTTCCTCACAGATTGCTGCGATCTTTTCCGCATCCAGTCCAAGAATTGCAGACATACCGCCGCCTACCGGATATGCCTGTTCCATATAAATACCGCGCTTGCGGACAACCGCAAATGCATCCCGCATTGTCATCGCTCCTGATGCAATCAGCGCACCATATTCGCCAAGGCTTAAGCCTGCCGTAACGTCGCAGCCAATTCCCGCTGCTTTTAATGCTGCATAAATTGCTGCCTCGGTTGTGAGCATACAGATCTGTGTGTACTCTGTAATGTTCAGCTTATCATTTTCTTCAAAGCAAAGAGCTGCCACATCCAGACCTGTCACTTCATTTGCCAGATCATAAACCGCTTTTGCTTCCGGCATGGCGTCGTAAAACTCTTTTCCCATACCAATATACTGAGATCCCTGTCCAGGGAACATAAATACTCTCTTCACTGTCTTCTCCTATTTCTGTCCCAATAACTTTTCGGCACCACTCATAACATCCCGGATAATTTCCGCACAGGTCTCTTCTTTTTTTACCAGACCCGCAGACTGGCCTGCCATAACGCTGCCGTACATGACATCACCCTCGACAACCGCTTTGCGCAGTGCTCCAAGTGTCATCTGCTCAAGTTCTTCGAACGATGCACCTTCTTTTTCTTTCTTTAAATACTCGCGGGTCATTTTGTTTCGGATAACGCGAATCGGATGTCCTGTAGACATACCGGTCACTTCACTGTCAATATCTTTTGCCTTGACCACGCGCTGCTTGTAATTTTCGTGAACCGTGGATTCTTTTGCAACAACAAAACGGGTTCCCATCTGTACTGCTTCTGCGCCAAGCATCATAGCTGCCGCAAATCCACGTCCATCCGCAATTCCACCGGCTGCAATGACCGGAATGGATACCGCATCTACGACCTGTGGTACGAGTGTCATCGTCGTCTGGGCACCGATGTGTCCACCGGATTCCATTCCCTCAGCGACCAGTGCATCCGCACCGCCACGTTCCATCAGCTTTGCCAATGCCACGCTTGCCACAACCGGGATCACTTTGATTTTGGCTTCTTTCCACATGCTCATATATTTGGCCGGATTGCCAGCACCGGTTGTTACTACCTTAACGCCTTCCTCCGCGATTACTTTTGCAATCTCATCCGCTTCCGGATTCATCAGCATGAGATTTACTCCAAACGGCTTGTCGGTTTCTTTTTTTGCTGCCTGAATCTGCTCACGCACCCAGGAAGCCGGTGCTCCACCTGCTCCGATGATGCCAAGTCCGCCGGCATTGGATACCGCACTGGCCAGTTCATGTGTTGCGACCCATGCCATACCGCCCTGAATGATCGGATATTCGATTCCCAGAAGCTCTGTCACTCTTGTTTTCATAGCTTATGCCTCAACACCCTTATTTTTCATATAATCAATGACATCCTGAACGGTAAGGATCTTCTCTAAATCCTCAGAAGGAATCTCTACACCGTACTCTTCTTCCAAAGCCATAACCAGCTCAAACAGATCTAAGGAATCTGCCTCAAGATCCTCTTTGAAACGGGACTCTGCGGTGATAGAATCTGCGTCTACGTTTAACTGGTCTGCAATGATTTCTTTTAACTTTTCTAACATAATGGGTTCTCCTTTTACTGTCTTCAATTTTGTTTGATTGTGAAATAGTTTGATTATCAAACAGTTTCTTAGTCAAAGTATATGCAAAGATAGTTTGATTGTCAAGATATTTTTTCAACAGGGTAATGATAAAAGAGTACAAAAAAGCACAGCAAACACTTTCTTCCTACACGAAAATGTTTGCTGTGCATATGGTTCTGTTTTTTGAACTTATCCGATAATGAGTTGCATTGCCCCGTATATTCCGGCATCATTGCCAAGCTGTGCCAGTTCAAAGCGGGTATCACGACATGCATGGAAGCAGCTTTCCTTAAAGTGCTTCTGGATCGTATCGATTAAAATCTGTCCGGCTTTGGACACACCACCACCGATCACGATAACTTCCGGATTGGTCACGCATGCAATATTCGAAAGGGTTGACCCTAAAATTTCTCCCACTTCATCTACCAGTCCAAGAGCTATTTCATCGCCTTCTTTTGCCACATCAAAAATGTCTTTTGCAGTAATATCCTTATAATCACGAAGCTTTGTCGCATCCTGTGTTTTGGCAAGTTTACGTTTTGCCATGCGTACAATACCGGTCGCAGAAGTATACTGTTCCAGACATCCATACTGCCCACAGTTACAAGGCTCGATCTCATCATGGTTTACGGTAATATGTCCGATTTCTCCGCCTGCACCGTTATATCCGGCAACCACATGACCGTCTACAATGATTCCACCGCCGACACCGGTACCAAGCGTTACCATGATGACATCTTTGCTTCCTTTTCCACCGCCCTGCCACATTTCGCCAAGACCTGCAACATTCGCATCATTTCCAACTTTTACTTTCAGACCTGTCTGTGCACCGAGTTCCTCCGCAACATTGATCACTCCCCAGCCGAGATTGACACATCCGTTAACAACGCCATCACTCCGCACAGGACCCGGAACACCGATTCCCACGCCCTCTACATCACTCTTACTGATGCCTTCCTGCGCCAGTTTGTTATCAATCGCCTGTGCAATATCCGGCAGTACTGCCTTTCCGTTATCGCTGGTATCGGTCTTGATTTCCCATTTGTCAAGAAGCCCTCCGCTTGTCTCAAAAAATCCCATTTTTACGGTGGTTCCTCCCACGTCTACGCCAAATCCATATTTCTTCAATTCCTGATTCCTCCTTGATCTATGTGATATGTATTTTTCTTCTACCCCATGTATCTGTATTCTACCATATTCCGGAATTTCTGCCTAGTATCGATAAAAAAAATCAACCGATGTATCCATAAATACACCGGTTGCACTGTTTTATATATGTTTATTGTACGTTTCCACCACCGGTATCTCCACTCTCTCCGGTATCACCGCCATTATCCGTGGTTCCGCTATTGTCCGGTTTATTGGTATTTTCTCCATTTTCCGGTGTATCAGTGTTTCCTCCGCTTTCTCCGGAATCGTTGTCCCCACTATGTTCCGGTTTGGAATTGTTATTCTGATCACCGGCATTGCTGTCGTTATTGTCCGGCTGGTTATCATTTTCGGAGCTTCCGTCCGTTGTATTATCTTTCTGCTGGCTCTCGGAAGTCTGCTGGTCATCCGTCTGGTTTTCCTCCGTCTGGTTTTCTTCGCGCATCTTGTCGTGTTCTTCCTCTTCCTTCTTCTGCTGATTTTTAAAATCATCCGAAAGCTGGGCATAAGGAAGGAAATCAAGCGAAGATAATCCCTCGTGGGCCGCAGACATATATGCTTTCCAGATCTGTGCCGGATATGTGCTTCCACTCAGATTGGAAATGGCTTTTGGATAATCACATCCCACCCAGACTGCGGTTGTATAATATCTGGTAAATCCGCAGAACCATCCATCTTTGTGATCGTTTGTTGTACCCGTCTTTCCGGCACACGGCATATCGGCAAGCTTTGCAGAACGTCCGGTTCCACTGTCCATAACGGAGGTCATGATATCCGTCATCATCCGCGCCGCATCCTGCTTATAAACTGTTTTTTCCGTCAGGCTGGACGTATAGACTACATTTTCATCAGAATCCACAATTGATTTTACACAGGTCGGTTCCCGGTAAAGTCCGTCATTTTCAACCGCTGCATACCCGGATGCCATCTCAAGCGGAGAAACACCTTTGGTAAATCCACCAAGAGATGTGGCAAGGGTATAATCTCCGTCCTTAATCTGTGCAAAATTCATATTTTTTAAATACTGCAGACCTGTTTTTGGTGTCAGTTCATCATACAGCTGCCAGGCAATCGTATTAATGGAATGTGCAACTGCATATCTGAGCGGAATCTTTCCGGCATATGTATTGTTTGCATTGGATGGTCCGTCTTTTAGTTTATGGTCATCCACAACAGTATCCGGAGTATACCCGCGCTCCAGCTGCGGAGTATATACCAGCAATGGCTTAATCGAACTTCCCGGCTGACGATAACTCTGATATGCACGGTTTAACGTATAGTTATCCGAATCCTGCTTACGGCCGCCCACGATTGCCACAACATATCCGCTGTTGTTATCAATCGATACTGCTGCCGCCTGCATCTTGTAAGTTCCGTCTTTGGATTTGTCTTTAAATCCTTTCAGGGTATCATCGATAGCAGACTGCAGTTCCTTTTGTTTTTCCATATCAATCGTCGTATAGATTTTGTATCCTCCGGAAAACAGTTTCTTCTGACACGCACTGTAAAGTTCGTCATATGCTTCCCCATAAGACTTCTTTTCCTTATCCGAATCAAAATAATATTTAAACTGGAAACCTTCCTGTTCCATCAGTGCACGGGTTGCGCAGTCATACGTGTAAGTGTCAATCGAACTGTTAATTTTCTCCGTGTCACTCTTTTTCGGCCGGTTCAGCGCAATCTCTTCTTTGGTTGCCTCATAATACTCTTCCTGGGAGATTTTCCCGTCATCCCGCATATTCTTTAAGATCAGATTCCGCCGGGTAATGGTATTGTCCGGGTGTGTCACCGGATCATAATTGGACGGGCGGTTCGGGATCGCACACAGATACGCGGTCTGCGATACATCAAGATCTTTCAGTTCACAGTTAAAATATCCATGACAGGCAGCGTCAATTCCGTAATAGCCGTTTGCAAAATACACGTTATTCAGATAAAATTCCATAATTTTATCCTTACTGTAACGTTTTTCGAGTTCCCACGCAAGAAACATCTGCTTCACCTTGTACTGCCACGTCTGTTTCGGCTGCATATAAATCAGCTTGGCAAGCTGCATGGTAATCGTACTTCCACCCTGCGTACCACCCTGCGATTTTTTCAGTTTCGACATGACTGTGGCTTTGACCGCGCGCACAAGTCCTTTCAGATCCACACCGTTATGCTGGTAAAACTTCTTGTCCTCAATACTGATAATCGCTGCGACAAAATTCTTTGGAATATCCTCGTATTTGACATACTGCGCATTCTTGTCTCCCCTTCGTTCAGAGATCAGTTTTCCGTCTTTATCAAAAACGGAGCAGGTCTGTGAAGGGATAAACGTAGAATCGTCGGAAGCAGATACTTCCTGCACTGCCTCACGGCGCATCTGCTGTATCTGATCCGCATATCCGCCAAAATAGTAGTATCCAAAACCTGCCAGCACAACAAGCATCAGCACGATCTGCAGCTTTATGACAAACCAGAAAAAGCGATGCTGCTTTTTCTTTCTTTTCTTTTTCTTCTTGGTTGACATATACTCTCCTCCATATTTATTTTGGAAACATACATCATACATTTTATCTCTTTTGGACAGTATATGCAAATTATCTTTTTATTAAGATTTTATTATTTTCACTGTTCCATATTTTTCCCCAGAAAATTTGCAGCTGTGGCAGACAATGCTTTCAACAGTCCAAGTGTTTCCTTTTGTCCGCTGTTATCTGCCAGAATCACAGCACCCTGACAGTCTCCATTGCACAGAATACTTGAAAGCACAATTCCCTTCGGAAGGGTTGACATTGTTTTTTTTGTAATGGAGCAGGCCTGTTCTTCTCCTGTTTTCACAACTGTGCTGCGCTTTTCAATCATTTCTTCCATTTCTTCGCTCAGCTGTTCCCCCTCAACTTCCTTTTTCCCGGTTCCCGCTGCTGCGATCACATATTCCCGATCCGTAATGCAGACCAGAGCCTCTGTGGTCTGTGCCAGTGCCTGTGCATAACTTCGTGCAAACTCGCCCAGTTCCCCAACCGGTGAGTATTTTTTGAGCATAATTTCGCCCTCCCGGCTTGTAAAAATCTCTAGGGGATCCCCCTCCCGGATGCGCAGTGTCCTGCGAATTTCTTTCGGAACCACAATTCTTCCCAGATCATCGATTCTGCGCACAATTCCAGTTGCTTTCATATGATAAATTTCCTCCTGTTTTCCAGATTACTTTCCATATTCATGTTGTATGGGTAGTATGCCGGAATCCCGGAAAAATTATGCACCAAAAACAAAGCATTTTACTTGAAAAAACGTTCATCCCGTCATACAATAGAACTAACATTCACATAGGAGAAACGTATTATGGATTATAATGAAAATGAATTTAAGGCCAAGGCCAATATCAAAGCCAGACGCATCTGGCTTGTATTTGCCCTTCTTCTTAGTGCAAACTACGGCTCAGATGTATCCCAGGGTGGGTATCCTTCCACAAATTACATCATTTTTTTAATACTGTGCTGGGTTCCTTTTTTTGCCGGTGATCTTCTTTTGCGCATCAGGGGAAAGGCCGATGACCGCTATCGGTATGCACTTGTCATCGGTTACGGTATTTTTTACACGTTCCTGATCTGCACCACCGATTCACCGATTGCCTTTACCTATATTCTTCCAGTTGTCAGTCTTCTGGTTCTTTACAAAGACCAGAAATTTATGGTGGGATGTGCAATCGCCAATATCGCCAGTGTCATTGTCAGTGTCTTTTATCATCTGGTCGTTCTCGGTCAGAATACTGCAACGGACCAGAAAAATTATCAGCTGCAGGTTGCCTGTCTCCTGCTCTGTTATATCGGCTATATCATGTCTATCCGCCACCTCATCGAATCCGACGGTGCCCTGACAGACAGTATCAAAGCAGATTTAAAACGGGTTATTACAACCGTTGAACAGGTTAAAACCGCCAGCAATACCATCATGGACGGAATCACCGTTGTCCGCGAACTTGCCACGGAAAACAAACATGGTTCAGACATCGTCGTAGACGGAATGAACAAACTGACCGACAATAACGATCAGCTGCAGTCCCGGACAGCCTCCTCACAGGAAATGACGGGAGATATCAATTCCCAGGTACAGAATGTTGCTTCCATGATCAATGATATGGTATCCCTGACTGCGGAATCCGGCAAACACGCAAAGACAAGTTCCGTTGATCTGGAGAGTCTGGTACAGACTGCCGGAACGATGGCAGATCTGTCCAATGAGGTAGAACATATTCTGGACGCTTTCAAGGCAGAATTTGAAACCGTAAAACAGGAAACCGGAACCATTGACAGTATTTCCAGCCAGACCAATCTGCTGGCACTTAATGCTTCCATTGAAGCTGCCCGCGCAGGGGAAGCCGGAAAAGGATTCTCCGTCGTTGCAGAACAGATCCGCAAGCTGAGTACCGAAACCAAAGATTCTTCCGGACAGATCAGCGAAGCACTCTCGCGGCTGGATGAAATTTCAGGAAAAATGACTTCTTCCATTGAAGAAACCTTAAAACTTATTCAGGCCACTCTGGAAAAAGTAACCCAGACCGGTGAAAATGTAAATAAAATTACACAGGATTCTTCTCTTCTGGGTGAACACATCCAGACAATTGATTCTGCCATGAAAGAAGTGGAATCTTCCAATCGTCAGCTGGTGGAAAATATGGAACAGGTATCTTCCATCGTGGAAACCATGACCACATGCATCAGTGATTCCGATGAAACAAGCAAACGCATGCTCAGCAAATATGAGGAAAGTGCTTCCAACATCAATAACATAGAAAATGTAATTCAGGAGCTGATGTGTGAACTGGGCATCGGTGGTTTCATGGGTCTGGATGATATTCATGCCGGTATGAAAGCAAAAGTTATTCTTCCAAAACATCTGGAACACATGGAGTATCACGGAGAAGTCAGATCTGTTGCGGAAAATAGTATTTCCCTGATTTTGTCTGACGATCCACAGTTAAACGGATCCGAAACATGTAAGGTTCAGGTCACGGTTGACAATGTTCTCTACTGTTGGGATCAGGCGCAGATACAAGCTGACACGGCGTCCGGTTCCCACGTCTATGCATTGCAGCTTTCCGCACGTCCGGAGATTAAAAACCGCCGGAAATACCCACGGGCAGATGTGTCCAATCCATGTACCATCACGCTGAAAGATTCCGACACAACGTTCTCCGGTCAGCTTGACAATATCAGTGCCAATGGATTTGCATTTCTGATCCGGGATCCGTTTTTCATGGATCACAAACATGCAGATGTTGCTATCGATATCCAAAATTTTGCCCTTTCGGATCAGTCCCATCTGGAAGGACATGTCATCCGGTGCTCGGATGATGAAGGTGTATATATTGTGGGATGTCAGATGCCGGAAGACAATTATGCAATACGCAATTATGTAGATTCCCTTCTCGGTCAATAAATAAAACAGGGAAAACTTCTATGATTCCATAAAAGTTTTCCCTGTTTTCTTATCATTTAAGCTGTCAGCAAAAGTTTTTCAAACTCTTCTTTTGGAAGCGGTCTCGAATAGTAATATCCCTGAATACTGTCACACTTCATCTGTTTGAGGAAATCCACCTGTTCTTCTCTCTCAACACCTTCTGCCGTAACGCACAATCCAAGTTCCTTTGCAAGTAAAATCGTATGTTCCAGCAATCGTTCCCCACTGAAATCTCCGATGTAATCAATCAGACTTTTGTCAATTTTTAACGTATCGAAACATTTCATGTTCAGTGTTGCAAGGGAAGAATACCCCGATCCAAAATCATCTACAAGCAATGGAAAACCATTGTCATGGAACTTATCTGCCAGCCCCTTGATATTGTCATTGTCAATTGCTGCGCTCTCTGTAATCTCAATCGGAACCAGATGGGTTTTTACTCCGATTTCATCAGCGATCTGCTGATACCGGCTGACCACACTGTCAAAATACAGACTCGCCCTGGACAGATTGATGGATACCGGAATAATCTCCTTTCCCTGTTTCTGCCATTCTAACTGTTGCATACATACTTTTCGGAAAACATACTCATCCAGAACTTTTATCAGTCCGTCTCTCTCAAACAACGGAATGAATTTGCCGGGTGGAATAACATTTCCCTTTTCATCTCTCCAGCGGATCAGACCTTCTGCCCCTACCATCCGCTCTGTTTCCGGATCATATTTCGGCTGATACCACACCTCAAAACAGTTATTTTCCAGAGAATGTTTAAATTCATCCTCCATGGCTTTATCTTCAAGCATGCGGATCGTATCTTCATGGCTGTAAAACTGATAGCTAATATCTTTGCGATCCTTGATCTGATTCTTGGCAAAATTTGCTTCGCTGTATACCTCTTCCACTTTGGAATCCGGTTTCCACTTCGTCACTCCAAAATAAGGGATCAGCTTCGGAACCTTCAGTCTTTCCGACAATTCTGCCAGTATGGTCTCCAGCTGCTGTAACTGCCGGATCGTCTTTTCCTGATCCTTTCCACTACTGTAAATTACAAAACGGTCTGCATTGATATGTCCTGCCAGATCATCTTTTTCCAGTATCCCCTGAATACACTTCCAGATTCCTTTGAGTGTTTCATCCCCTTTGATAATTCCACAGATCGAATTGATAATTTTAAAGGAGTGGATGTCCATGGACACCAGATATCCCGGTTGCCGGAAATCCCGGATTTTCTTCTTAAAACTTTCGTAATTATTTCCGCCGGTCACACTGTCCACATACGCCATGCGCTCAAGTTCCCTCTGTTTTTCGGAACTGATATCGGAAAATCCTGCTACCATCCGGTGCAGCTGTCCTCCATCCGATGTATTTACAAATTTTGCACGGCAGTATTTTACTTTCCCATCCCGCACAATCCGGTAATCATACTGATATGCTTTTTTCAGGTTCAGCTGCTTACGGAGATTTTCAATGGAGGTCTCATACAGCATTGTCTCACGATCTTCGGTAAGGACAACCTTCCCCACATATTCTGCCATGATAGCTTCATATCCCGGAATTTCCTTAAGCGTATCATTGAGCACAGAGCGCACTGCGGAGTTCACCTTATATGCATATACCTTATCATGATCCACATCTACATAATATACACTGTTAAAATTGCTTCCCAGTGCCTGAATAATCTCATTCTGGCGTGTGTCTGCCCTGATCTGTTCGATCAGACCCAATACATATTCCGGTTGTTTCTGTGAACCGCCCTGAATCCTACCCATAGAGATCTGATATACCATGTCTTTTCCCGAAGACTGAATCTTTGCACTTACCGTCTTTGCGCCATGGTCAATATCCTGAAACAGTTTTAACAGTTTCTCTTTTTCCATAATTCTGTCCATGAGGATACTATGCTCCAGATCCGCAACATTCTCCACGATTCCCTTGTGACGGGCTGCAAACTCCGATGGTCTGATTCTGCGTTCTTTGGGATAATAGTAAAAAAAATACTTTCCCCATTTTGCCAGAGTCTCCTGAATCTCTATTGATATATCCCTGCACTTCTTCTGATCGTTTTTTTCTACCATAGGCCTGCCTTTCCCTGGTAAACTGTAAATATTGTCTGATTATTTCTGTACAAATATACTATAGCATAAACTATTTTCCTCGTAAAGGTAGTAAATTTTCACAAAAACACACGAAAAGCGCATGCAACAGAGATGTCACATGCGCTTTCCAACTACACAGCATTCGCTTATGTTCTATTTTATTTTACGGTTTCTACCTTAATCACATTCGTATTTCCTACTTTGCCATTGATCAGACCACCGGTCAGAACAACAGCATCTCCGCTCTGTAATGAAAATACTTCTTTTGCCTTTTTCATTGCATGGTAGAACATAACTTCCATCGAACTGAATTCCTCGCAGAGAACCGGAGTAACCCCCCAGCTTAAGTTCAATTTCCGCCATACTTTCTCGGAAGTCGTCATTCCGATGATATCTACCGGACAACGGAAACGGCTGACCATACGTGCGGTAGTTCCGCTGAGTGTACTTGCGACAATACATTTTGCCTGGACATCAACTGCCATCGCACAGGTTGCATGCGAAATAGCATCCTGAATGCTTCTTGTCTCAAAATCAGAAGTGCGGAAACGCTTGGTATATTTGATCTGGGATTCCGTATACTCAGCAATCTCTGCCATGTTCCGCACGGCATCTACCGGATATTTACCGGCAGCTGATTCCCCGGACAGCATGATCGCGGATGATCCATCGTATACCGCATTTGCCACATCGGAAAGCTCTGCACGTGTCGGACGCGGATTGTGAATCATGGACTCGAGCATCTCGGTCGCGGTTATGACACGTTTTCCGAGCATACGGCACTTACTGATCAGATACTTCTGAACCGCAGGCACTTCCATGCCCGGGATTTCGACTCCGAGATCTCCACGGGCAATCATGACACCATTGGCAATCTCACAGATTTCTTCAATGTGCTCCACACCCGAACGGTTCTCAATCTTTGCAATAATATCAATATCTTCGCCGCCGTTCTCGTCAAGGAATTTACGCATATCCTCGACATCTTTCTTTACGGAAACAAAAGATGCCGCAACGAAATCCACGTCGTTTTTGATACCAAACAGCAGATCTTTCTTATCCTGCTCGCTCAAAAATGCATGATCCATGACCTTGTTCGGGAAATTCATGCTCTTTTTATCCGACACCTCACCTCCGACAAGAACCTTACAGATGGCATCCGGTGCTTTCAGCTTTTCTACTTCCAGAATAATCAGACCATTGTTGATCAGGACATGATCTCCCACCTTCAGATTGTTGATCAGGTTTTTGTAGGTTACGGAAACTCTCTCCTGATTTCCCACAATATCATCCGTTGTCAGTGTAAATGTATCTCCATCTTTTAACGTGATCTTTCCGTTTTCGAAGGTTTTGATCCGGTACTCCGGTCCTTTGGTATCCAGCATGATCGCAATTGGAAGACCTAACGCCTTACGCACTTTTTTGATCGTATCAATCTTCTTCTGATGTTCCTCATGGCTTCCATGGGAAAAGTTTAATCTGGCTACATTCATGCCAGCTTTACACATCTGTGTCAGTACAGATTCGCTTTCGCTTGCAGGTCCGATGGTACAAATAATCTTTGTTTTTCTCATAATGCTTGTTCTCCTGTCTCTATCCAAATTTTTTTGTATCCCCTGAGTTTCATTCTGTCACACACAGACGGGATTTGCGCGGATATACCGCCCGACGATCAGCCGACGCGCCGGTGGAACAAGAAATTTGGGCTTCGAGGTCAGAATTCTCTGTACCAGCAGCCACTGCTGTGTCATATGGCTCACCGGAAGGAAACGAAGCCCGATTCGCCTGACTTGCGGAACAACGGACGGTTTCCCTTCCCTGAGCACTGTCTGGGAAATGCAAAACTCTCCTGCATCATTCAGGTAATCCTCCGCCTGCCGGTTATGCATACTGCTGCTAAGCACATTGACCTTCTGCTGCATTCCACAGGCATCTGCTACATTCATCTCCACCGGCATGCGAAGCACAAACGCCGCAATGACCACAGCGGAACAGATCAGCACAATATGATGTTTCTTTTTGGTCCGTTTTCCGAAGTGCTTATGCATTTGCAATCACATCTGCCAGAGCTTCCATCGCTGGTAGGTCGGACTCTTTCATGGCGGAACGGATCGTTACCATCGGCTCCACAATGGTAATATTTTTCATGGTTTCCAGAATTCCCTTCATCGTTCTTCCGGCCGTCGGTCCCCAGGTACCGTTCTCAATAATACCTACGGTACGGTTCTGGAATGCCTTGGACTGTAAATGATTCAGGAAGTCCTGCATACATGGGAATACCCCGCCATCGTAACTTGCTGCTGCAAGAACCATACGGTCATAACGGAACGCATCTTCCACAACTTCTGCCATATCATCACGGGAAAGATCCATGACAGAAACTTTCTCTACTCCTTTGGCACGCAGCATCTCAGCAAATTTCTGTGCTGCTTTTGCAGTATTTCCATGGATCGATGCATATGCTACAAGAACACCCTTATCCTCCGGCTTATAGCTGCTCCAGGTATCATATAACCCAATGTAATAGCCAAGGTTTTCTTTTAATACCGGACCATGCAGCGGGCAGATCGTCCGGATATCCAGTCCTGCCGCTTTCTTTAACAGTGCCTGTACCGGTGCGCCGTATTTTCCTACAATATTAAAGTAATATCTTCTCGCTTCACAGGCCCATCCTTCCGGATCTTCATAATCCAGTGCGCCGAATTTTCCGAATCCGTCTGCCGAGAATAAAATCTTTTCACTGCTCTCGTATGTTACCATAACTTCCGGCCAGTGTACCATCGGTGCCATATAAAAATTCAGCGTATGGGTACCAAGGGACAAAGACTCTCCTTCTGCCACTGTAATTTTATGGTTCTCATCTACCGGAAGCTCGTCAAAAAACTGTGGAAGCATCTGAAATGTCTTGGCATTTCCCACCAGGGTCACTTCCGGGAAAAGCTCTACCAAACGTCCGATACTTCCGGCATGATCCGGCTCCAGATGGGAAACTATCAGATAATCCACTTTCCGTCCGTCTAATGCGGCCAGCAGATTCTTCTCCCACTGCTCCATGCCCCTGGCATCTACCGTATCCATCAAAGCTACCTTTTCATCAAAAATCAGATAAGAATTATAAGATACGCCATGCGGAACCACATACTGGCTCTCGAACAGGTCAATCGTCTTATCATCTACTCCGATATACTTTACTGCTTCAGAAATTGTTACACTCATTTGTTTCTCCCTCTCTTTTTGTTTTTATTTATGTATTATGATGCATACATATCATTTTCCTCTTCACGCTCTAAATCCTCCGGACTCATATAGCGGCGGAACAGGCGCTCTAAAATAAAATCAAATACAATCGATGCAACTGCCGGAATTACCACAAGCAGTACCGGTATAATATAAATCGACAGAGCCGATGCAATCAAAATCACCAGCAGCAACAGTGACCATGGCAGATGTCTTACCATCAGCAGGAATGCATTTTTCAACGTCTGTTTTACGGTATTTTCAAATCTTGCAATATATGGAAATAAAAATGCGCTCCACATAATCGCAACAGCAATCATAACCAGAAAGAAATAGAAAAATGCGCCCTTCATACTGCCGGTTTTTAATACCTGATAGGTGATATAGGCATCACAGCCCAGAACAATCATAACGGCCAGCCATATAAGATATGGCAGTGTTGCAGCCTTAAAGTTGTCCCTGAACGCTCCGAAAAAGGTTCTTGTGGTATATCCGCGGTCACCGCGGATGGATTTATGTACCGTGTAATACAACGCGGTGGTCGATGCCCCGATCGTAAAAACCGGAATGCAGCAGATCACCCATAAAATGCTGACCCACACGCAGTCCACAAGTTTTCCCAGCATCTGAAATACAATATTATCCCAATTAAATTTCACGCTTATTCCTCCAGTCGCCCAATAATTTCTTCTGCGATTTCTTCTTTTGTTTTTCCATCCGTAGCTACGAGAATGTCTGCAGCCGCCTCATACTTTGGCCGGCGTACTTCCATCAGTTCAGAAATGTATGCAACATTCATATGACCGTTTAAAAGTGGACGGTCCGTACTGTTTTTTACACGTTCGTATATGGTCTGCGGTGTTGCCGTAAGAAATACAACGCTTCCCCCATCCCGCATGCAGTCTACATTTTCCTGTCGCATTGCCACACCGCCTCCACAGGATACGATTGTCGGCTCCTGCTGATTTAGTGACTGGATCAGTTTTGTCTCAAGCTCCCGGAAATAAAGTTCTCCGTATGTTTCAAAAATTTTGCTGATCGGCATTCCCTGTTCTTTTACGATACGCTCGTCCATCTCCACAACCGGATAACCCAGCTTTTGCTTTATCGCACGTGCAATCGTGCTTTTACCGGCTCCCATAAAACCGATCAGGATCAGGTTGGCCTTCCTTGAGGACGCCAGTCTGCTGGCTGCGAGACGTTCCTCTATAATCGTCCTCGCTTCTACAATCGTATCTTCATCGACCTTCACA
>ERZ812616.2365-NODE-2365-length-16321-cov-2.728391_pt1 | contig 16321 bp, 9 predicted proteins | sample MGYA00376249_ERZ812616 | MGnify/ENA primary metagenome ERZ812616 (study PRJEB26924, sample SAMEA4378265) | human gut metagenome | biome: human gut; feature: human-associated habitat; material: faeces | place: China | collected 2013 ... | reverse complement strand
AAACATTGACCGATATGAATATGGGTAAGTCAGAAACTCCATGGCCCGTTTTTCGTTTAGGAGAAATTTATTTAAATTTGGCGGAAGCAGCGATGGAGTTGAATAAATCTTCAGAAGCGTTGGAGGCAGTCAATGAAATTCGTGAGCGTGCCGGAATAGCCTTATTGTCAAATATCAATATGGAAAAGATACGTCACGAACGTAGGGTGGAACTCGCATTTGAAGGACATCGTTTCTGGGATATGAAACGTTGGAGGATCGCTCATTTGGATGTAGCACAAGGTGGTTTGAACGGATTCAGAGGGACAGCCTTGTATCCCTGGTATGATATTCGTGATGGCAAATATGTGTTTGAAAGAGGATATAACTCCCCGAAGCAATTACGTATTTTCCTTGAAAAGAATTATTATACGAAGATCAATCAGGACGATATGAATTCGAATCCGAGTCTCATTCAGAATCCGGGCTTTACAAATTAATCATCTAACTAAGAAATTCGATATGAAAAAGATAAGTTTATTATTGCTGACTGTTTGCTCATTATGCTTTACAAGCTGTTTGAGTGACCTGGATAATTACGACTCCCCTAACGGAGGTATCAAGGGACAAATACTGGATGCCGGAACGAATGAACCGATCCCTTTACCCGTACAGGGATCTACCGGAGTTATAATCAACATGTTCGAACAGAATACGGAGGCAACGCAATCGGTCGATTTTTATGCTAAAATGGATGGATCGTACGAGAATGCAAAGTTGTTCAATTGCGATTATAAAATCGTGGTAAATGGTCCGTTTGTTTCTCCCTGCGAAGAATTTGTAACAGTGAAAGGACAAACAACCTTGGATCTGAAAGCGACTCCTTATGCAAGGATTGAAGCTTCTGCTCAGGTAAACGGAAAGAAGATTGCCATTACATACAAAGTTATTCCGACAAGTTCCGACTTTAATGTCTCCGAAGTATATGGTTATTGGAATTTTGCTCCGGGAGTGGATAATGGAAGTGCCAATCAGGCAGGAAAGCAAACTGTCAAGGAGTTGGAAGGAACTATCGTTTTTGACTTGGAAAATGATAAAAACTATCAGGACAATTTGTACAAAATACAGGGTAATGGCAACAAAATATATGTGCGCGTCGGTGCTAAGACCGAAGGTGCAATTAATTATAGTACCATCGTAGAAACAGTAGTACAATAAATAACCCCGGGCACAGATATCCAAGGAAACGGATACCTGTGCCCTCCTTATTCTTTAGAACATGAAAAAAAGTATCTTACTCATCAGTCTGGCTCTTTTACCGTTTACGGGATATAGCCAAAATGTTTTACCGGACTGGGCTTTAGGTGGATTTATCAGGCCGGAGAAGGCCAATCCGATCATTACCCCTAATCCTTCCAGCCAGTTCGACTGTCCTATGCAAGGCAAAAAGATAGGATGGGAGGAAAGCGATGTCTTTAATCCGGCAGGAACAGTTAGAGACGGCAAAATCTGTATTCTGTATCGTGCAGAAGATAATTCGGCGACAGGCATTGGAAAACGCACTTCACGTATCGGACTGGCAGAGTCGGAAGACGGTATTCATGTACAACGTCGAAGTACGCCTGTCTTGTATCCGGATAAGGATAATATGAAGGAATATGAGTGGCCGGGAGGATGTGAAGATCCCCGGGTGGCCATGACGGAAGAGGGTGTATATGTAATGGCTTATACGTCATGGAACCGGAAAGTACCACGTCTCTGTATTGCAACTTCCCGCGATTTGATCAAATGGGAAAAACATGGTCCCGCTTTTGCAAAAGCTTATAACGGACGTTTCAAAGATATGGCATGTAAATCGGGTTCAATGGTGACGAAAATAGAAAACGGCAAACAGGTTCTGACTAAAATAGATGGAAAGTATTTCATGTATTGGGGTGAACATATGGTGGGTGCTGCAACTTCGGATGATTTGGTAAACTGGACTCCGGTATTGGATGACAAAAATGAATTGGCTGTCGTTATCAAACCGCGCGACCAGTACTTTGATAGTGCATTGACGGAATGTGGCCCTCCTGCTGTAATGACCGATAAAGGTATCGTATTGCTTTACAACGGTAAGAACCAGACAAACGATAACAGACGCGACAAGCGTTTCACAGCAGGTGCTTACTGTGCCGGCCAGATCCTGACAGACGCAAAATATCCGATGAGGGTTTTGCAGCGCCTCGATGTGCCTTTCTTCCGTCCGATGGCATCCTTTGAAAAGAGCGGACAGTATGTAGATGGAACGGTTTTTATCGAAGGGTTGGTCTTTTTCAAAAACAAATGGTATCTCTACTACGGATGTGCAGACTCACAGGTAGGTGTAGCAGTTTATGATCCGGGAAAGAAAACACCGGGGGATCAGATCCCAAACTAAAAAATGAATTATGAAAAACATTATTATAGGAATATTTTTACTTCTGTCTGCTTCTCTGACCCAGGCGCAGACTCCAAATTATTATCGGAATCCGGATAAAATATATCTGGACTCCAAGTCCGGACACAACGGCGATTTCTCCTGCAAATGTATAAAGCCGATGAAATAAAAGATCCTGCGGAGAAAATTTCACGTCCCGGTTATCAGTCCGGAGAATGGATGCCGGCAATTGTTCCGGGTACGGTCTTGAACTCACTCGTTCATAATAAAGTTTATCCCGAACCCTATTATGGCTTGAATAATAAACTGGATAAGGATATTATCCCGGATCTGGCAAAGGTAGGGCGTGAATTTTATACCTATTGGTTTCGTACCGAATTTAATATACCGGAGAGTTATAAAGATAAAATAGTCTGGCTCCAGGTGGATGGAATCAATTATCGCGCGGAGATCTGGGTGAATGGTCAGTTGTTGAGTTGTATGTCGGGTATGTTCAGACAGGACTATATCAACATAACGGACTATGCACAGGTCGGTAAGGCGAATGCTCTGGCCATAAAAGTGTATCCGGTAGATGTGCCGGGAACGATTAAGCCTAAACGCTGGGGAGCTGTCGGTGAATTCCATAATGGAGGTGATGGTAATATCGGATTGAATACGACCATGCTGATGAGTGTCGGCTGGGACTTTACGTTTAATGATGGTATCCGCGACCGGAATACCGGTATTTGGAAGAATATCAGTTTGTATGCCACAGATAAAGCCGTTCTACGAAATCCTTTCATCAAATCGGATTTGGCCAAGCCCGGTTACGATTTATCCAGGCAGACTGTTAGTGTGGAAGTCACAAACCCGACTCAGCAGAAGGTTAAATGTCTTATTAAAGGTGAAATTGTCGGAGAGAACATCTCTTTCAGTAAAGAGATTGAAATGTTCAGAGGGGAAAGGAAAGAAGTCACTTTTACTGCAGATGAATTTCCCCAGTTGATAATTAAAAATCCACGTTTGTGGTGGCCTTTATTTAAAGGAAAACCTGAACTTTATGAATTGAAAATGACAGCTCTTGTAGACGGGAAGATATCCGATGAGGTTAAAACTCGTTTTGGTATCCGGGAAATCACATCCGACCAAAATACACCGGATCAATCACGTCAGTTCTATGTCAATGGAAAGAAAGTTTTCATTCGTGGGACCAACTGGATACCGGAAGGTATGCTTCGTACGTCAGACGAACGCACGTATGCCGAGCTTCGTTATACCAAGCAATCGAGTATAAATCTGATCCGTATGTGGGGAGGTGGCATAGCCGAGTCCGATTACTTTTTTCAGTTGTGTGATGAAATGGGTTTTCTGGTCTGGCAGGAGTTCTGGATGACAGGAGATACGAAGCACCCTCACGACGCTGATCTCTATCTTAGCAATGTTGAGGCGACCGTCAAGCGTCTGCGCAACCATCCGTCGTTGGCTTATTATGTTTCTTCGAATGAAAGTACCGAGATGCCGGGAGCCAAAGATTTGATTATGAAATTGGATGGAACCAGAGGATATCAGATGCAATCGGAATGTGACGGAGTGCACGATGGCAGCCCTTATAAACAGGTCAATCCAATGCAACATTATGAAAATACAGCCTCAGAACGTGGTAGTCGTGTCGACGGCTTCAATCCGGAATACGGTGCTCCGACAATTCCTACTGTTGAAACTTTGCGGGAAGTGATGGATGAGAAGGATTTATGGCCGATCAACAAAGAGGTATGGGATTATCATGATGGTGGTGGTTTCCATCTGATGACGTCCATGTATACGGATCTGACAAATAACTATGGAACGTCTTCTTCCATTGAAGAGTTCGTAGCCAAAGGACAATTGGTAGGGGCTATGAATTCCAAATCGATATGGGAAGTGTGGAACTATAACAAGTTTGATTATGGCGATCGTTATGCTTCCGGCTTGTTATTCTGGTATCATAATTGTCCGGTACGCCAGGTGTGTGCCCGTATGTGGGATTATTCCCTGGAACCGACGGCTTCTCTTTATCATACGCAGAATGCTTTGCAACCATTGCATCCTCAGTTTGATTACCTGAAGAATACAGTGTCTGTATATAACGATTACTATCGATCATTTAAAGGTTATAAGGTGACAGCTGAGGTTTATGATATTAAGAGTAAAAAGGTGTGGGAGAAAAGTCAACAGGTAGATATTCCTGAAGACGGTGTTGTCAACGATCTTTTTACAATAGACTTTCCGGTCGGAATATCGCAGGTACATTTCATTAAGCTTCGTCTTTTTGACGAGGAGGGAGAAATGGTTTCCGATAATTTTTATTGGCGTTCAAATGATATATATGAAGGCCCTAAAACTCTTACCGGTCCTACTTCTTCAGGATTTGAAAGTCTTTCAGAATTGAAAGAAGTGAAATTGACAACAAAGCATCGATTGGTTAAAAAAGAGGGATGGCAGGTTATGGAGCTGGAAGTACGAAATCCTTCCCTTTCACTGGCTTTTTTTGTACAATTACAATATTTGGATGAAAACAGTAAGCCAGTACGACCAAGTTTTTATACGGATAACTTCTTTTCGCTACTTCCTGGTGAAATGAAAAAGGTAACAATAGAGACCGCTCTTGATGATCTGCCGGAAAATGGTACTTTTGTAGTAAAGGGATGGAATGTTAAGTCGCAAATAATAAAATAGAAAGTTTTATGAAAAAGAAATTTATCAGTGTATTTCTCTCCACACTTTTCTTTTGTTCGCTACAAGCACAGGAAAATGAAATCACAATCGATCCGTCTGTTTGCCTGGGAGAAATTTCTCCTTTTATTTACGGACAATTCATTGAGTATATGGGACGGTGTATTGATGAGGGAGTCTATGACGAAAATTCTCCTTTGTCTGATGAAAGAGGTTTTCGTCGTGATGTACTGGAGAAAGTGAAAGAACTGAATCCGCCCATGCTTCGTTTTCCTGGTGGTACGGTGGTAAAGACTTTTCACTGGGAAGATGGCATAGGGCCGAAAGAGCAACGGAAGGCGAAAAAGAACCTGGTCTGGGGAGGTATCAATACCTATCATTTCGGAACTTGTGAATTTATCGAGTATTGCCGGGAGATAAATGCCGAACCGGTATTGGTGATCAATCTTTCTACCGGTACACCGGATGAAGCGGCTAATTGGGTAGATTATTGTAATGGAACAGAGAACACCTATTATGCTAATCTTCGTCGTTTACACGGTTATCCGGAGCCTTTTCGGGTAAAATACTGGGCACTAGGGAATGAAGAAGCTGCGGAACCGGATGCCGGTCGACATCAGGATCCGCATAAATATGTGGAAGATGTATGGCATTTTATCAAACTGATGAAACTGACCGATCCTTCTATCCAATTGATTGCTAACGGAGAAAGTCAACATCCGGAATGGAATAAAATTATTCTTAAGGGCTTGGATGGGGCAGTTGATTATATCTCTTATCATGCTTATGTAGGTACTGACGAAGGGAATCCTTATTCCATTTTCAAGAAAATACGTTATGTGGACGAACGGATTACTGATTTTGCAAAATTAGTGAAAGAGAACTCCCAGGAAGTAGTAAAGGATTGGAAGAAATGGTATCGTTTTCCACATCGTACCAAGCCAGTTCAGATAGCGATTGATGAATGGGGTATCTGGGAACAACAGGAACCTCCTTATGGGACTACCAATACTTATGAATGGTATCATGCGTTAGCTACAGCTCATTATCTTAATTCTTTTCATCGGAATGCTGCTCATATCGGTATGGCCAACTGGGCGCAAATGGTTAATATTCTGGCTCCTATTATGACTGATGAAGATGCTTCTATTAGACAAACTGTATTCTTTCCGCTGAAAGAATACAGAGCTCATGTGCTTAATGAAAGTATCCTGGCTAAAGCAATCTCTCCAATAATAGAAAGTGATCTTGCTTCTTTAGATGTTTCTGCATCTATCGACAGGGAGAAGATGTTATTGACTCTGTTTGTGGTGAATGTGAATCCTCAGAAACTTAAAACCAAATTGAATTTCTCTAATTGTAAAGTCGATAAGCTTCTGGATACAACTGTTTTATCTGCAGATTCATTAAGGGCTAGGAATACATTAAAAAATCCCGGGGCTAATGTTGTCTCTACTAAACAAAACCAGGTATCAAGGAATGTTAAAGAGATTGTTTTTGACAGTGAGTCAATTACTATTTGCCGGTTCAAGCTGGCAAGTTTTGTTAAATGATATTCGGATAAGGATATTGCGAAAATACAGAAACTGATCGAAATCGAGTGAAACACCCTTGCTTCACTCGATTTTGATTTATTTATGAATCTCCACCAGATAGCTTGCATTGAATGTCTCTCCTGGTTGTAGATGTTGCATCCAGTCTCTGTCCTTGTATTCACCGGTATAGTTTACCCGGTCGCAACGACCGTACCAGGGTTCGATGCAGATAAAAGGTGCATTTTTCGCAGGTGGCGACCACAGGCCGACTACAGGGGCGGTGAAATAAACAGTGAGGTAGGAGCTACCATTTTGGTTGAGCAAATCGACCCGTTTCACCTGACTGTCTTCGAGTACCAATGCGTCTTTATCGAAAGTGTGTGTATCCAGAGGCAACAGCCCTTCTTTATCCAGTGGCAATGGATATTCCTGATTTCCTATGCAGCCTTTTTCCTGAATTAGTTTATACTTTAGTCCTTCTGTGCGGTCGAAGGCAAAGAAACCGCGTTTTTCACTGTTTTCATTATAACTGGGGTAATAGAATGCAGGATGTGCTCCGATTTGGAAGTGCAGTTCTTCGCTACCGGTATTTTTCACAACCCATACGATTTCTATTTGATTACCGGCCAGGCGGTAACCGATTTCGAGATAGAACGGGAATGGGTATAGTTTTAGCGTATCTTCATTTTCAGTCAGTTTAAAACGAAGTTCCGTATCGGTTTCCTTTATCAGTTCGAAATCTTTGTCGCGGGCAAAACCATGTTGCGAAAGCGGATAAGTGATGCCGTTGTGTCGGTATTCATTATTCCATAGACTGCCGACAATAGGGAACAAAATCGGTGAATGACGTTTCCAAAATGCCGGATCGGCTTGCCAGAGATATTCTTTTCCTGTGGCGTTGGCAACAATGCTGCTTAGTTCGGCACCATGAGGAGACACCTGGATGGTTAGTAAATCGTTTGATAATGTTTTCATATTCTGATAATTTTTGTATCGTTTTCAAGACAAGCAAAGTTAGTAAACTTCTTTTGGGAATTCCTGGCTGTTTTATAATAAAACAAAACGGAAAGCGTTAAAAGATCATTGAATACTTGAAAAATATGGTACTACACATGAAAGGATTGTTAGCGAAAAGCTGTTTTGTCTGTCTGTTTTGTTTTTACCTGTCGTTCTCTTTACCAGCAAAAGAACGGTATACCCAAAGTTCTGTGTTGAGTAGTGGAAGTTGGGTGAAAATAGCAATCGATAAAGACGGAATCTATAAACTGACGGATGCCGAATTGAAGAATATGGGTTTTTCCGATCCTTCGAAAGTGGCCGTGTTTGGTTATGGCGGTTGGCCGTTAGATGAAGATTTCTCGAAACCCTATATAGATGATCTGCCAGCTGTTCCGGTGTTGAGGAAAGATGGTTACTTGCTTTTTTATGGGCGGGGAACCAGGAAGTGGGAGTATAAGAATGAGCAATATACCGGTCAGACAGGAAGAAAGACCTTTGTTCATACAAATAATCCTTATTCTGAATATGGATATTATTTCCTTACTTCTTCTCAGAACGTGAAAGAAATGGAGACGATAAAATCAGAGTCTAAAGATGCAGTGGAAGTATTTGATACTTTTGACGATTATCTTCTGCATGAAAAGGATTTGGTTTCTCTCAATACTTCGGGGCGTGAACTTTTTGGAGAATCGTTAATGTCACCGATATCGGTGCCTTTCAATAATATTGAAGGTATAGTGCAGGAAGATGCTGTGGTGGAATGCCGGTTAATTGCCAAAACGGATGTGGCTAAAAAATTTACTCTTTCGATAGAAGATGAGGATGTAGTAAATAGTACTATATCTGGTGTATCGTCTAATACTAATAACTATACATACATAAAAGCAAGATCGACACAGGCTTTTGGAACTTGGACTGGAAAGAAAGATAAAAATTTTATTATCAAAGTAAATTATTCCGAAAGAAATAATAAAACGGCATTTCTGGATTACATTCGTGTACACCTGAAGAGAGAACTTCGAACGTATAATGAACCGACTTTTTTTCGTAATATTTCATCGATAGGACATAAATCCCGTTTTACAATAAAGAATGCCAACTCAAATACGACTGTGTGGGATGTCACGGATGCGTTAAATCCGAAAGTGATGGAGGCAGAGTTGAGTGGAACAGACTTGTCATTTATAATTCCTGAAGCAGATCTGCTAAGAGAGTTTGTTGTTATTCAGCTGGACAAGACTATTCCGTCTATTTCAGCAAAAGAGGCGCAACAGGTTACTAATCAGAATTTGCATGGATCTGAACAGGTCGATATGGTGATTATCTCTCCTTTGGCTTTTAAAAGTGAAGCGGAAAGATTGCAAAAAGCGCATGAAGAGAAAGATGGTCTGATTACCCGGATATTTACCCCGGAGGAAATCTATAATGAATTTTCAAGCGGGACACCAGACGCCACGGCCTATCGACGTCTGATGAAAATGTTTTATGACCGAAGTAAAGACAACGCAAAATCTCCTAAATATCTTCTGCTTTTTGGAGACGGTTCGTTTGATAACCGGTTCCTGACGAAAGATTGGAAGGATGTAAGTGAGAGTGAGAGAAAGAATATGTTGCTAACCTATCAAACGACTGAGTCATTGAATATGTATTCGTATCCGGTAGATGATTATTTCGGTTTTCTGGAAGATAGTAATGAAAGTCTGTCATCGGCTGATTTGAATCTTGGCATCGGACGTTTCCCTGTTCGTACCCGTAAGCAGGCAACAGTGGTTGTTGATAAAGTTATCTCCTATATGAATAATTCTGATTTTGGTATTTGGAAGAACAACCTGTGTTTCATCGCTGACGATGGTAGTAATGCGGATACCTTTGATATTGTACATCAGAATGATGCTGAGGCTTTAGCAAAAGTAATAGAAGAGTCCCGTCAGGAGTATATCGCAAATAAAATTTATTTCGATGCCTTTAAAAAGGATCTGGGAGGTGGTGGCAAATATCCGGAAGTAGAGGAGAGAATTATAGAGAAACTGAGAAATGGTATGTTTCTCCTGAACTATGTTGGCCACGGGAATACGGAGAGTCTGAGTGACGAAATGGTTATAAAACATAGTGATATTTTAAAATATACATACAAACATTTACCTTTATGGATCACTGCAACCTGCGACTTTTGTCGTTTTGATGCTGTGGCTACCTCTGCCGGAGAGGATGTGTTTTTAAGAGAGAAGAGCGGCGGTATTGCCTTGTTTACTACTTCTCGCGTAGCTTTTGTGGATATTAATGAGGAGATTAACGCGAAGTTTATGAATTTGTTATTTGATAAGGAATATTCTCAACTAAGGTTAGGTGATATTATAAGGAAAACGAAGTCAAACTCTTTTGATACACGCAAACTAGGCTTCTGCCTGATCGGTGATCCGGCATTGAAGCTATCTTATCCGAAGCATCGTGTTCAGGTTACGACAATTAACGGTTCGGCGATAGAAAAAGATACGGTTGTATTTAATGCAAATGCTTGGGTGACTGTGGAGGGGAATATTATTGATACGAAAGGAAGTCTTGTATCTGATTTTAATGGAGAATTGCGTACAAAGATCCTGGATGGCTACCGAAGAGATTCCACATTGGGAAATAATCCTTATAAAAATAAGATCTATTATCATGATTACTTTAATACCGTTTTTGAAGGAGGCGGTTCTGTGAAAGACGGTAAGTTCAAATTCACCTTTAAAGTACCAAAGGATATTTCCTATTCAGCGAAAACTTGCGGCAAAATGAGTTTATACGCCTTTGACAAGACCAGGGGTGAGGATGCACAAGGTTATTTTAATAAATTCCTTGCCAATGGAACGAAAGATGATCCGGATAATGATACACAAGGTCCTGAAATACGATCCTTGTTTCTGAACGACTCTACTTTTGTGAGTGGGGATCAGGTGAATAATACCCCTTATTTCTATGCAAAACTCTGGGACAAAAGCGGTATAAATGTGACAGGCAGTAGTATCGGACATGATATAACACTCAATATCGATAATAATCCGGCAACGAACTATACGTTAAACCGGTACTATGAATTTGTTCCCGATTCGGAAGGAGAAGGCATTGTTCGATTTGCTGTTCCGGCATTGAAACCGGGTTTACATGAAGCCGAATTCAAGGTTTGGGATATAATGAACAATCCTACGACTTATACTTTCCGATTCGAAGTAGTGGAAGGCCTGAAACCTTTCCTTACCCGTATCATTGCAACTCCGACTCCGGCCAAAGGCAATGTGAAGTTTCATCTTTCACACAACCGGCCTGAGACACAGATGAAGGTCGGTATCATGGTCTATGATATTAGCGGACGCCTGCATTGGAAGCATGAGGAAACAGGATCGTCCGAATTATTCAAAGACTATGTGGTCGATTGGGATTTGAGAAATAATGCAGGCTCGCATGTACGCCCCGGCATTTATTTATACCGTGCCGCTATCAGCACCAATAATTCGAAAGAAGCAACTGAGACGGAGAAAATGATTATTTTATGGTGATTTTATCTACATTTGTAAGAAATAAGATAAACCATGGAAAGTATATACAAGGCAAATGAAGACAGATACAACGGAATGATGTATCGTCGTTGCGGTCGTAGCGGGATACTGCTGCCGGCTATTTCACTGGGGTTATGGCATAACTTCGGAAGTGTGGACGTATTCAGCAACTTTATCAGGATCGCCCATACCGCTTTCGACAATGGGATCACCCATTTTGATTTGGCTAATAATTACGGACCGGTCTACGGATCGGCGGAAGAGAATTTTGGCAGGATATTGAAAAAAGGTCTCGGCGCCTATCGTGACGAGCTTCTTATCTCGACCAAAGCCGGCTACGATATGTGGCCCGGCCCGTATGGAAACTGGGGAAGCCGTAAATATCTGATGGCAAGTCTCGACCAGAGCCTGAAACGTATGGGACTGGATTATGTGGATATTTTCTATTCACATCGCCCTGATCCGGAAACGCCTCTGGAAGAAACGATGGGTGCACTGGCCGATATAGTCCGTCAGGGGAAAGCCTTGTATGTCGGCATTTCGAATTATAATGCAGAGCAGACAGCGAAAGCCCTCGCGATATTGAATGAACATCGTGTGCCCTGCCTGATCCATCAGGCACGTTATTCTTTGTTCGACCGTTGGACTGAACCCGATTTATTGCCTTTACTGAAAGAAGAAGGAGTCGGTATGATTGCCTTTTCACCTTTGGCACAAGGAATGCTGACTAATAAATACCTGCATGGAATACCTGAAAACTCCAGGGCTGCCAAATCGACCGGACATTTGCAACGTGAGCAGGTGACGGAAGAAAAAATAAACAAGATCCGCCGGTTGAACGAACTGGCGATGGAACGTGGACAGACATTGGCGGAAATGGCGTTGGCCTGGTTGCTGAAAGACGACCGCGTAACCAGTGTACTTGTCGGAGCCAGTTCGGTAGATCAATTATTAGATAATCTGAAAGCATTGGAGAATATCAGTTTTACAGCGGAAGAGCAGGAAAGGATTGAAAAAATATGAAACCATTCTTATACCAGATAGCTTCAATATTCTATCAGCAATACGGTGCGGAAGTCAGCAAGCTGGCTTTTGTGTTTCCTAACCGCCGAACGGGACTTTTCTTTCAGAAATATCTTTCGGAGGTAGCCGAGAAACCTCTTTTCTCGCCAACCATCCTCACGATCAACGATCTGTTCGTGCAGCTAAGCGGTAAGCAGACAGCCGACCGTATCAATATGCTGTTTATGTTATACGATATATACATACGTCATAGCGGTTCGACAGAAACATTCGACGAATTCCTGTATTGGGGTGAGATGCTACTGAACGATTTCGACGATGTCGATAAATACATGGCAGATGCACGTATGCTCTTTACCAACGTAACCGACTTGCGCGAGATAGAGAATGATTTCAGTTTTCTGGACGAGGATCAGATTGCCGCTATCCGTACTTTCTGGTCTTCATTCTATCCGAAAGGCGATTCGCCCAACCAGGAAGAATTCCTTGCTGTATGGAAAATACTTTATACACTGTATGATGACCTGAAGAAGTCTCTCGCTGCCGAAGGCAAAGGCTATGAGGGAATGATCTTCCGTGAGGTCGTCGAGCAGATGGAGCAGGATCGTTGTTGCGACCTGCCTTATACAAAGGTGGTCTTTGTAGGACTGAACGCCCTTTCTGTTGCTGAGGAACGTTTCCTCCTGCAGTTGCAGAAAAGAGAGATCGCCGATTTCTACTGGGATTATGCTTCTGCCAAGGTGACCGACCCTGCTAACAAGGCCTCTTATTTCGTGGAACGCAACCTGAAGAACTTCCCTTCGAAATACCCTCTTCCCAAAGAAGAAGAGGTAAACACAAATATCGAAGTGATCGGTATCCCTTCGGGCATCGGCCAGGCCAAACAGGTCTATTCCTTATTGAATGAGCTCTGCAAAGAAGATGAAATGAGTCCCGAAGAGGCATTGCGTACGGCTGTTATCCTGCCGGACGAACATTTGCTTATCCCTGTGCTCAATGCAATTCCCGAGCAAATCCGCCGTATCAATGTCACGATGGGGTATCCGCTGGCCGGTACGCCAGTGGCTTCACTGATGGAATATATTCTGGCATTGCAAAAGAATGTCCGTTACGTAGACCGGCAGCCGATGTTTTATTTCCGTGATGTATTGCCTATACTGAACCATCGGTATATCAGTACCACGAACCCGGAAACCGTCTCTTTCCTGATTCGTGATATAGCCGAAAACAATAAGATATATATCACTTCTGCCGATCTGGGGAAAACACCTCTTCTTTCCGTCCTGTTCACTCCGGTAACGGATGTCGAGACCTTTTCCGATTACCTGATCAATGTATTGCAGGAGCTGAACAAGGTTATGTACACCCTCTCCGAAGAAGAGGATGAAGACGCCACCCAGCGGACCAATGATATCGAACAGGAATTTATCTTCCATTATTTCACGACTGTGAACCGTATGAAAGAGATCATGCAGGACACCGGTATTGAAATGAAGATCGACACCTATTTCCGCCTGCTCAAACGGGTGACCGATACGATAACTATCCCTTTCCGGGGCGAACCGCTTTCCGGCCTGCAGATCATGGGGGTACTGGAAACCCGTGCACTCGATTTCGACCGCCTGATCATTCTTTCTATGAATGAAGGAATCTTCCCGTTGAGGAAAGCGGCCAATTCGTTTATCCCGTATAACTTGCGTCGTGGATTCGGATTACCCACTTACGAGCATCAGGACAGTGTTTGGGCCTATCACTTCTATCGCCTGATCTATCGGGCAAGCCATGTCAGCCTATTGTATGACACCCGGAGTAACGGATTGCAGACGGGGGAGGTGAGCCGTTTCGTTCATCAGCTGCATTATCATTATGAACAGCCGATGCATGATAAATTGGTTGTCTATAATGTCTCGTCCGCTAAGACTCCGGCCTTACAGGTACAAAAGACCGATGAGGTGATGGCGCGTCTGGCTGCATTCCGTAAGGGCGGTGTACGTGCCATTTCCGCCAGTGCCGTAAATACCTATTTGGATTGTCCGCTTAAGTTCTATTTCTCGGTCGTTGAAGGTATCCGTGAAGAAGAGGAGGTGAGTGAGACGATAGAGAGTAATGTGTTCGGTAGTATCCTGCATAAGGTAATGGAAGAATTATATGAACCTCTTTGTGGAAAGATGGTGACAGCCGATTTACTGAAAGCCATCAAAAAAGATACTCCGGTACTGACCGGCGCCATTGCACGTGCATTCGCTGAGGTCTTTTTCAAGACAGACGTGGTGCGTCCGCTGACAGGTCAAAACTTCCTGATCGGAGAGATGATCCGCAAATATGTGGAAAAGATACTGGAGCGCGACAGCAAATTGACTCCGTTCAAATATATCGAATCCGAAAGAAAGATCAACTGCCTCTTTACCTTAAGCGACCGGTCGGAGATACAGTTAAAGGGATTTATCGACCGTATCGACGAGGTGCGGGATGCCATCCGTATCATCGACTACAAGAGCGGTAGCGGAACTTCTACGTTTACAACGGTAGAAAGCCTGTTCGATATGGAAGAGAAAGACCGGGCAAAGGCTGTGATGCAGGTCTTTATGTATTCTTTGATGTATGGTGAAGTCCCGGCAGGGAAAATACTTCAACCGGGAATTTATTATATGCGTACGCTTTTCTCGGACTCGTTCGATGCCGCTGTAAGTCGTCGTATAGAAAGAAACAGATCGGAGCGGGTAACTGACTATTCCGACTATTCGGCCGCTTTCGAAGCCGGTTTGCGTAATTGCCTGGATGAAATATTCGGTCGCGAGAAACCATTCGTGCAGACTCCGACAGAAAAGGCCTGTGCCTGGTGTCCTTTCAAGGATATATGCGGAAAATAATCAGAAAAGAAATCCCAGTGAGAAACTCATCATATTGGTACGCTTGTCGATCGAAATAGTTCGTTCGACAGGCAATTGTGATGATCGGTCTTTGAAATCGGATTCGATCTGGTTGATTCCGAACTCGTAGGTAAATTCAAAGAACAGACGCCAGATACTTACGCCCAGCCCGGCGGCAATGCCTATACCGAAAGGGGTATTGTCATTGATATATTCATTGGTAAGTTCAGAGAAATGGGTCGTGTAGCGTAACTTATAATTATATTTCAATTTAGGTCCGACCATCATACTGAGAGCATACGGACCCTCTTTCACCAGATAATATCCGATCATAACCGGGAGTTCCAAAGAAGTAGACTTGAGTTTAAGCTGGTCGTTTCCGGAAGTCTTACCTATCATGGTAGCGGTACTTTCTGTTTCTGGTAGTGAGAAAAAGATATCGCCTTCTGTCCGATACCAGGACAGATCTGGCTGGATAAAAAAACGGTCGATGTTGATCCTACAAAAGATAGAAGCTTGATAACCTACCTTATATTGTAACCGGATGTTCTCAGCTTCAACATCATCGATCCTGAGCGAGTTCACGATCGGGAAAGTTGAATTGACACCGACTTTAGCTCCGAAATTAAAAGCCTTATCCTCGATCTGGATAAACTTTTGTGCCTGGACGGAGATACCGGTAAAAGACATAAACAACAGAAGGAAGATCTTTTTCATAATATTTATTTAGAAAATAAGAATAGAAAGCCATATTAATAAATGAAAAGGCAAAAATATTAATGCTATTGTATATGTTATCCAGATGCCGCAGGTATAAGATAATCGGAATCCAAATCTATCAACATTGCTGTTGTGGAAGAAGAAACTATAAGATAAAATCTCATCAATGTTTTTGTACGAAAAAACTGCAATTCTAATCGGAATAATGAGACATATTGAAAGCCATATGCATAAGAGTATTAACCAAAGAGTTTTGTTGTTGGGCAGATACTCCATAATAGGGTGGAAACCATCAATAGGATGGAAATCATTTGATTTACAAAATATATGTGTGAATATGTATGCTGCAAATAAACATTGTGGAATTTTGCTTACAAACCAAAATTTGATAGCGTTATTCATGCTGATTTTCTTATTTTGATACTGATATTTCGTATTTAGGTAATTCCGTAAATATATAAATTCTACCAATATCTTAACCAAAACTCGTTAAACAAATCGCTTTCCGAATCTTGCTGTTCATAATCATTTAAATCTCCCAGGCAG
>ERZ812616.2364-NODE-2364-length-16326-cov-11.706656_pt1 | contig 16326 bp, 17 predicted proteins | sample MGYA00376249_ERZ812616 | MGnify/ENA primary metagenome ERZ812616 (study PRJEB26924, sample SAMEA4378265) | human gut metagenome | biome: human gut; feature: human-associated habitat; material: faeces | place: China | collected 2013 ... | reverse complement strand
GGGCGTTGGCTTCGTCATTTTTGGAATCCACCGCCAGCACCACGCCGATGGGCTGCAGGGCTTTGCAGTAGCTCTGGAATTCAGCGTACACCTGGCCTTCCGGCACTTCGGGGCCGATGGCAATGCCGTCCACACCGTCATCGCCCACAATGCCGCCCCAGAGAGTGTTATCCAGATCCAGCACCAGGGCTTTTTTGTTGCGGCCATACAGGGATTTGATGATGTTTGCCACGCTGTTTGCCAAAGACGGGATTGCATCCAGGCACATGGCGTACTTATACATGTGCCAGAAGAACGCATCCCCCCAGGCAGTCAGGCCGTAATCTGCGCTGAGATAGTCAATATCATTGATATAAAAATCCTCATGCGCGGCGGCATAGGCGTAAAAGCGCTGGTTCAGGCGGCTGAGATAGTTGGAACGGCCATGCGGGTCCCAGATATCGCGGTTGCCCATCAGGCGGTAGTTGGGGCGGTCAAAGTTATTCTGGATGATGGGGCAGTGGAATTTGGCTTCCAGCGCCTGCCACATCTGCTCAAAGCGGCTGTACTCGGCATTCAGCATGGCGTCAATTTCCGCCTGCGGGGTGGCCGTTGTGGGGAAATTGATGATGTTGCGCCAGTTGGTGTGGATATAAATGACATCGGGGTGGAACCCATCCAGCTCCGGCGTGCCGAACATGGCGTCCTGCCAATATTGGCCATACTCGCTCTGGTAGAACTCCGCCTGAATGCCGTATTGCAGCAAAAACAGGCCCAGCTGGTCTGCCACCTCGTTGGTGGTGGAACCACCCAGGATGGCGATGCGCTTTTGCAGCGGGTGCGGGTTTTGGGCCAGCAGTTCCTTGCGCAGGCGGCGCTTTTTGCGCAGCAGCGTTTCGGTATCCAGCGGGTAGTTAAAACAATCCATATCGGCGCTTCCTTACAAATAATATTCAGGGCTTACAGCTTCTGCAGGGCCTCTTCCAGCGTAATGGCGATCTGGTCCGGGCAGCTGGTGGGCTTGGAGCCGCACAGGGTGCCTTTCATGCGCTCAATGGCGTTCTCAGCTTTCATGCCTTTCAGCAGCTGGCAGATGCCTTTCAGGTTGCCGTTGCAGCCGCCGATGACCTCGATGGACTCGATGGTGTGGTCATCGTTCAGCACGATGTGGGTCTCCTTGGAGCAGGTACCCTTGTTGGGGTAGCTGAAAGACTTGCTCATATTCAAACTTCCTCTCTTTATATCCGACTGACAGGCGAGCGGACTCGCATAGTACCCTTATTATATCCTTGTCAGGTGGGGAAGTCAATGTGACCCGGTCACAGAGCGCCGCCCCGGCGCTTGCGGGCCAGTGCCTCGATGCGCGCGATCTGGTCATCCTCGGTGACGCAGGCACCCACCGGGTGGGGTTTGCCGTGGTTCGCGCCGTGGAAGTCGCTGCCGCCGGTGACGATGAGGTCGTGTTTCTTGCAGAGCTCAGCGCACTCGGCCATATCCTCGGGGCTGTTGCGGGGGTGATGCACCTCGATGCCGTCGATAGCCCCTTCAGCCACCAACTCCCGCAGCAGAGGCATACTCTTGTACACCGTCGGGTGGGCGAACACCACCACGGCCCCAGCGGCCTTTGCCGTGGCCAGCACCTCCCGCACCGGAGGGTAAGTAGGGGAGTGGAGGCACTTGCCCCGCGGCTCCCAGCCGAACAACTCGTGATAAAGCCCGGTGTAGATGCCGTCGCACAGGCCCAGCTGCTGCAGCGCCTGCATGATGCCGCTCTTGAAGAGGACGCCGCTGTCCTGCGCGTACTCCAGCGCCTGCTCGGTGCGGAACTGGGGGTAGAGCGCCTCAATCTCCCGGCAGCTCTGCAGAGCGCACTCGTTGCGGCGCTGGCGCATGATGTCGCAGTGCCGGCGCAGGGCAGGGCAGTCGAGGTCGGGCCAGAAGGTCAGCAGATGGACGCGGTGGCTGCGCTCGAAGTCGTAACCGGTCAGTTCGGCGGCGGGGATGAGCCGCACGCCGTCCTGCACCGGGTGGTCGTAGGCGTACTGTGCGCTGAGGGTGGTGTCATGGTCCGAGAGGGCCAGAGCGCTCAGACCCAGCCGCGCCGCCATCAGGGGCAGACGGTGGATGGGGACAGAGCCGTCAGAACAGGTGGAATGAGTATGAAGATCGCCAGCCATAAGTTAGTTTCCCTCGATCTGTGTTGATTTTACGTCCATAGTGTAGCACAAAACGGGTCGGGGGACAAGAGCGCTTCAGCCCACAGTGAGGCTGGAAACGGTGAACCGGTGGGTAAGGACAGCCTCGGCATCCTCGCCGCCCATGGCCAGCAGTTCGTCCACCGAGAGGGTGGTGGAGCAGAGGATGGTCTGGAAAGTGATGGTGTCGATGCCCTCAGCCCGCAGCTGGCGCAGGGTGGACAGCGAAGCGTGGAGAGAGGCCGTGAACCGCCCGACGCGGAGGGAGAGGACGTTGTTGCCCCGGATGCTGGTGTAGGAGATGCGCTGGCCGTCCTTGTCGGTGACGATGAGGCCCGGGAAGACCGACTCCTGCACAGAGGCGCCCGCAGAGCCGCCGCCCGAAGAGGAGGTGTCCGCAGGGACGGGGTAGCCGGGGTCGGTGGGAAGGGTGGTGTCATTGCCCTCAGAGTCGTAACGGGTGATGGAGCCGTCGAGGCCGGTGAAGACCTGCTCGCCGTTCATGTCGCCGATAGCCGCGTTGCCCTCGCCCGCCTTGGCAACGATGGTCACTTTGCCCTCAAGGGTGATGTTTGCCTTGGCGTCGCCCGCACCGCTGCCGATGCCCGCGCCGCCGGGAATTTTTTCCCCAGACTCTTCGTCTATGCTGGATTCACCGCCGGTCGCGTTCACAGTGGGCGCGCCGCTCTCATTGCTCTTGATGGTAATTTTGTTACCAGTGCCATCGTCGTCATCTTCAGCGTCATAACCGCCGCCAATACCAGCAGAACCTACGCCGCCGGTGGCGTTGACTGTGGCGTTTCCTTCGATAGTTATGTCTGCTAGACCACCGACGCCGCCGCCAATACCTGCGCCTACTTCGCCGCCGGTCGCAGTTACAGTAGAGTCATCTTTGATGGCCACAGTTCCAGAAGCGCCGTAGCCGCCGCCGATACCAGAACCGGCATAGCCGCCTTGAGCATTTTCGATTTTCGCATTGCCGGAGATGGTTACGTCACCATTTCCGCCGCCACCGCCGCCGATACCTGCGCCAAAAGTGCCTCCGGTGGCGTTTTTGATGACAGCATCACCGGTTATCTTGATGGTTGCATCTCCATAATAACCGCCGCCAATACCAGCAGAAGTGTAACCGCCGGTCGCTTCAATCGTGCCGCCGCTTATTTCAATGTCCGCGTTACCGGCATTACTGCCCATGTTTCCCTGACCGCCGCCGATACCGGCTCCATCTCCACTAATAGCAGTAATCGTGCCGCCAGTGATGGTGACTTGACCGGCTTTTGCACTACCACCGCCAATACCAGCACCAAAGTATCCACCCGTTGCGGTCAGACTGCCAGCGTTATCGTTGTCGTCCTGAATGGTCAGCTTGCCGCTGGTCACATTTCCTTCGCTGTCTACGGTCTGATTGTGCTCAAGACCAGCGTGTCTGTCGCCGCCTTGCAGCTCGTTGTCGCCATCCAGCTCAATGGTGGTGTCACCTTTGCCGGTAACACTCACAGCGGCTTCGCTCCGGCTGCTGGCGTCAATATTCACATCTTTGAGCGTGACCTCAACCTTATCGTCCTTATCTTTGGCGTCGATGGTCACGGTGTGGGAAGAAGCGCCTTCCTCACGATTTGTGATGATGGTGTCGGTGTCATTTTTGGTGGTCGTCTCGTTCTGAGTGACATTGTTGCCGCTCTCGCCCGCCGAAATCGTAATGTCACCATCCTCGATGTACCATGTCCCTGCAAAGGCCGGGGCTGTAAGGGTGGTGAGCATTGCGGCGGTCAGGACAAGCGCCGCTGCCCGCTGAGAGGCCGGACGGGGTGAATTGTTACCCCCCCCCCGTATTAAGAGGCCGACCCAGAACGCGCATCGCAAGTTTACGATAAGAGAGCATACAAAAACCTCCTTTGAATGTTGAAAAAATATGGACTTTCGATTGATACAATTATAGCACTTCTGGGGAAGTAAGCAAGCAAACCTGCGTGAAATGCTGCTTTTCGTGCGTGAATGACAAAAAAACTATGAAAAACGCCGGGTTTTGCTTTTCTGCACATGGCATGGTATACTGGAAAAGAAAAACCCGCCGACCGGGCGGGAAAAAGGAGAAACGGAAATATGAAAACGAAATTTGGCATCGTGGGCTGCGGTTTCCTCGGCAATATCGTGGCCGATGCGTGGAAGAAGGGCCTGCTGGAAGACTACGAGCTGGTGGGTGTCACCAGCCGCACCTTCGCTTCGGCAGAGAAGACGGCGGCAAGCGTGGGTTGTGCGGTCTGCGCGGACGTGGATGCTCTGCTGGCGCTGGAGCCGGAGTACATCGTGGAAGCCGCTTCGGTGGAAGCGGTGCGCGCAATGGCCGTTCCGGTGCTGCGCCGGGGCGTGAACCTCGTGGTGCTGTCCATCGGTGCATTCGCCGACCTCGCGTTCTACGAAGAGGTCAAGCAGGCGGCCCGGGAAGGCGGCGCAAAGGTGCATCTGGCCAGCGGCGCTATCGGCGGCTTCGACGTATTGCAGACCGTCACTCTCATGGCCGAGGCCCTGAAGCTGGACGAGAAGGCCGGCATCGAGACCCACACCGGTGCGAAGGGCTTCCGCAACACCCCCGTCTGGGCCGACCATCTGCTGACCGACACCGAGAAGACCACCGTCTTCACCGGCAGCGCCAAGGAAGCCATCGCAACCTTCCCGCGCCGGGTCAACGTCGCTGTGGCCACCTCGCTGGCCACCACCGGCCCCGACATCACCGGCGTGACCATGCACTCCGTACCCGGCTGGGTGGGCGACGACCACTGCATCACTGCCGAGATCGAGGGCGTGAAGGCCGTGGTGGACATCTGCTCGTCCACCAGCGCCATCGCCGGTTGGAGCGCTGTGGCGCTTCTGCGCAACCTTGCCTCGCCGGTCTGCTTCTATTAAAAAGGAGGGGGCCTCATGTTCAAGAAACTGGTAGCCATCGAGCCGGTCAGCCTCATCCCCACAGCAGAGGAAGCGCTGCATCAGTACGCCGAGCAGGTCGAGCTTTACCGCGATATTCCCGCCGACGACGAAGAGATCGTTCGCCGCATCGGAGACGCCGACGCGGCGCTGTTGAGCTATACCTCCCGCATGGGCAAAAACGTCATCGAGCGCTGCCCGAACCTGCGCTACATCGGGATGTGCTGCAGCCTCTACTCGGAGGAAAGCGCCAATGTGGACATCGCCTTTGCCCGGGAAAAGGGCATCAAGGTGCTGGGCATCCGGGACTACGGCGACCGCGGCGTGGTGGAGTACGTCCTCCACGAGCTGACCGGCCTGCTCCACGGCTTCGGGATGCCGATGCTCCACGACGAGCCCGTGGAAATTTACGGCCTCAAGGTGGGTATCGTGGGTCTGGGCGTTTCGGGCCGGATGATCGCCGATGCACTGACCTTCCTCGGCGCAGACATCTCCTACTACAGCCGCAGCCATAAGCCCGACGCCGAGGCCGCAGGCATGAAGTATAAGCCGTTGGACGCTCTGCTCCGGGAGAGCGAAGTGGTCTTTACCTGTTTGAACAAGAATGTTCTGCTCTTGGGCGAGCCGGAGTTTGAGGCGCTGGGGGAGGGGAAAGTCCTTTTCAATACCTCCATCGGCCCCGGCTTTGACTCCGCCGCGCTGGAAAAGTGGCTGGATAAGCCCGGCACCCACTTCTTCTGTGACACCTACGCCGCCGCAGGCCCCGTCAGCGAGGGCTTCTTCCGGCGGTCCAATGTCCACAGCCCGGGAGTCTCGGCAGGCCGCACCAGGCAGGCTTTCGTTCTGCTGAGCCAGAAGGTGCTGGCAAACATCGAAACGGCGCTGGGAGAATAAGCTGTAATTTTTCTGATGTGTTACACGCCGGGAGCGACCACCGCAACCATTGCCCCAACTGCCTGTCCAGCCTTCATGTGGACGAAGAACCCGGCGACCGTGCCTCCGACTGCGGCGGCATCATGGAGCCGGTGGCCGTCTGGGTACGCAAAGGCGGCGAGTGGGCCATCATCCACCGCTGCAAACGCTGCGGAAAGCTTAGTTCCAACCGGGTGGCGGCAGACGACAACCCCATGAAGCTCATGAGCATTGCCATGAAGCCGCTGTGTTCTCCGCCGTTCCCGCTGGACTATATTGAGGAAATGACCGCTTTGATGGGCGGCGATGGACGGATGCGATAAGCCGCAGCCAAAAACGAAAAGGTCGCTGTGTCGGAGAAGGCATGAAAAAGCACAAAGATAGGGGAGAGTGCTTCGATGGACTATATCAGAGTTACCAAAGAAAACATCGACAGGGAACACATCTGTTGTGCCATGTCCGGCAAACAGAGCCTTGCCAAGAAAGAATGGCTCAAGCAGCGCTTTGAGGAGGGACTTGTTTTTTACCGCAGTGCAGAGCGCGGCAAATGCTTTATCGAGTACATCCCGGCAGAAAACGCATGGGTACCCATTGATGCAGCAGGCTGGCTTTATATCAACTGTCTGTGGGTCTCCGGTTCCCTGAAAGGTCACGGCTATTCCAGCGATCTGCTGGAAGAATGCCTTCGGGATGCCAAGACGCAGGGCAAAAACGGCGTTTGCATTCTGTGTGCAGAGGGACGCAAACGGGAGTTTCTCGCCGACCCCAAGTTTTTGACCCATAAGGGCTTCAAGGTCTCAGACATCTCTGATTGCGGCATCGATCTCATGTATCTGCCCCTTGCAGAGAATGCCCGGCCGCCAAAATTCAAGGACTGTGCCAAGCATCCCAAGGTGGAGGAAAACGGCTTTGTCCTCTACTATACCGACCAGTGTCCCTATACCTATTATTGGGTGCCGAAGGTGCAGGAGGCTGCAAAGGAACATGGGATCCCGTTCAAAGCCATCCACATCACAGAGAAAGAGACCGCACAGAATGTACCCGCACCTGTCACAACATACGCATTGTTCCGGGATGGCAAATTTGTGACCCAGAGCATCCAGTCGGACAAGAAATTCTTGAAATTGGCGGCAGAATAATTGAATCAAGCAAGACGCCAGACGCTCAGACGCAGTGCCGCCCATAGAATGGGGGTGTGCTGCGTTTTTATTTTGGAGGATCTTATATGGAAGAAATTGTTGTATATGTTCACGGAAAGGGCGGTTCGGCACAAGAGGCCGAGCATTATAAAGCCCTATTCCCTGACTGTGAAGTAATTGGTTTTGACTACCACGCACGATCTCCATGGGAAGCTGCGGAGGAATTTCCTGGATTTTTTGCGGCAGTGCGGAAACGCTGCGAGAAGCTCACACTGGTGGCAAATAGCATTGGTGCGTTCTTTTCGTTCGCATCATTGAATGAAAAATTGGTGGATGCCAGCTATTTTATTTCTCCGGTAGTTGATATGGAGCAGTTGATCTGCAACATGATGCGGTGGGCTGGCGTCTCTGAAGCAGAGCTTGCAGAGGAGCTGGAAATTCCTACAACATTTGGCGAAACGCTGTCGTGGGAGTATCTCTGCTATGTTCGGGAGCATCCGGTTTCATGGGAAATCCCTACCCACATTTTGTATGGTGAAAAGGATGATCTGACCTCCATGGAAACCATAAAAGCCTTTGCAAAAAAGAACAACGCAGAGCTGACCGTTATGCCGGGCGGAGAGCACTGGTTTCATACAAAAGAGCAGATGCAATTTTTAGATAACTGGATAAAGAATAGGAGACCCTGCAAAGAAACAGAAAATAAGGACGGTCTCGCTTCTCCTGCTTATAGTTCTGGGAACCGGGCTGGTGCTGATGGCTTGTGGCACCAAAAGTCTTGCTGACAGCAGCACAGGAGGCTCGGATCCTTACGGACTGAATGTTGAAAGCATGACAGGAAAAGACAGCTACCAGATGGAACTGCAGGAGAGCGAAGTGCTTGCCCTGCCTGCAGCAGGGTCGTGCTGTTCGAATCCCTCCGGGTCACAAAGCCAGCGTGTGACTTATGTGTACGCAAAAGAAAAGCAGCAGCGTTAAAATTACGCTGCTGCTAAAAGTGGACCTAGAGGGATTCGAACCCTTGACCTCTCGGATGCGAACCGAACGCTCTCCCAGCAATATCGCTTTTGTGCACACCTCATGCACTGCGAGAAAAGAAAAATCAACGGATATTCGTCCATATAAAATGTTCCGCCAGCCCAATGGACTTTCCTGACTGTAAGTACGACCACAAAGACGCTGATTTTCAGGATGAAGCGATTTGGGATGTAATATGGTTGGCGGACAAGTGAGCTACAGGCCCTTGAGATGTAACTCACATGGGGTTCAGATGTATCACATCCCAATTCACAATAAAATACGATATACCGTAAAAGCGCAACTTCAACTTTGAATGAATGGAAGCTGCGCTTTTTACATTTGACAACAAGTTGTAGATTGACAATAGGACTCATACACGATAAACTTTATATAGTATTATGTAGATCAGAAGGAGGCCAAACCATGAGCGTCAAGTACACTACCCCTGCCCAGCACAAGAGCAATCTCCGCAATGTGTACGGCACCTTTGCCATTGAGGGAATGACCATCAGCAAGGACACGCGCAACAACCTTGACCGCATTGGCAGCGGTCAAGCCAGCTATCAGCAAATCGTGAATGAACTGCGTGCAAAGTACGTGAAGAAGGGCTGATTATGTTCTCAAAGTATGATGTCTACACCACAGTACAGTCCATGTACTGCTACCCGGATACGGATGTTCTGATCAACAAGTTGAACATTCATGATAAAGCCGAACTCAAACAGGCCGAAGAAGAATTTACTGCAGTCAAGCAGATGGCTCTGTTGCAGGAGCCAATCAAGGGACGGTTTACCAAAACTCACCTGTTTCGGATTCACCGCTTCCTTTTTGAAGATGTGTACCCGTTTGCAGGGCACATCCGCAAGGAGCAAATCAGCAAGGGCGACACGATGTTCTACCCGCCAGACCTGATTGACCGAGAATTAGAGCGGGTGTTCAAAACCATTCACTCTAAGAAGTTGCTTGCCGAACAGGATAAAGAAAAGCAGATTCAAAATCTGTCGCAGACGATGGCCGAACTGAACATCATCCATCCATTTCGTGAGGGAAATGGCCGCAGCACCCGTGAACTGATTCGTTGCATGGCATTGGAATATGGAATGCACATCAACTGGGGCAACACCGACCGGGAAACCTTGATCAACGCCGCAATCGCAGCCGTAGATGATGATATGGCATTCTGCGATGTTCTAAAGCAGTGCATTGAATGAAAATCTGAATATCTCTGCGAAAAAACGCAACACCTATTTTTATCAAATGGATGTTGCGTTTTTGATTTTAGACCTTCAAACAGTTCTTACAATTGACGACAGTTGCAATATCTCTCATTTTCAAATGTGATTTAGCCAGAAGACTGATAATGTTCTTAGCATATATCTCAGCATTTGTATCGTCAGAAATATAGATTAAAATTAGTTTTGATTTCGCTCGTGTAGCCGCAACATAGTGGTTGCAAATATCTTGTTCCGTTGCCAATCGATAATCCGATGTAAATAAAACAACCTGATCAAATTCTAACCCTTTAGAGGAATGAAACGTAATCGCAATTCGTTGTAGTCCATCTATATTAAATGCCGGATGAAATTTTTTATCGCAAATGGTTTCATACACTTTTTTACAATGCTCATCTTTCGTAGAGTAACCCAAAGAATTTGCTAATTGCTCAACTTCTTGGGCAAAGCTGTCCTTATCCGCTTGCTTAAGATATTCATCCAAATGCTTCAATGAAATTTTAATGGTCTGCAAAATATGTTTGTTTCCTACTACCTCATTAGGGTTTTCATCTCTAAGGTCGTAGGCCGAATATGTGGGGAGAATAAAGTGCTTTGCAATAGCGTTATAAAGCCATGCTGCTTCAGTAGTAATATCCGAGATTGGAGTTTGAGGAACATATGTGAATTCTACTCCTTTTTCTGTTAGTTCTTTTGCACCAATCTCAGAATTTGCGTTGCTGTATCTTAACAGAGCACATCTTTTGTTCTTGTCCAAATAAGGTACTACAGCCGAAACCCAATTTGCAGTTGTAGTACATAGCATAACTACCGAAGACAAATCATTGACCTCTTTATAAAGAGATCTTGTCTCATCGCAAAGCAAATTAGAATAGTTTTGTATCTGCTGACAGGATCTATAATTATCCGTCATAACTTTTTTAGAGAAATCACCTCTAGTCCAAATACTCATAAACGCTTCAGGATATGCACCTCTCCACATATAAATCGACTGCTTTTCATCGCCAACAACGAAAGTATCTATTTTCAGAGTTTCACATAGATACATAAACAGTGCGTGCATGTCTTTATCGCAGTCCTGATATTCATCTACATAAATTTTGAAATATTTGGATTTCAAATATAACTGGCACGCACTTGAATTTTTCAGAATTTCAAGTGCCAGTTGAAATATAAAATTTTTCTTGCTGTTTCTATATGAGCATAAGATTTGCTCCGTTCTTATTTTTTCTATTCCCTCATCAAGAGTACCCACTTTCACAGAGTAGTCTGTACTCATATCGAGTTTATAGTCTTTACCATAGACATCTTTCATAAAGGGCTTGATGATTTCTTCGATGGCAAAACTATTGTTGGTTCCGATGAAATGCTCGCTTACATCAATGTTTAGACGATCTTTAATTTCGGCGGCGGCCTTAATTGTAAATGTAATTGCGGCTACTACTTTGTGTGTATGATTTTTTTCTATGTCATGCTTGATCTTGGAAACCATGGTATGTGTCTTTCCCGTTCCAGCACTCGCACGAACAATTAAGTTTCCAGATGTTTCAACAATTTCTTTTTGTATCGGCGATAACATCATTCTGCAATCCTCTTTAGACAAGCAAAATTGTAGTGTTCAAAAATAAGTTCACAGTCGTTTTTTGTGAGTTTTTCAGCAAGTTCAACCATGTGATTGTTCTTTGCCTCTTGCAGATAGCCAATCACATTTCCATCGGCTGATGGAAGGTATTCAACCATTTTATCATGAATAGCTTCATCCAAATCTTCTTCCAAGCTGCATCTCGACAAATAGAGTGAGTAATCGCTTCTAATCCGGTCCAATGTTTCTTTATTTTTATCGTATAACTTGCGTTTTACCTCAACACTCTTTTCGTTTACAGGATCTTCCGGAAGAATAGTTTCACCAATAAGACCATTTAACCGTATAAACCCTAACACACTATATGTCTCTTTGTTATGGGGCTTTCTTAAGTCGTTATCTGTTTTCACAACATTATAAATTTTCAATGCGTTCAATATTGATTGATAAGGCTTGAATCCAAATCCACCCACTGAGAGTATATAAATTCCATCGGCTTCATAAAACGGATTCTTTTCAGAAAGAACTTTTCCGAACAAAACAACTTCGGAAGGTCCTTCAACCAATAAAACCTTGTCGGCAAAAATAGCTTCGGCTAATCCACGATTCAGCATCTTGCGCTGCTTTTTGAATTCGTCTGGTACAACATAAAGAACACTGCTGCTTACGATTTTATCGGCATTGTATATGCGAACCAGATTCACTTGATCCATTTCTGCCAGTACATACGGTGAATGTGTTGTTATAAATAAATACTGATACTTGTTTTCAGAAAATAATACATGCGATAATGCAATTTGCATAGAGCGATGCAAATGGTTTTCAGGCTCTTCTATTAAAAACAAATTGATTTTCTTATCTTCTTCCTCTTTAGAAAGCAAATCAAAAATAGAATACACTAATAATTTCTTGCGTCCTTCACCTGAGGTGGGATATAGAGAATCATCCGCATCTTGTTTGATGTAGGGAACAATATTGGAATAAAGACCTTTTACAGCAATTTCAGACTTTACAGATACTGTTACAGCTTCATGTCTAAACTTTCTATATTCTGGAGCAATTTTTTCTTCAAAACTTTTTATGCCAGACAAACTGGAAATCTGTGCATTTAAACTATTACAAGTTTGCTGAATATTTTCTAGAGTACTTCTATCTTGCTCGTCATTGTTTGCAAGAAGCGCATTAGCATTTTTCTTGAAAAGAGCATACAAATCCACATATGCATCTATGTAAATAACATTAAATACATAATCTATTTCAAAAAAAGTTCCATGAACTTTCATTTCCTCAAGTTCATTCAAGTCGCCACCCCAATATAGAATAGGTACGCCAACCATTTCTTTTTCATCGTAGGAGGCTGCTACTTTAATATAGACTTTATTTTGCCCTGAAAGAAGTGCACCTTTTAGCTTTGCTCGGAGTTTCTGACTGTCCGAATCATCTTGATCGCTAATATCAATCGTCACAATAATTTCAATCGGCGATCCTGTATGTTTCTTGTAATAATCTGTATCATTAAAGTTCTGTCGCCTAATGTCCTTATCAAAAACAAATCTTAATGCATATAAAAAATTGGTTTTTCCAACATCATTCATGCCAAAAAGAACATTTTTGTTTGTCAACGCTACCGATATGTTTTCAAAATTTCGGAAATTCTTAATTGTCACCATATCAAATTTCATGGCACCGCATCTCCTCAGATAGCAACTCTCTTTTTACTCTAGCTACGACATTTCTGCGTACAAGACGATTGTAATATACAAATTATATCACAAATTAAGTGCGATTCAACAAGAAAGCATTGAATCTGCGCTTTTATTTTTACCTACAACATATTTCAAAAGGAGGATGCCTATGGATAAAGATTTTATGTTGAACTACTACGACAAAATGGTGCGTCCGACATGGACGGAGCTGATGAAAACACCTCGCTACCAGCGGGCAGCTTGCGAACACGACAAGCTTGAACGTGAGTTCCGGCGGCTGTTGGATGAAAAGCTGGGGCGGAAGTATCTTGAACTGGATGATGCACTGTTCCGGGTGATGGACGACATCGCAGAAGCCATGTATATGAAAGGTGCCGCAGACCGTGAGCTGATGATCCGTTAATACCATGAACTACGACTACTTCTACGGTCAGTCGGGCGAATTGTTCTCCTATTTCCGCATCCCAAAGGCACTGTTCCAAGATCGCCGTTTCCGGCAGCTCTCCACCGATGCCCGGACACTGTACGGCATCCTGCTGGACCGCATGAGCCTGTCCGCAAAAAACGGCTGGCTGGATGAGCAAGGGCGAGTGTATATCATTTACACCGTCCGGGAAGTGCAGGAATCCCTCTGTTGCGCCGAGCACAAGGCGGTCAAGCTGTTCCGGGAACTGGAGGACATGGACCTCATCGAGCGTAAACGCCGTGGTCTGGGCAGACCCAGCCTGATCTACGTCAAGGACTTTTCCTCCGGCTTGCCAAAAGCGCAAGTACAGAATTGCCCAAACAGCAATTCTGGTGCTGCCGAAAGCGCAGTTCTGGAGCAGCCAAAACCGCAAGCAAATAAGACTGATAAGAATAAAACAGAGTGGAACGATCCTGACCCTATCTATTCCGAGGGCATCCGGGAGCAGCTTGAGGATTATTTTTATCAGGCGTTAGAGGTAGAACTCCTGCTCCGGCTCTGCCCGGATGATGAGGATACTATCTACCAGATCGTAGACCTGCTTGTGGACACCTGTTCCACCAAACGCAAGATGTTGCGTATCGCCGGAGATGACAAGCCTGCCGAAGTGGTACGCAGTCGGCTGAAAAAGCTGAACGCCGACCACATCCGCTTCGTGCTGGAATCTCTGGCAGAGAACACCGCCCCGGTGCGGAACATGAAGCAGTATCTGCTGGCGATGCTCTACAATGCGCCCACCACCATGAACCTCTACTATCAGAACAAGACGAACCACGACTTTGCACGCGGTTCATCGAAAGCGGGGTGATGTTATCGCAAAGAAAGCTACGATTATCGCAGTCACCAATCAAAAAGGCGGTGTGGGAAAAAGCACCACCTGTGAGAATCTGGGCATCGGGCTGGCAATGGAGGGCAAGAAAGTCCTGTTGGTGGACACCGACCCACAGGGCAGCTTGACCATTAGCATGGGATGGCAACAGCCCGATGAACTGCCCACTACCCTCTCTACCCTGATGCAGAAAGCCATGAACGACCAGCCCATCCAGCCCGGTGAGGGCATTCTGCACCATGCGGAGGGCGTTGACCTGATTCCGGCGAACATCGAACTGGCAGGGCTGGAAGTTACCCTCGTGAACAGTATGAACCGGGAAAAGATGCTGAAACAGGTGCTGGACAGTGCCAAGCGGGAGTACGATTTTATTCTGCTGGACTGTATGCCCTCGCTGGGGATGCTGACGATCAATGCACTGGCGGCGGCAGACGCTGCTTTGATTCCTGTGCAGGCGCAGTACCTGTCTGCCAAAGGTCTGGAACAGCTTTTGCAGACTGTGCAGAAGGTTCGGCGGCAGATCAACCCGAAGCTGAAAATCGAGGGTATCTTGCTGACCATGACCGACAGCCGCACCAACTACGGAAAACAGATCAGCAATCTGATCCGGCAGGCATACGGAAAACACCTGAAGGTGTTTGAGCAGAGCATTCCCCGTTCCGTCCGTGCGGCAGAAACCAGTGCGGCAGGCAAAAGCATCTTTGCCTATGACCCCAAGGGCAAGGTGGCAGAAGCCTACAAATCTCTTGCAAAGGAGGTGCAGGCGGATGCCGATCGACAGCGGAAACTTAGCTCTGAAAGGGCTAGATAACCTGTTTTCCACCGAGGAAAACCGACAGGAGGAACAGCGGGAGCAGGTACAGCAGATTCCCATTGATGCGCTGCACCCCTTCACCAACCACCCTTTCAAGGTGCTGGACGATGAAGCCATGACCCGGACGGTGGAGAGCATCGCACAGTACGGTGTGCTGGCTCCGCTGATCGCCCGCCCTCGCCCGGACGGTGACGGCTATGAGATCATCTCCGGGCACCGCCGCCAGTATGCGGCTAAACTTGCCGGGCTGGACACCCTGCCGGTCATTGTGCGGCAGATGTCGGACGATGCTGCTGTGATATTGATGGTGGATTCCAATTTGCAGCGTGAACACATCCTGCCCAGTGAACGGGCTTTCGCCTACAAAATGAAGCTGGAAGCTCTAAAAAATCAAGGTGCTAGGTCAGATTTAACTTCGCCGCAAGTTGCGGCGAAGTTCCGCAGCGATGATGCGGTCGCAAAAGACCAAGGCATAAGTGGCGATACTGTTCGACGCTATATCCGCCTGACCAACCTTGTTCCCGAACTGCTGGACATGGTGGACGAGAAGAAAATTGCCTTTAATCCCGCTGTGGAGCTGTCCTATCTGGACGAAAGCCAACAGCGGGATTTTTTAGAAGCCATGGAGGACACCCAGAATGCGCCGTCCTTATCGCAGGCGCAGCAACTGAAAAAGATGGCACAGCAGGGAGAGTTCAGCTACGAAAAAGCCTTTGATGTGATGGGACAGGAGAAAAAGAGCGAGAAAGACACCGTGACCATCAAAAACGAGACCCTGCGAAAGTATTTTCCCCGCAGCTACACGCCCAAACAGATGGAGGAGAAGATCATCCAGCTTTTGGATGCGTGGCAGAAAAAGCAGCAGCGCCGCAACGAGCGCTGACCGTAACGTAAGACCCGATGGGGTCTTTTTTGTTTGCAAAAATTTGGAGGTAACGCCTATGAACAATACGATTGATTTCAAGACCGCAAAGACCATCGACAGCATGAGCAAGAAGCTCGACCACATCGACGATACCGTGACCGGCTTCTTCTCGGTCATGCACATGGCAATGAAGCACGAGCTTGGCAGCGCAGAGCCTTATTTCGCCGCAACCTCGCCGGTTCTGGACCTGACGGTTATCCGTCCTGACGATGCGCCGCACATCCTTGCCTGCTTCGATGAGGCAGATGAGGGCATCGGCATCTCTGAGAACGAGCCGCTGGGCTTCCGTTACAACCCCAAACAAGTCGTCAAGCTGATGGGCCAGCGGTATCTGGTCGGTCCGGTCATTTTTCACCGCTTCGATGAGGATGGCAACTTCGCATCCCTGACGATGGGTGATATGTACACCATCCAGAAATATCTGGAAGCCAAAAGTGTCACCCTGATGATCGACCGCGACAAGCTGACCTGCATCTGCATCGACTGAGGTGTGCCATGCTGAGCTTTTTTATCGGATTCGCATTTTTTGAAGCGGGTGCTATTTTCGGATTCTTCGTGGCGGCTCTGCTGAACGCCGCCCATGCCGGGCAGGAGAGCACAATTTT
>ERZ812616.2349-NODE-2349-length-16469-cov-3.055623_pt1 | contig 16469 bp, 11 predicted proteins | sample MGYA00376249_ERZ812616 | MGnify/ENA primary metagenome ERZ812616 (study PRJEB26924, sample SAMEA4378265) | human gut metagenome | biome: human gut; feature: human-associated habitat; material: faeces | place: China | collected 2013 ... | reverse complement strand
AGATTCCGAAACCGGTGAAGGTCTGGTATCAGACGTTTGTCTGAAGCGAAAAGTCAGAAACTTCGTTCAGATAGTAAAAGACTGTGAAAAACCTTATGATATTTTCATTAAGGAGAAAGCTATTTTGAATAACCAGATAGCAGAAGCTCATAAGCAGGAAGATGTTAAAGCGAAAGAAAAAGGAGATAAGACAGAAGCAGCCCGCCAATGGATGTGCCGGAATTTCTATGATATTAGGACATTCGGTGCAGTATTGAGTACCGGAGAGAATGCAGGACAGGTTCGCGGTCCAATCCAATTTACTTTTGCTCGTTCTATTGATCCTATTGTGACAGCAGAGCATAGTATTACCCGCATGGCAGTAGCGACTGAAGACGAGGCTAAAAAACAAAGCGGTGATAACCGTACCATGGGACGAAAATATACAGTACCTTATGGATTATATAAAGCTAACGGATTCATCTCTGCACATTTGGCTATCCAGACCGGATTTAATGATGATGATCTGAATTTATTCTGGGAGTCATTAAAGAATATGTTCGATCATGATCATTCGGCTGCAAGAGGTATGATGAATGCCCGTAAATTGATCGTATTCAAACATAGTTCAGCACTAGGAAATGCTTCTGCTCATACATTGTTTAATCTGATTGATGTAAAGTTGAAAAATGAAGAGGTTCCTCCCCGCTCGTTCAATGATTATATAGTGACTATCGATAAGGATAAACTTCCCGAAGGAGTAGAACTTTTAGATATGATATGATAGAATACGGAGATGAGGATCTGTTGATGCTTTCCGGTATTCAGCATATTACATTTTGCGAGCGTCAATGGGCACTTATACATATAGAACAACAGTGGGCTGAAAACAAGCTCACTGTTGAAGGTAACTGGATGCATCAAAAGGTAGATGATCCCCAGTTAATGAACCGCAATAAAGAGGTCGTAACATTGAGATCCGTAACTCTTGTTTCCAGAAGACTGGGACTTTATGGAATATCTGACGTTGTAGAAATGGTTGCGTCATCTTCCGAAGAAAACGCAATACGGCATCCTAAATATCCGGGATTATGGCGATTAATTCCGGTAGAATATAAACGGGGAAAACCAAAGAAAGATCAGATTGACGAAGTCCAGCTATGTGCTCAAGCCATCTGCCTGGAAGAAATGTATGACATTAGTATTGAAAAAGGCTTTTTATATTATGGCGAAACCCGCCATCGGGAAGAGGTTCTGCTAACGAAAGAGTTACGGACTTTAGTTGAAGAAAAATGCACAAGAATGCATCAGTTGTATGAACAGAAACTTCTTCCGCCTGCGATATACAAAGCACACTGCAAGTCTTGTTCCCTGAATGATGTATGCATGCCTAAAGTGCTGACCAAAACACCAAAAGTGAATTCTTACCTTACCCAATTATACGAATAGAATATGAGAAAATTGTTGAATACGTTGTATGTAACAACTCCGGAAGCCTATCTTACCAAAGATGGGGAAAACGTTGTAATCAGAGTAAAAGAGAAGGATATTTTCCGTATTCCGGTATTGAATATAGAAGGTATCGTTTCGTTTGGATATATGGGAGCATCTCCGGCTTTGATGAAAATGTGTGCAGAGAGAAACGTAGGATTATGTTTCTTAAGTGCTAACGGGCAATTTCAGGGACGGCTTTCGGGACCGGTAAAAGGGAATGTGCTTTTAAGAAGAACACAGTACAGAATAGCAGATGATGCAAACAAATCGTTGGAGATCAGTCGTATCTGTATAGCCGGGAAGATAGCGAATTCAAGGGCTGTAATAGAGCGATTCAAGAGGGATCATATATCTTTTGATGAACAACTTTCTGTATTTCTATCAGCTTCTGAGAAATTGAAAAGATCTAAAAATCAAGCATTAATAGCAGATTCATCCGATAGCCTCAGAGGAATAGAAGGAGAAGCAGCAACGACCTATTTCTCTGTCTTTAGTCAGATGATTATTGCTCAGCGTGAAGATTTTCCTTTCAGCGGAAGAAACAGGAGACCGCCAAAAGATAAAGTAAATGCATTGTTATCGTTTGTGTATACATTATTAAATCATGAAATCCAATCTGCATTAGAGTCTGTTGGACTTGATCCGTATGTTGGTTTTCTGCATACAGATCGTCCGGGTAGGGCTGGGTTAGCGTTAGATATGATGGAGGAGTTGCGAGCTTATATGGCAGACAGATTAGTTTTGTCATTGATTAATCGCAAACAAATTTCAGGCAAAGGTTTTATCGAACATGGAGATAATGGAATTGTTATGAATGATGATGTCAGGAAAGAGGTTTTATCTGCTTGGCAAAAAAGAAAGAAGGAAACTATTATTCATCCATATTTGAATGAATCTGTTCCCATAGGACTGATTCCATATATCCAGGCAATGTTATTAGCCCGATTCCTGAGAAATGATTTAGACAATTATCCTGTCTTTTTAATAAAATAGCAGTATGTATGTTCTGGTTACATATGATGTAGAAACAATGACTCCTCAGGGACAACGCCGGTTACGACAAGTAGCACGACAGTGCATGAATTACGGGCAACGTGTTCAAAACTCTGTTTTTGAATGTTCTGTGTCTCCTACTCAGTTCACTGAATTAAGATTGAAACTATTAGATATTATAGATAGTAATAAAGATAGTATCCGTTTCTATTTCCTGGGTAATAATTACTCTAAAAGAGTCGAGTATATCGGAGTTGTTACGTCTTATAATGTAGAGGATGAGTTAATAATTTAAGTCTCTGCGAACCTGAAGTGGTAACGGATATACAAGGATGTTCGCTATTTCTGATTTTCAGCATATTATATGCTTTACCTTTCGTTCCACCATAAAGAAATAAGATAGTAAATAAAGTTTCGCATAACAGCATATTTAATATACTGTAAATGTTTGTGTTATTTATTATGGGGTCGTACCTTATGTAGGTACGTGGGTTGAAACCTTTTTTTATAATTACCTATAGCCATACGGGATAGTCGTACCTTATGTAGGTACGTGGGTTGAAACATATATTTTTCCAGTTCTCCATAAAAATCCATATGTCGTACCTTATGTAGGTACGTGGGTTGAAACATTTCGTTATTATCCCAGATGTAGCCAGGTACGTGTCGTACCTTATGTAGGTACGTGGGTTGAAACAATTTCCACTTACGGCGACCGCCCTGAATAGCCAGTCGTACCTTATGTAGGTACGTGGGTTGAAACTTGCTTGATCCCGCATTTGCCTTCGAAGAGATAAGGTCGTACCTTATGTAGGTACGTGGGTTGAAACTTCTGCATTTTGAGTAATCTGGGTCTGTAACTTAGTCGTACCTTATGTAGGTACGTGGGTTGAAACCGCTGAATATTGGCTATCCATTCCCTGCTTGGAGTCGTACCTTATGTAGGTACGTGGGTTGAAACAATTTGCCTCCTCATATGCTGGCGGATTTGTCGGTCGTACCTTATGTAGGTACGTGGGTTGAAACTATATACTCCAACAAGCAGGCAAACAGCTTTAATGTCGTACCTTATGTAGGTACGTGGGTTGAAACAGTTTTAAAGGCGAATTAAACGAGATTTGGGCTAGTCGTACCTTATGTAGGTACGTGGGTTGAAACTGAAGGTCCCTGGCTCAAACGTCCCTGAACGTCTGTCGTACCTTATGTAGGTACGTGGGTTGAAACTTTGATTTGTCTGCATACATCATTGTAAGATGCGTCGTACCTTATGTAGGTACGTGGGTTGAAACATTTCTTCTTTTGAATAACGGGTATTCATATCAGTCGTACCTTATGTAGGTACGTGGGTTGAAACCCATATATATCCCCTCCTGAATTATCACAAATAAGTCGTACCTTATGTAGGTACGTGGGTTGAAACAATGGTCACTTGAGGGAATAGATGTCTGGTATGAGTCGTACCTTATGTAGGTACGTGGGTTGAAACTCTATATGGGAATAAGAAAAGTTTAACTTCGGAGTCGTACCTTATGTAGGTACGTGGGTTGAAACTCCGGTGCGGGAACAACGGGCGAATCTATTAGGGTCGTACCTTATGTAGGTACGTGGGTTGAAACAACGTTCCAGCTAGATAAAGTTGTCGATACTTTAGTCGTACCTTATCGTGGGTTGAAACATCCAAAACATCCTTACAACCCAGGTAAGCATCTGTCGTACCTTATGTAGGTACGTGGGTTGAAACTCCGAATTGGTAATAACCTGCAAAGAGAGGGGTATGTCGTACCTTATGTAGGTACGTGGATTGAAACTCATTGCCGATATAGGTCGCTGGAATGGTCGAAAGGTCGTACCTTATATAGGTACGTGGGTTGAAACCTTTGTACCCGTTTCTCTTCAATACCTCATAGGCAGTCGTACCTTATGCAGGTACGTGGGTTGAAACAACCCCAGGGACTATGAAAAGTACTGGAATTTTGGTCGCATCCTTTACGGATGCGTGGGTTGAAACCAGATTGTTGTCCTGTTTCGGTATTTTGATATCGAGTCGCACCTTATGTAGGTCGGTGGGTTGAAACTTTGTCTAATACGATCGTAAGATACGCGAGGCAGGTTGTACTTCATGCAGGTATAAGATTTCTCTGCGAGAAGGTTCTCGCAGAGAAATCCAATCCTATTTACACAACCACCCTACTTTTATTCTACCAGCAACAGCTCTTCCGCCCAAGCCCCATCCAACACCAGTCCCGCCTGCGGATCATAGCTACTCGGATCCTCCAGAATGAAAACGCCCGAATACTCGATAACTTTGCCACTCCGTGCCAGCTCATCAAAATCCCACTTTTTCACAGATACACTATATTGTTGTAACTTACGTAATAGCCAAAACTCCGGACCTTTTTCTTTCAACTCCCTAATAAGATCTGCGCCATCACCATAATTGACCAAGATGGAAACAGAGTTCTTATCATCAATCAGGCAGAACTTCTCGGCTGCTGTTGCAAACATAAAGTTCATTTCTGCAAAACCTTTATATAACAAACCTTTTATATCTGCTTTATCAAAGGTATTACAACCACCATAAAAGAGCGTAAAATAACGAGCCATAACAGCCGGATCAAACAAATCCGTACGATCAGACACTCGAAGCAGTTCTCTCAAGGCAGTAGCCCCCTTCCCCATCAGACCACGTAAAAGAGTATTCTCTAAATTAAAGACAAAAACCTGACCTAATTGACCCGTATGATTCAGTTTACCTTCCCTATTACACCGGCCTGCCGCCTGTATGACAGAATCCAATCCGGCAAAAGCCCGGTATACCACAGGAAAATCGATATCTACACCGGCTTCCACTAGCTGCGTGCTAATCACCCTGACAGGCTCATTGTTCTTCAGCTTTTCTTTTATTAATTTGATCACCTTCATTATATGTGCGGAACACATCATACGGGACAAGTGTAAAGTTCCTTTTGGCATCCTTTGATAAAGTTCCCAAGCCTCCTTACGGGTATTAACGATACAGAGCACACATTCGTACCCGGTCAGTTCGTCGGCCAGATCATCGAAAGTCGTTGTCGACTCCGGCCAGTGTAATTCCACACGCTTAAAAGCTTCGAACAGATTTTCATGGGCAGAAGTTATTTCTTCAACCGGACTCTTCAATCCGTTAAAAGCATCTTGTCCCGTACCGATACGACCACTAAATACGGGCAACGTAGCGGTAGTAAACAGAACACTCACCTTAAAAGCTGATTGCAAACCTTGTAATACATCTAACACCGGTCGCAGAAATTCGACCGGCAACATCTGTGCCTCATCCAAAATAACGATAGAGTTACAGATATTATGGAGCTTGCGGCATCTCGAACTTCTACAGGTATACAATGACTCGAAGAACTGTACATTGGTGGTTACAACAATAGGAGCATCCCAGTTTTCCGTCGCCAACAAAGAAGCCGACCGTTCATCCTGCTTATCCACCTGCAAATTACTATGATGCTCCACCACATTTTCTTCTCCGAAGATTTTGCGTAATACAGCTGCCGTTTGCACAATAATGCTGGTGTAAGGGATAACGACTATAATCCGATCCTTTTTATAACGAACCGCATGATCTAAAGCCCAGGCCATCGAAGCCAACGTCTTTCCCCCGCCCGTGGGCACCGTCAGACTGAAAAAGCCGGGGACATCTTTTGCCTTCTCCCGACAACGGGACAAAATAGAAGCTCTCTTTTCATTGATAAAAGAAGAGGGAGCCTTCACCGACAACTCTTCCATGTGTTTATCAAAACGAATTTTCAGCTCTTGCAAACTATCGTACTTCCCTCTACGCCCTGCCTGGTCAGGCATCATAAACTGCTCCGTATCCAAATAGTCGGCATCTACCAGACAAGAAAACAACATACGTATCCACAGATGAAACTCTTTTTCCGGATCACTCAATGCCGGAGCTTCCAGAGGTAGTAATTCTTCCAGTACTTCCACCGGAGCATCCTTTCGCATCTCCTCGCAGCACGACTCCTTTTGATAACGCCGGCTCATATTCGCATCTCCGTCAGAAACCCAATCCAGTAAACCCGAGTGATGTCCGGCAATACAATAGGACAACGGAGGATAACAATGAGGCAATTTCATTTTCGCCCAGATAGCTCCGGCAGTTGAATGATCCGGCTTATTCATTGGCTTCTTACTCTCTCCGGTCATTCCGGAGGCATTACGAATATACGGCTGAAATTCATCTGCGGTATACTTTCCCAGATCGTGCCATACCCCGGCCTGTTTTCCCCAGCCGGAAGCACCAAATACGGATGCAAAGGATTCACTTAATACGGATGTCCCTGTCAAATGCTCCTGCAATGTTTGAATTTTGAAAGATTCTTCATCCTTCCGGACATGGGCTATAAAGACATTTTCATCTCCAACTTCTTTCATACACAAAGTTTCATTATTTTATTTGTTATTTGCAATATTAAACCATACAAAGCTATGTTACAATAATTTACGGCATTGCAAACACCTTATTCGTTTGCAATGCCGTTTGTCATCTGTCATACATCATTCGTTCTTTACAACTGAATAACACGTTCCTTTCATAGTACGCCGCGAAGGTATTTTGTTTTTCTGGAGTAAACGACCGAAGTAAGTCAACCGCTTGTTTCCCAACTTCACTCCACTTTTAGCCTGCAGGTATTGAAGAATTTCAATAGCAGAAAGACTTTCACAGACCTCGTCGGGATGTGCCGCACGAAAATACTGTAGGAATAACTGCTCTTCTACCGGAAGTTGCTGAAAAGCCTCGTTGTTTTTTGTCGTTGAAAACTCCTCTTCCGAAGTAAACCAATAACGTTCGCCAGCCGCTAAAGCAGCAGAAGCCTGTGCATAAAGCTGCTCGTAATTAATTGAAGCGGTATTGTCGATCGTACCCGTTATGTCGATACAGATAAAACGCCGGCTTCCGGTCGGATCGGTCAACAAATCATAATTATTGCAGGTCGCTATAAAAGAGGCATAACGATGTAAAGCCTGAACACTTCGCTTATAAGGCTGCCGGGCATTCACTACCGGCTTCTGAAGCACATGCTTCAGAAAACTCTGATAACCGGAACTGACCGAGTCGAACTCATCAATGTTTATCAGCGCAAAGCGGGTAAGCAGTAACTCGGCATCACGTTTATTTCCAAAATCGATACTGTCCGTATAATACATACGCAAAGTCGGCGGCAACAAATTCCGGCACCACGTCGATTTGCCGCATCCCTGTGGACCGACCAGCAAAGGCAACGAACTATTAGCATGCAAATGATCGCGCCGACGCCAATGTGCCACCATACTCAAAAACCAGATATAAAACAGATTATGCCACGCCGGATTATCTGTCGGCAACGTATCCGCCAATGCCCGGATGTGATCTTTACCATCCCAGCCCGGCAGATAATCCAGAAAATCTTCCAGCGGATAGAAAACCGGAATCCGGTCTGAGTAGATATAACGTTTCACATCCCTATCCCATAAAGCCAGCCCTTCCGCTTGTGCGTTAAGCCCGATACTGTTCAATACCGTTTCGGTAACCGGGGCAAAATGAATATAAAAGGAACCTCTTGCCCGAAACTCCACTTCGCCGGACAGCATATTCCGTCGAAACTCGTAACGGCGCTTCATAAACTCATTCGTTTTCACAGACAATAATTGCTCGGGAGCAACAGCCGGTTTCTTTCCGAAGTTCTTCGACAACTGATAAGTCGTATGAATCATATCCCTTACCTCTTCTTCAAAAATAGACAAATACTGATAAACCATTGTCCAGCGTACGACATCTTCTTCGGGAATGCCGGAATGAAAACAGTTTTCAGCCAACCTGACAAGAAAAGGCCTGAGCTCTTTTCCCTCATCCAGTCCTCCGGTTTTATCCAAAGCATCTTGCATACAGGCATTATAAAAACGGGAAATGATACGACTACGGTCGTAACCGGGCATCATACGCAGCAAAGGGTCTTCATATTCCCCGACCACTTCCCGGTAAGTCACTTCCGCCGGCATTTGTAAAGGTTGTTCCTGTGTAAGTGGGATAGCCTGAGGATTATAATACAGCTCCGGATCATACGAATGCCGGCAACCCTGATCCAGTACCGGCTTTTTCTGTTCTATATCCCGATTCAACTGAGCCTGATAATAATTCACTGCACGCCGATAAGCTGCCGCATGAAAATATTCAGCCAGTTCTTTCGTCTGCGGCAGTGAGCCATCCGGTAAAACGAAAGGTACCAGAATTTTTACGCTCTTTCCGCTTGAACCGGCAAAAGCAGCCAGCGTTTGCGGAGCCTGCGAAGCCAATGTTTTTATTTTCAAGACCTCCTGCCGATCAGCCAAGCGGTCGACTTCCACCAGGATCAATCCGTTATAAGCCCGAAACTCCGAATTATTTTGTTTTCCCCGGAATACCGCGGCAAACAATAATACGGGAATTTTACCTGCATGTATATTCCTGTCGCAAGGCATCGAAGAAGATAATAATTCCCGCAGGTTATTTACTTCCCGGCTTTGTTCACCGGTCTCTATCGCAGCCATCACTGCTGATAATTCTATATTTTTCAACGACTTACCATCGCCCTTTATTTGTGTAATTTTCATTCTTAGCCCTATAAGTTCAACAATTCCATATGACAGATGACAAATACCATTGCAAACAAACAAGGCGTTTGCAATAGTATATCCTACTCTAGTACATACAATTACAGGAAAATATGACAAATAACAAATACTTTCCCAAAACTTTATGTATAAACGATTATTTCAGCTTCGTAAACTCTATATCGCTCAGCTTTTCTTTTAGTTTCGGACTGGGTTTGAAGCTGATACTTTTCAATTTGATGGACTCGGCACGTACCTTGGAAGGAACTTCCACCTCCCGGTTCGGTTGGGCGGTGATACTGAACGTGCCCAAACCGTCTATCGTAACGGTGTAGCCATCTTTCAGATGAAATGCGATCATACGGGTCAGGTTTTCGATCATCCCTTTCACCTCCCCGTAGTTGAAGGTGCTCATATCGGCCATCTGATTGGCCAGGGCGTCGAGATTTACATTACCGTAACTTACGGTGGTTACTGAGTACTTCACCTGCTCTTTGTCGGTGATATTGTCATTGATTTTCGTGAGTTTGTACCTTACAGCCATGCGGTTCCCTTTCTTTTAGATTTAATATTACTACTAGTTATGTCAAAGGTTACTACCTTTTATCTCTTTAGTCACTAGTTAGTAATACTACCCTGTACAGGATAATTGAATAGGGTGTACAGGGTGGCTTGGCAAGGTGTACAGGATAGTCAGCCAGGGTGTACAAGATAGTAATACTAAGTTGGGACTAAAGATATAAAATATAACGAGAAAAGCAATAGTTTGTAAGAAGTTTATTTCTAAAAACAAACAAAGGAAGAGCCTCCAGCCTGTCATCGCAATGACTACGGCTTTCCGACTCTTCCTTCATTATACATCAAGATATTATTTTATCTCGATAAGAAGAATAATAGGATCAATTAATAACCCGGATTCTGTGCCAGATTCGGATTCTTATCTCTACTGGTCTGCGGAATTGGCAGATAGCGGTTCTTCGCGGCGAACTGACGGTTTTCGATAAGCGCTTCACCACTGATAACGGCACGCTTGTAAGGATCAGTTTCGCTGTAATTGATTGTACCGGTAATGCGGTTCAACGGACCGTTCAGCAATGTTTCAGCCAACATCTTACCGTTGGTATCTTTCCAACGCAGAATATCAGCACGACGCACACCTTCACCAGCCAACTCAATACAACGTTCGCGACGAATCAGTTCACGCAGACTTTCTTTTGTACCATATTTAGCACGGTCTACTGCCGGCATACCTGCACGGCTACGGATCTGATCCAGGTAGCTATACACCTGATCGGAAGGACCGTCCAATTCGTTGGCAGCTTCAGCATACGTAAGCAATACTTCAGCATAACGGAATACGATTACACAAGTTCCGGTGCTCCAAATATTAGGATATTGTTCAAACGGATCCAAGTATTTAGCCCAAGTCAAAGATGTCTTAGAAGCATTATCTGTATAAGTTGGATAGTTGATGTTCTTCGTCTTGCCATCAGATTCTAATTCATCCAATGTATTCAAGACTTCACCTTTCCAGTCCTGTCCCGGATACAAGATTGTCATATCCATACGCGGGTCACGATTGGCAAACGGATGAGCTGCGTCATACAAACTAGACTCTTCTTTTGCCTTTCCGTCTGTCATTTCATACATATCTACCAAATTCTGTGTCGGAACGATAGACGACCAGCCACCATCCTTATTGTTATACATCTGACCAATTGTACCCAAACCGAATGTATTCGGAATGCGTTGGTCAGCAATGATAACCTCTTTCGAATCGACCCCTGTCAATCTAAACAGATTTTCATAATCCGCATCCAGTTCATATTGCTTCAGGTCGATGATAGCCTGTGCAGCTTCCTTGGCTTTCTGCCATTCGCCATAATAAAGGGCTTCGCGCATCTTGATAGCCAAAACACCGCCCTTGGCAATACGTCCGCGTGCAGCAGGCGTTTCGCTGATACCGGCCAAAGCATCTTCCAAATCTTGAGCAATCTGGGCACGTACTTCTTCTTCCGTATTACGAGGCACCTGTGCTTCTTCAGCTGTCAGATAAGAGTCGATGATGGGCACACCACCATACCACCAGTTCAACAAGAAATACTTGTAAGCACGGATCGCCTTTGCCTGTGCAATCAAGTCGTTCTTTGTTGCTTCCGACTTAAATTCTACATTATCGATATTCTCCAAGACCGTATTACAACGACGGATAATAGTAAAGTCATAGAACGAAGCACCCGGATTACCGCTGGACAAAGAGCCGTCTCCCCAAGGACGCCATCCTTCCCACGAGAAGTTGTTATAGCCAATATCAGAACCACAGTCGAGATATAACAACGATCCTGCATCCCACAGCCCATTATAACATCCAACCACAAAACTCTCAGCATCTTCTTCTGTCTTCCAAGTAGTAGAAGGCGACAATGCATCATGTGGTGCTGTATCTAAAAAGTCAGAGCAAGAAGTAGAGAAAAGCGCTACTCCTGCCAATAAATATATAGATAATCGTTTCATAAAATTCAACTTATATTAGATAGTCATTAATCATTTAGAAGGTCACATTAACACCGAATGAATGAGTTGTAGACAGCGGATAGCTTGACAAACGTGTACTTACTGTTTCCGGGTCTACATTCAGCGGCATAGAATCGAATGTCAACAGGTTTTCTGCTGAATAGTACACTCTCAAACTCTGGATACCAGCCTTTTCCAAGATACTCTTCGGGAAGGTGTAACCTAGTTGTGCAGTCTTCAGACGCAGGTAGCTTGTGTTCATTACCCAGAAATCAGAGAATACGACAGAGGCTTCACTCGGAGACATACGGGCTTCTGCTACGCGCGGCATGCTTGCGTTCTTGTTTTCAGGTGTCCATGAGTCCAGCCATGCGGTTGACGGGTGGCCTGCACTACCGGAAAATTCACCGAAGGCTTCTTTTGTATAAGCGAAACCAACGTTGGCAGCACCGGTAAAGTTCAGTGTCAAGTCGAAGTTCTTATAGCCGGCATTCACGTTCAGACCGAAGGTCATCACCGGATCTTTTGTCTTATACAGTTCGCGGTCTTCCGCTGTGATCTTACCGTCGCCATTTGTATCGACATATTTCAAGTCACCACCCTTGAACTGCAAACCGAACGGATAACCATCCTGTTTGGAGTATTTATCCATCCATGCCTGTGCTTCTTCGTCAGATTGGAAGAAACCGTCTGTACGGTACACATACCATGAGTTGATAGGCGAACCTACCTGGCGCATAAAGTCGCCATCGGCCATACGTTCCACACCACCCAGGTTTTCAATCTTGTTCTTATTGTATGCGAAGTTACCGACAACGCCTAACTTCCAGTCCCCCCATTGGTTGGCATAGCCCAACTGAATTTCCACACCACGGTTGCGCATAGCACCTACGTTGTCCTTATAAGCACCCAAAGCAAATTCGGTCGGGACGGGCACTTCCATGATAATATCCGTTGTCTTACGATCGTAATAGTCGAAAGTGAAGCTGATCTTATTGTTGATCATAGCGTCGATACCCAAGCCCCAGGTTGTTGACTTTTCCCATGAGAGGTCTTCAATCTTATAGCTTCCCTGGTAATAACCGGTTGTCAGCGCACCACCCATCGGATAGTTTGCCCCCAAGTTGTAAGTGTTCAACCAAGGATAGAAGTCGCCCCCGGTCGGAGTTCCGTCGCTCAACGCATCCTGATTACCCAGCATACCCCACGAACCACGAATCTTCAAGCTGTTTAGCCAGTCTTTTGTATTTTCCATGAAGTTTTCTTCGCTAATACGCCATGCACCGGAGAAAGAAGGGAAATATCCCCAACGATGTCCGGGAGCAAAACGGGAAGAAGCATCCGCACGGAAGTTGGCTTCCAGCAAATATTTTCCGGCATAATCATAGTTGATACGACCGAAGTAAGAAAGCATAGCTAGTTCGCGTGTAAATCCGGAGTTGGTCTGAGTGGCCGTAGCACCGGCATTCATATCGTCCAATTCGTTGTTCGGGAAATTTTCACGATACATACTGTTATAGCGTACGTCGTATTGCTCAACATGATAACCCAACATAGCTTTCAGTCCGTGTTTACCGAATGTCTTGTCGTAGTTCAACAGGGCGTCGAAGTTGTAGCGTGTCCAGTTGGTGAAGCGTTCTTCGAGGCTGTTCGGACGGTTCGCCTGTGTCGGGTCTTCGGCCACCTTCTTAACAAAAGCCTTGAAATGCTGGTCGTCATTCACATACGAACCGGAGAGGGTTGCCTTCAAGCCATCGATAATCTGATAGTCAACGGCCAATGATCCGGTGAAGTTCTGATTGTATTTATCGACTGTCTGTCCGGAATCCAGCCAGGCTATCGGGTTACCGTCGTTTGTTGCACCGTATGTTCCGTCTTCATTATAAATAGGAATCATCGGGCTTAGGATGTTCAATTGACGAATAATCTGGTCAGACCAGCCACCTCCATAGTTGGAATTCGGGTCTTTGTAGTCGTTTTTGATATAAGCCATGTTCAAACGAACTGTCAACTTCTTGGTGATGTTCATGTCCAGGTTTGTACGACCGTTGAACTGTTTACGTTCTGAATTGGGTAAAATACCGGTCTGTCCCAAATAGCCGACAGAAGCCATATACTTGGTGTTTTCAGTACCACCACTCACGTTGACATTGTGTTTGTGCAACACACCGGTTTGATAAGCGGCATCATTCCAGTCTGTATTCGGATGTCCGTAGGGGTCAGAGCCATCCTGAAACAGACGAATGTCTTCGTCACTATAGCGATGAGGCAATCCGTTGTTCTCGTCGATGCGGTTGTACAGCATGGCATATTCGGCAGAGCTGACACGTTCGATCACTGAAGTCGGGTTTGACACACCGACATATCCATTATAAGAAATACGGGGGGCACCGGTTTTACCACGTTTTGTAGTAATCAAGATTACTCCGTTGGAAGCCTTCGAACCGTAGATAGCAGCAGAAGAAGCGTCCTTCAAAACTGAAATGCTTTCAATGTCATTCGGGTCTACACTATCCATCGAGCCACTTTCGATACCATCAATCAGGATGTAAGGAGAAGCATTGTTCAAGGTTCCGACACCGCGGATACGGATATTACTACCGTCCTCACCCGGACGACCTTCACCAGCCGTAATTGTCACACCCGGCATCAAACCTTGCAGACCGGATGATACGTTAGAAATCGGACGGTTTGTTAATTCGTCGCTTGCAACAGATGCAACGGCACCCGAAAGATTAGCTTTTTGCTGAGTTCCGTAACCGACAACGACTACTTCATCCAACTTCTGTGTGTCTTCTTCCAAAGAGACATTCAAGGTAGCCTGTCCTGTGTACTTGATTTCCTGCGTCAGATAGCCGATGAAAGAAATCTGGATCACATCTCCGTTTTTAACATCCAGTACAAAGTTACCATCCATGTCAGTAACTGTTCCGTTTGTCGTTCCTTTCACGATAACAGAAGCACCGGCAACAGGGCCAAAAACATCATTTACTGTCCCTTTCAAACTTTTTTGTTGCTGAGAAATGTCAACTTTGGGAATTGCTGTATGACCGGCTGCATAAACTCCTCCGGAGCATAATGCGGCAGACAAAAGCATAAGGCTGACTGGTCTTGCGATTTTCAACATAACAATTGCTTTTTGTTTAATAATAATACTAGTAACTATATGAATTAGATCCAAGGAGCTGAAACTCACCACTACTTATAGATTACATATTTTCTATGGCATTCAGATTCTCACGTCTCTAAGGATTTAAACCACCAAACATAGTTCTGATAGAACTATTTTATATTTATGCTGCAAATATAGTATATATTTTATTATAAATAGCTTATTGAAACAATTAAATTAATAATAGTCAATCTTTAAGCTGGATAATGTTAATAATTGATCTAAGAAAATAAGTTAATCTTAAATAGCGGTAGTTTTCAATTCCTTTTTGTTTATCTTATTGTATTTCTGGTCTTTATAGGTGTGCGGCTTGCACTAGTTCTATCAGAACTATGTCATAAATGGCCTGTATTATAGACGTCGAACATCTACAATACAAGCCATTTTATACAATAAGTATTTTTGATTCTTCTCTGACAAGTTATGGAATAAAGCTATCTCGCAACTTTCTTATCGACGGTACGAAAAATGAAATTACCCCGATTATCCCGACCAGTACACCGCCAATTATAAAGGTATTCCCTATTCCGATATTATCAGCCAGAAAACCAGTACTCAATAATCCTATCATCGAAGGAAGAAGGCTGATGCTCATATAAAACGAGAATACCCGCCCCATCACTACCGGATTGATGCGCGTCTGCAGTACGGTAGTGAAGGAAGCCATATAAAGAGAACCGGATATGCCGCCAATGGCCGTCAACCCCACAAACAAAGGATATCCTGAAACAGGCAGGACACCAGACAACAAGAATGTAAATCCGAGCAGAAGATACATCCAGTTTATCAATGAGATCTCGTTCAGTTTAAACTTTTTGATCCCCAGGAAGGCTCCTCCTAGCAAAGCACCTATCCCCCAAGCTGCTTCGACCAAGCTGATCTGATAAGCATTCCCCGAATAGTGGTTCAATGTCATCAAAGGAAACAACACACCGACCGGCATAATAAAAAAGGTAGCAATAATAGACAAGACAAACAACCATGACAATCCGCTTTGTGCCCGTACTTCCGTCAACGCCTCTTTGGCTTCCTTCAACAATTGAACCTTTTGCGTCTTTTCCGTATTATCGGGATCGGGGATTTTTACAAACAGAAGCGAAGTACAAGCCAATGCCGCCCCGATCACATCCAATAACAGGATATTCGTCATCTCCATAAAAGAGATAAAAAGAGCAGCCAGAGCAGGCCCGGCAATGTTGCAGGCCGACTGAATGATCTGATTGATCCCTGCAATACGGATCAGCTCCGACTTAGGAGCCAGTAAAGGTACGGAAGCCTGCATGGCCGGCATGTGAAAGGCCGAACCGACGGAACGCAAAGCCAGCAAAATATATACATGTCCGAGCTTCGCTACATCCAGATAGAACAGGACAGCGAGGATCAGCGTACAGAAAGCGATAAAACTATCAGCCATAATCATGACCCGCTTTCTTTTCCAGCGGTCGATAAATATACCGGTAAACAATCCGAGTACCGACTGCGGAAGCATGGCGGCAATAGCTGCAAAAGCGAGCACTTCAGCCGATTTTGTTTCGAAACTAAGCCATAAGATGATTGCAAAATTAACGATCGAACTGGTCAGGATAGAGAAGAACTGCCCAGTCCATATAATAGCGAATACTTTTTTCCAGTTATTCATAACTTCTTTTAATTAAAATAAAATATGTATAGGAATGTACTTCCCGAAGCCTCT
>ERZ812616.2345-NODE-2345-length-16496-cov-2.710419_pt1 | contig 16496 bp, 11 predicted proteins | sample MGYA00376249_ERZ812616 | MGnify/ENA primary metagenome ERZ812616 (study PRJEB26924, sample SAMEA4378265) | human gut metagenome | biome: human gut; feature: human-associated habitat; material: faeces | place: China | collected 2013 ... | reverse complement strand
ATCAAGGTTTTTACATGGGTGAACATGGCTGGTTCGACAAACGTTTCATGTATGAAGAATCTTTCCGTACACCGATGCTGGTTCGCTATCCGGGTGGTATAAAGGGTGATATCCCTGAAATGGTTCAAAATATCGACCATGCTGCGACATTCCTGGAACTGGCCGGTGCACCGATACCGGAAGACATTCAGGGCGATTCTTATCTGCCGTTGCTGAAAGGCGAACATCCGAAAGACTGGCGTACTTCTTTGTATTACCATTATTACGAATTCCCTGCGGAACATATGGTAAAACGTCATTACGGAGTACGTACGGATCGTTATAAATTAATGCATTTCTACGACGATGTCGATGTATGGGAATTGTATGATCTGCAAAACGACCCGATGGAGATGAATAACCTCTATAACAAACCGGGTACGGAAGAAGTAACCAAGCAGTTAATGGACGAACTCCACAAGCTGCAGAAACAGTACGACGACCCGATCGAATCGGAACTGGCAAAGAAGAGCTGATTTTATAACTGTAAAATAGATGTGAGAGGATGTCCTTGGTTGGGCATCCTCTTTTTATTTTCTTATCTATTATCGGATTAAATACAAAAAAAGAGGCTCACTTTATCAGTGAACCTCTGCGTGTGTACTTTTCCGTGGAGCATATCGGACTCGAACCGATCACCTTCAGACTGCCAGTCTGACGCTCTAGCCAGATGAGCTAATGCCCCGGGTTTGGTTTTCGAGTGCAAATATAGAGGTTTTCCTGATATATTCGCTATCTTTGTGTAAGAAATTTGGAGAAAAAGAATATGATCGTTTATAATACAACATTCAATATAGAGAATGATATCCTTACTGAGTGCATAGAATATCTGAAAAAGAGTTATATACCTCGTGCTGCAGCCAGCGGATTTTTAAGAACACCTTACTTACGCCGTATCTTACAGGATGAGACTGAGGATGCGAGCAGTTACTCGGTGCAGTTCCATGTAAAGAATCCGGAGACACTGGAATACTGGATGGAATCGGAAGGCCGTGCCCTGCAACAGGAGTTGATTACACGTTTCGGAACCAAGATCGTTGGGTTCAGTACCTTACTGGAAGAAATAGACTGGGAGAATGATTAAAGACCGTGTTATATTAGGTATAGACCCCGGAACGATCGTGATGGGATACGGTGTCCTGAAGATCGAAGGGAATAAACCTAAACTTGAGGCTATGGGCGTACTGCAACTGAACAAGTACGAAGATCATTACCTGCGCTTAAAGAAGATATTTGAACGTGTACTGGCGCTTATCGACCAGTATCATCCTGACGAATTGGCAATCGAGGCGCCGTTCTTCGGAAAGAATGTGCAGAGTATGCTGAAGCTGGGAAGAGCCCAAGGCGTTGCCATGGCGGCAGCTTTGGAACGGGAAATCCCGATCTTCGAATACGCACCGTTGAAGATCAAAATGTCTATTACCGGTAACGGGAATGCAGCGAAAGAACAGGTGGCAGGAATGCTACAACGTTTCCTGCATATTCCCGAAGAGTCGATGTTACCCCAATTGGATGCGACCGACGGATTGGCAGCCGCTGTATGTCATTATTTCCAGACGAATAATCCTATCTCGGAGAAGAAGTATACCGGCTGGAAAGACTTTATGGCAAAGAATCCCGGTAAGGTGAGGAAATAAAAAAACTCCGGTCCCTGTTAAACCAAGGATCGGAGTTTCTTTATTATGGAAAGAAATTATCTTTTGCCAAGCTTGTGATCCAGAAGAATTGCATGATGTTCTCCATACATTTTCAGTTGGTCTACAATTGCCTTTGCCGATGATTCTTCTTCTACCTGTTCGCGAACGAAACCATATAAGAAGTCTTTGGCTGCATGATCGTTGTCGGCTTCGGCGATGTCAACCATCTTGTCGATCAGCTCTGATACATGCACTTCGTGTTTGTAGACATGTTCGAATACTTCCAGCGGAGTACCCCATGCAGTCGGAACGACATTAATCTGATTTATAGTGATGTCACCCCCGCGGTCGATAGCGAAATCGATCATCTTGTGGGCATGTTCCATTTCTTCTTCTGCCTGTTTTCTCATCCAGTGCGCACAGCCGTTCAGACCAGCTTTCTGGAAATAGATTGACATTGACAGGTACAGGTTTGAAGACCACATTTCTGCTTCTACCTGTTCATTGAAAGCTTTTGATAAGTTCCTACTTAAGATCATAATGTTTACTTTTATTGAGTTGTATTTGTATAAAAGTAATTACAAAAAGTGTGCCAGACTCCTTTATACAATACCTTGCGCCATCATGGCTTTGGCAACTTTCATGAAGCCGGCAATGTTGGCACCTTTCACATAGTTCACATAATTGCCGTCCTTACCGTGAGCAAGGCATTGCTCGTGGATAGCACCCATGATCTGATGCAGTCTGGCATCCACTTCTTCGGCAGTCCAGGAGATATGCATGGCATTCTGCGTCATTTCAAGTCCCGAAGTTGCTACACCGCCAGCGTTAACGGCTTTACCCGGAGCAAACAACTGTTTGTGTTCGATGAACAGATCGACTGCTTCCGCCGTACATCCCATGTTGGAGACTTCAGCAACGCATAAAGTCTTGTTCTCGATCAGCTTGCGGGCATCGTCGGCATCCAGCTCATTCTGGGTAGCGCAAGGAAGGGCAATATCCACTTTCTGTTCCCAAGGCTTCTTGCCGGGATAGAAAGTTGCGTTAGGATATTCGTCGGCATAAGGTGCCACGATATCGTTGCCGCTGTTACGCAATTCCAGCATGTATTCGATCTTATCGCCCGAGATACCGTCCGGATCATACACATATCCGTCCGGACCGGAGATCGTTACGACTTTAGCACCCAGTTCGGTAGCTTTCTTTGTCGCTCCCCAAGCCACATTTCCGAAACCGGAAACGGCAACAGTCTTACCTTTTATATCTATGCCATGTGTTTCGAGCATCTGATGTACAAAATAAAGCGCACCGTAACCGGTAGCTTCCGGACGAAGGATAGAACCTCCGAACTCCATGCCTTTACCGGTGAAAGTACCTGTGTTTTCACGAGCCAGTTTCTTGTACATTCCATACATATAACCTACCTCGCGTCCACCTACGCCGATATCACCTGCCGGAACGTCACGATCCGGACCCAGGTTACGCCACAGTTCCATAATGAAAGCCTGACAGAAACGCATGATTTCCGCATCACTCTTTCCACGGGGAGCAAAGTCTGAACCGCCTTTACCGCCACCCATTGGCAGGGTTGTCAGTGCATTTTTGAATGTTTGTTCAAATCCCAGGAACTTAAGGATAGAAAGGTTTACTGACGGATGGAAACGGATTCCTCCTTTATACGGGCCGATCGCATTATTAAATTGTACGCGGTATCCTAAATTGACTTGTACTTCACCTTTGTCGTCTACCCAGGGTACACGGAAAGTAAAGATACGTTCCGGTTCTACCAGCCGTTCGATGATCTTGGCTTTCTCGAATTCCGGATGCTGGTTATAAACTTCTTCTATTGATAAAAGAACTTCTTTCACGGCTTGCAAGTACTCTTTTTCACCCGGGTGCTTTGCTTCCAGTGCAGATAAAATAACTTCTGTCTTCATAGCGTTTCTTGCTTTTTTAGGAATAACAATGTGTAGGCAAATGTAGCGAATCCTATGGACTGACCAAGAGTTTTGCTTTCTTTTTGATAGTGAATTATATGTTTTTGATGCATATCTTTGGGCTGATTCTCCTTGCTTGCCATCCTTCTAGCTTCAATATGCCTAATATTTAGTGTACAGGCAAGCGTCTTTTAATATTCAGGTCATGACTTCTTTCTTCTTTTTTTTCCTTACATTTGGGCGCATATAATTCTATGAAATCGTTATGAGCGGAATACCGGATTTTAAGAACCTTGTGTTTAAAGACACATCATTCGCCAATCTAATGAATAAGCGTATATATAATGTATTGCTTATTGCTACAAAATATGATGCCTTTATGTTGGAAGACGACGGGCGGGTCGATGAACAGATATTTAACGAATATACTTCGCTGAGCCTTCGTTATCCTCCCCGTTTTACCCAGGTGACTACGGAAGAAGAAGCACTGGCTGAACTGGAAGACCGTAATTTTGAATTGATTATCTGCATGCCTAATATGGACGACCGCGATATTTTTGCGGCGGCAAAGGAGATCAAGGTGCATTATCCTAATATTCCTATCGTGGTGTTGACGCCTTTCTCCAAAGAAGTTTCCAAACGTATAGCCAATGAAGACCTGAGTGCGATCGACTATGTATTCAGTTGGCTGGGAAATGCCGAGCTGTTGTTGGCTATTATTAAACTTATTGAAGATAAGTGGAATGCGCCCGACGATACGAAAAGTGTAGGTGTGCAGATCATTCTGTTGGTGGAAGATTCGATCCGTTTCTATTCTTCCGCTTTGCCGCATCTGTATAAGTTTGTTTTGGAGCAGAGCCAGATGTTTGCCAAGGAGGCGCTTAACGGTCACCAGCAGACGCTTCGTATGCGTGGTCGTCCGAAAATCAAACTGGCACGAACCTACGAGGAAGCTGTCCGTATATTCGACCAGTACCGGGATAACATGCTCGGTATCGTTTCGGATATGAGTTTTATGCATAATGGGGTGAAAGACCCTTATGCTGGTTATAAGTTTGGGCAGTATGTCCGTAAGACGGGATTGATCATTCCTTTTGTCCTGGAGTCGTCAGAGTCGTGCAATAAAGTATATGCGAAGGAGTTGGGTGCGTCGTTTATCGATAAGAATTCGAAAAGTTACCCGCAGGATCTCCGTAAGAAGATTATGCAGCGTTTCGGGTTTGGCGATTTCGTTATCCTGAATCCGCAGACGAAGGAAGAGATCATGCGTATCAAGGATTTGAAGGATTTGCAGAAGAAAGTCTTCCAGATACCGGACGATTCGTTGGTTTATCATCTTTCGCGCAATCATTTCTCACGCTTCTTCTATTCGCGTGCCATGTTCCCGCCGGCAGAGGTCCTGAAGCGAGTGGACGTGAGCGATTATAAAGATATGGATGAGGCTCGTAAACTGATATTCGACCTTATCGTACAATACCGCCGGATGAAGAACTCCGGGGTGGTGGCCATCTACCAGAAAGACCGTTTCGACGAGTACAGCAACTTTGCCCGTATCGGTGACGGTTCGCTGGGAGGAAAGGGGAGAGGCCTTGCTTTTATGGGAGCAATGGTGAAACGTTATCCGAAATTGGAGACGGAAAACTTCAATACCAACATACCGAAGACGGTAGTTATATGTACCGATATCTTCGACGAATTTATGGAGACGAACGAGTTGTTGCCTATCGCCTTGGGGGATGCCGACGATGAGACGATCCTTAAATATTTCCTTCGTGCCAGTCTGCCGGCCAGTCTGATCGACGACCTGATGGCTTTCTTCGATGTCGTGAAGAGTCCGATAGCCGTCCGTTCGTCCAGTTTGCTTGAAGACTCTCATTATCAACCGTTCGCCGGTATTTATTCTACTTATATGATTCCCCGGATGGAGGATAAATATGAGATGTTGCGTATTCTGAGCGATGCGATCAAGGCGGTGTATGCTTCTGTGTTCTATCGTGACAGTAAGGCATATATGACGGCAACTTCCAACCTGATCGATCAGGAGAAGATGGCGATCGTATTGCAGGAAGTGGTCGGCAACCGTTACAACGATCATTTCTACCCGACCATCTCCGGGGTGGCCCGATCACTGAATTTCTACCCGATCGGTAACGAGAAGGCGGAAGACGGTATAGCCAATATCGCCCTCGGACTGGGGAAATATATTGTTGACGGTGGTCAAACTTTGCGTTTCTCCCCGCGCCACCCGCATAATATTTTGCAGATGAGTACGATGGATTTCGCCCTTCGTGAGACGCAGACCCGCTTCTATGCGCTCGATCTGGAGAACCTGGCACAGCAGTTCTCTATCGACGACTCTTTCAACTTGTTGCGTCTGAACCTGAAGGATGCCGATGCCGACGGTTCTTTGAAATATATCGTTTCTACTTACGATCCGTACGATCAGATCATTCGTGACGGTTATTATTCCGGAGGGCGGAAGATCCTCTCTTTCGTCAATATCCTGCAACATGATGTATTCCCGTTGGCAAAGACGTTGGATGAATTGCTTCGTATCGGTCAGGAAGAAATGGGGCGTCCGGTAGAGATCGAGTTTGCTGTAAATGTCGACCCTAATAATCATGATAAGGCAACTTTCTATCTGCTTCAGATCCGTCCGATCGTCGATAACAAGGAGATTATGGATGAAGACCTGAGCCAGGTTAAGAATGAAGAGACAATCCTTTCTTCGACCAGTGTATTGGGTCATGGTATCGTGACGGACGTACAGGATATTATCTATGTAAAGAGCGGCGCTTTCAATTCTTCAAACAATCAGTTGATCGCTTATGAGATAGAGAAGCTGAACCGTCGTTTCACGGAAGAGGAGAAGAACTATGTCTTGGTTGGTCCCGGACGTTGGGGCAGCAGTGACCATTGGTTAGGTATCCCGGTGAAATGGCCTCATATCAGTAATGCGCGTGTGATAGTGGAATGTGGCCTGGAGAACTATCGTGTCGACCCGAGCCAGGGAACGCATTTCTTCCAGAACCTGACTTCTTTCGGTGTCGGTTACTTCACAATCAATCCTTTCAAAGGCGACGGCTGGTTCGATGAAGCGTATTTGAATGCTTTACCGGCTGTTGAGGATACAGAGTATCTGCGTCATATCCATTTTGACAAACCGATCGTTATAAAGATGGACGGGAAGAAGAGTTTAGGTGTAGTACTTAAGCCGGAATAAGATAGTATATAACAAAAAAAGTCCTCTCATGCATCAAGCAGAGAGGACTTTTTTGTTTTATGACGCAATGGTGTATCAGTCTTTCTTCTTGATAAAGTCCGAAGGATAATTCACCTTGTTGATGATCTCGTTATCCTTTAAACGAATCCAGGTTTTGAAACCTTTTTCACCTTCTGTCATTTCGATCACACGGGCACCGTTGGTCAGATTGTTATAAACCGTGTCGCCACCGGTATAACGGCCGTAAGCCAATAAGATGCCTTTCCAGTAAACGGCATAATCGTCATCATGGTCGTGACCGACAAATACGCCTTCGATGTCTCCCATTTCTTTCATGGAAGCAAACAGGCCGGAGTTCAGTTGTGGTGCACAAGCCTTTTCCTTACGTGTTCCTACCATTATAGCAGTTTCGTCAGATGCAGCCTGATTGTATTCCGGTAAAGCGATGTGGAAGAATGCCAATGAAGGAACTGGCGTTCCACCGTTTTGCTTTGTGAATTTAGTGCTGTTGTCGCGATACCATTGAATCTGGTCGAACTTGATGTAATCGTATCCGCCGATCCCTTCGATCTGTGAATACGAATGAGAGTCCATACAATAAAGTACGGCTGCATCTTTATTTCCATTCGACGATTTGATCGGCAGGATGTAGTTGCTGGCTCCGGATACACCTTTTACTGAGTCGGTCAGGTTATAAGGGATTGTCCGGATAATATCGAACAGCTGCGCACGTGTCAGTCCTTGCTCATTATCATGGTTACCGAATGTCATACCGAAAGGTATTTTGCGTTGGGCTGCCAGGTTGAGTATGGTGCGCATACCTTCTTCGGCAGGTTTTCCGTAGATTACATCACCGGTGAAGAGTACCAGATCCGGCTTTTCTGCATCCAATACCTCATTAATCCTTTCAACAGAGATTGCCGATTTCGGATTGTTATGGATATAATGTACGTCCGTAAACTGTACGATCTTAAATTTTCCGTCTTTATTGAATTGCAGTGACGATTGCTGGGCGTTACCGTTCAGTAAGCCGCCCAACAGGAATAACATGCTAAATAATATCTGTTTCATCATCTATTTATTTAAATACCGGCATCGGACGTCCGATCCAAACTTGCGGTTGTTTCAGGTTGAAGATTTCAGCAACGGTAGAAGCGCAGTCGAACTGCATCATGCTGATGTCATCGAAGCAATATCCTTTTTTGATATTTTTACCGGCGATGATAAAAGGAGTCTCCATTTCCTGCATCGTCTTGCCGCCATGCCCTTTGTTGATACCACCGTGATCGGCTGTGATGATGAAAATCGTTTCATCGTACATACCGGCTTTCTTTACTGCATCGACGATCTGGCCGATATAACCGTCCAACTCTTTGATTTTAGCATAGTAAGCGGGAGTGTCGTGTCCATCGGCATGTCCTACATGGTCAGGATTATCAAAAGCGATCATTGTAAGGGTCGGCTTTTTCTCGGTGATGTATTTAACGGCCATTTCGCATAATACGGTTGGCTGTTTGTTATAGTCGGGACCTTGTGCATGATAGCTCATAGACAAGGTATCAACAAGATATTTGATACCGTCCCAGTCGTAAAGACAACCGATCTCGGCATCCGGCTGAGCATCGCGAAGCAATTGGAAAACTGTCGGGAAAATACCGTGTTTATTTAGTTCGCGTGAAGGCAGCTCTGGTGTTTTTGAACCCCATTCTGTGTATCCGTGGATCTCTGGACCCGCCCCCATGAACATAGAGGCCCAGTTCACAGCACTGGAAGATGGCAGTACGGAACGTTTCTTCAACGTATAAGAACCGTCTTTCATAAATTGTTTAGTGACGGGCATCTCCGCTTTTTCTACACTGTAAGCTCCCCAGCCGTCGAGGCCGATCCAGACTACGTGTTTTGCTTTTGGTTTGGCGGCAAAAGCCGAACTAACGGTGAAAATGGTTAAAACCAGAATAAGTAATAAGTTTCTCTTTTTCATGATATGTGTTTATTTTTGTATTAGTACATCAAAGGTATGTAAAATAGGTACGAATATCTAATTATCATAGCTTCTTTTATCATTATTTTATAGTAATATCGAATTGGTCGTACGACTCGGTTCTCCAGGATTTATCGGCTGTTGTCGGTGAAATAGCGAAAAGTGGGGAGAAGGTTTTTATCTTGATCGTCTGACCATCAGGCATAAATTCCATGATACGCAACCAGCCGTCGCCACCGTTGCCATGCCAGAAACCGTCGGCCGTCTGGGCGTTGAACATCATCTGTGGAATCTCTTTGCCGGCAGCATTTTTATCTACACGGAAAGAAACATTGTCTTTGAAAGGAGCTATCTCGCATTCATGGCCGCAGATTACCATACAGATGTTGGAAGAGGGATATACGAGTTTCTGCCAAATGGCTTCCCCGTAATTTGCCGGAGATACTTTATAGTTCTCTTTTATGTGGCGTTTGCCGTTCCAAGCGAGATAAGAGTGGGTTAGGAGGATAACTTTATGATCTTTATACTTCGGCTTTTCGGTGACAGTCTTTGCCCATTCGATGGCTTCATCGCGTGGTGCGAACTCCAGGGAGATAACAAGTATTTTACCCCAGGTCTTCGTGTCGAATTCGTATGCTGCATTTTCAAGCGTAGGGATATCCTGATAGTTGTTTCCCACTTCTACCAGTGATTTTCTCCAGCAGGAGTTTCTTTCCGATGGGAAATAGGCAGGGAAACGGCATAAGCGGTTTTCCGACTTTTCGTATCCGTAGTCGTGATTGCCGGTACAGATGACATAAGGCAATTTATTATCCAACCGGGCAAAAGCCTGCGAGGCCGCTTTCCATTGTTCTTCGCTGGTCTGGTTGCCGTTCACGCCGTCCGGTATACGGATTTCGTTTTGTTCAACCAGGTCGCCGGTACATAGGACGGCTTCGATATTTAGTCTTTCTTTGTTGTTAGCAGTCCATGCTGTCATCAGTTCGAACAACGGCTGGTTGACATCGAACTTGATATAGCTCTGGGGATCGGGTAACAAGATCATGGAGAATGACTGGTCGTCCGTTAATTTAGGTTGTACAGGCTGTACCTGTGCATTCATTGTCATCAGAGTCAGTAAGGCGATGACGGATAAGAATAATCTTTTTTTCATTTGTATTTAGTTTAATGTATTATTTGTCGGATGGAAGCGTCAGTTCGAATGTAGTCAGGACTGCTGCATGGTCGGAAGCCCATACGTCGTCTATCTCCGGTGTTGTTTTTATGATTTTGGAAGAGACAGCGCGGATATTGTTCCCTTTATAATAAAGGAAGTCGATCCTGTTTCTTTGCAGTTGCCCGTAGATGGCGGCGAAGGTCCCTTCCGGACGTTTTATTTCATCCGGATTGATTTCGCGGAAACTGTCTTTATATCCTTTTTCCTGCATATATCGGGAAATAGGGAAGTCGACGGGACCATATCCGTAATGAAACGGTGCGGCAGCAGCGGTCCAGTCTAAATGGCTGCAGGAATTAAAATCACCGCCAAGGATAACCGGAATATCTTCGCCCGTTAAATAAGGTTTTGTATCATTTTCCAGAATGTTTTGCAGGTCGACTAGTCCCAGTCGGGCATCATCGGCGATCCATGCATAAGGATTATGACCTATCATATGAAAACTGCCGGTATATTCGGGATGATAAGCATACCGTATCCAGCAGGCGTTGACTAACATCTGCCGTTGGTCGGGTAATGTCAGTTTGACAGGGTTGGAAAAGAATGTTTTCTTTGTCGGTAGGGGAGTTATGGAATATCTGCTGAAGAGTACCAGATTATCCTGTAAAGAGGCGGTCTGCATGTTATATCCCAATTCCTCTTTTATACGTTGTTGACTGCCGTATCCTTCCTGCATGGTAATAACGTCTGCATTTGTTGTCTTAATAAGATCGATGATCCGGGTTACTCCATCTTTACCCAGGTGATTGCCTCCATGCCAGATGTTCCATTGAAGAACCTTAACGATGTTCGGATTGCTTTTACTGTTCTCGGTGATGCTTTTATCAATGGGGTCTTCGCTTTTTTCAGGAATGTATTCAGTCTCGTCCAGTTTGAAAGACGGTACGGATATTTTTATTTTATTGCCGGGATTAGCCTTGTCTGCAATATCTGCCGTAACTAATAAATAGTTGATGCCGGGTGTTAATGTGACAGCTCCCGATTCATTCCGGAAAGACATTTTCTTCCGGGGCTTTTCCCCTTGTCCAAATAATTCAGTTTTTACATCTGAACGGGCTTTTTTGCCTGTATAATAGACATGGATATTGGATATATCATTTAAAGAGGTAACTTCCGACAGGTCGAGATCGAGTGCTGTTAAACGCAAAGGAGCTTGATCTCCTGTGACGGCTATTCTTAATTTGAGTATCTGGTCGTCCGTACTTCCCTGATCTGCATCCCATTCACTGTCAATAACAACTGCATTAAATAATTCTTGTTGTTTGGAAGGTACTACGAATTTAGGGTTATCATTCACAACGGTATAAGCTAACGGGGCAGTTCCTTTATATTGGTTTCTGCCGTTTCGTAAATGGTATGCCTGGTCTCCTTTACCGACCCAGTTTGTCGAAACATCTTCTATGCCGTCGTCAAAGTTATAGTATGCGACCAGTGTTTTAAATTGCGGGTGAGTGGGTTCCAAAGGTTTGCCCATCCACTCTTTGAGTGTTTCAGTCGGCACGGCGGAATTCCAGATACGGACTTCATCCATGAATCCCCCGAAAGTGGTCGGTTCATCTTCATTGACTCCCAATGCTCCGGGAAGAACGGATATACCTGTTGTTTTGCTGTCGATGACTTCTCCGTCCAAATAAAGTCGGGTAACGAATCCGTCGCAGCTTACTGCTACATGATGCCATTGGTCGTCCAGTACTTCTTTAGACCATAAATTAGCCCATGTGCTATGAAGTTTTCCGTTTTCAATGACCAACGGCAGATAATCCGCCCTGTTCGTAAAACTATATTCACCACCTCCAAAGATGACTTCCAGGTCTTTCCATGAGTTGTCATCGCCCTTGATCCATGTCTCAAGGGTCCATGATCCAGTCAGGAAACCGATGCCGGTACGGACGTTATTGTCTTTTCCGTCCAGATGTAAGGCGAGATTGCGGGTAGGAAGTTGTGATGAAACAATGAAAATAGAAAAGAAAGGTATAAGTAGAGCAAAGATGTATTTCATGGTATTATTGTATTATTTAAAAGCGAACAAATCTATAAAAAAACATTGAAGTAAAGAAGGGTTTGTAATACAAACCCTTCTTTTGTTTAGACTATTTTATTATCCACATAATATTATTTATATTGTCAACTCCTCCCCATTGACGTTGTAAAGCGATATCCATTTGCTCCTTATTATAATTTATTTCATTTTGAGGGTAAAGCCATCTCATTGGAATCTTATCTCTTACTTCATTTAAATTAGTTTCCGGATTAATTGGAAATTTTGGATTACCAGTTCTTCTATATTCATAATAAGAATCCCATTGTAAATGGAAAAATGAAGCTAAATAGGTCTGCATCCAAATTTGTTCTAATCTTTCCTGTATTGAACCTTCTTGTCTGTAAGAAACATAAGGACCTGTTAAATATTCCTTGATATAATCATCTGTTATGGATACTCCTTGAGTATATATTTCTTCATTGGGTACAGTAGATCTAACAAATTCAAAAGATGCACGAATACCTTTTTCATAGTATTCTTTAGCGGAGCCGTTTATCCAACCTCTTTCTACCGCTTCAGCAAGTATAAAATTCATATCAGCATATCCTAAACGGATAACAGGAACTCCTACAAAGTTATTACGGTAAATATCATTTACCCTGTTATACATTTTGGTAGAGACTTTTACTGCTGTTTCACTGATAGCTGCTGTTGGATCTAAACCTATGTAAGCATTCCAATCATTTCTTTCCAACAATGTTGCTCCCTGGGGCAAATAAAGTGGATCAGTCAATGCCTGAATAGGAGCAAAATAGTAGAATAATCTATAATCTTTGTATTTTTTCAAAGGAGTGATTAGGGTCTCAGATCCGGGATAAGTCTCCATAGCCCTCCATTGTGTTACGTGCATTGGGTTTTCCTGACCATTTTTATTCGCAAATACAATCTGAAGGTTGTCTGCGTTACTTTCAAACAGGGGTTTTTCTTTTACTATCTGTGCAAAGAGCTGCTCAATCCGTAAATCCGTTGTATCTTCAGCTCTTTTTTGTAAGGACATTAAGACCTTTAAACGTAACACATTGGTCGCCTTTCTCCAATTTTCTGTATTTCCCCCATAAACGATGTCTCCTTCGAAACTTTCATTGGCTTTAGCAAAATATGTATCAGCTTTATCCAGATCATCTAAAACACCTATAAATACATCCTTTTGATCATCATATTTAGGATATCTGTATGTTTCTATGTCCAGAGCTTCACTATATGGAATATCGCCCATATCTAGGGAAGTACGATAGAATGCCCATGCTTTTAAATAATGATAGAGCCCGGCATATGCATCTTTGTCCGAATCAGGGGCAATTTCCATCATTTTATATGCATTAGTTAATCCTTGTAACAAATTGAAATCACCTTTGGATAAACTATTATATTGATAAAGATCAATTCCTTCTCCTGAGATTAATCGTTTACTTAAAAATTCACTGTTCCATAATCCGGATGGCATTATGTGATCCAATATGACTTTTGTTGCTAACATAGAGGATGTTACTGTCGTCGGTTTATTGGGGTCTGTGTTAATATCATTAAAATTTGATGTACAACGAACAAATACACTCAATAGAATACATACCGGTATTACATATTTTAATTTTATGAGAATTGTTTTCATATTATTCTGTTTTAAAAATTCAATTTGAAATTAACTCCAATATACCGCTGAGAAGGTGAATTCAGGTTCTCATACCCATACTGATCACCTCCTTTGTCTGGGTCGGACATTTTATATTTCTTTGTCCATAATAGAAGATTCTGCCCGGTTAAACTAACTTCTGTATGTTTTAACCCGATCATTTTGGTATATTCATATGGAATGGCATAAGTAATGGATAAATTTCTTAATTTAAAGAATGTTTCATCAAAGACATTTTGCCATTTAGGTTTACTTGCGCCATCGTTATATCTCATCATATATGATTGATAGGATACTGGAACATCGTTAGGCGCGTATACCCGTGTATCTTCCAGAATATTGCCATCTGCATCTCTTTTTACTTCACCGGATACAACTTTTACGCCATTTCCAATGTAATTGGTTTTACCATTTACTACTTCATCATAACGCCACTGGGTATCTGTATCAATATGAGAACCTGAACTCAACATAGTCTGTACAGTTCGTGAAAATGACATACCTCCAACTCGTCCGTCAATAGTAAAACTTAAGGTAAAATCTTTATAGCGGAACGTATTAGTAATACCCCATGTTAAGTCAGGTCTGATATTTCCTCTTTTAGAATAAAATGTTTGTTGAATGGGCATGCCTCCGTTATGAATAATATTTCCATTCGGATCTCTTTCCCAATCGTAAATTTCGAACCAATCCCAACGTTCCCCTTCTTTTACCCATGGCTTTTTAGTCGAATGGTCCGGATCTAACTTTTTATATGTATAGATGTCTCTTGACCAGTTGGTTAGAATATCCCATCTGAAATCTTTTGTTTGGACGGGAGTTCCTCCGATTGTCAATTCAAATCCTCTTCTTAAAAGTTCTTCTTCCGAGTTTACCTGAATGCTATTATATCCGGTAGAAGAACTAACGCCTCCGTTTACAATGAAATCAGATTCCACCTTTCTAAAATAAGCCAAATCGGCGTGAGCTCTATTACTGAAGAAATTAACAGCTGTACCAATTTCCATGGTTGTTGCTTTTTTAGGCAGAATGTCATTCCCTATTATTGAAGACGGGAAACTGGCTGTTCCTGATCCGTTCCATCTATTGGGTACTACAGTATATACGTTGTTATTTGCATAAATATCAGCATCTTGTTTGGTCATTGTCCAAGAGCCTCTTACTTTCCAAAAATCCCAAATTTCCGGTAACTTAATGAGTTCAGATAGGACAATACTTCCGGACACTGAAGGATAAAAATAGGAACGATTGTTTTTATTAAGTGTTGAAGACCAATCATTCCTTCCTGTAAGATCTAGGAAAAAAGTGCTAGCCCATGACATAGATACTTTACCATACAAACTATTTGTTTGTTTACGTTTCATGACATTCTGATTAGAACTAAAATCGTATGGAGTTTTGACAGGGTCAACAGATGCTTGTAAAGAATAAAAACCTGGTATTGTCAGGCCTCCTGCTGTTTTGATAAACTGGTTATCGGATTTCCAATAATAAATATTTCCACCGAATAACACATTCAGATTTAATTTGTTCCACGTTTTATCAGCCATTAACATAGCATCTGTATTAATACTATATCCAGAAGTTGTACTAGTATCGAAATATCCTTTTTTATCCCAGGAATAGTTAGCACTGATTGCGTTTCTGTTTTCTGTTTTATCTATGTAAGTATCCATTCCGGCACGTAGTACAGCTTTTAACCATGGATTAATATCGAGGCTTCCGTTCATATAAGTGTTGACCATTGTTTTGTCGGTCTTTTTTATGACCTCATAAGCTTTGAAATAAGGATTGTCGTACCAACTTCTGTCATACCAGTTTTGTTGAATATTTTCTTTTCCTTTAACCCAATAGTTTCTGTAGTCGCGTATATCATATTCAGTACCGCCCCATACTACCATATCATAAATATAGCTGGAACTATAATATCCTGCCCCAAAATCGTTGGGCGATATTTTTTTATTTATAGTAGCAGCAGCTTCCAATTTGAATTTGCCATAGGACATTTCACCTCCGACATAATAATTGAAACTATTTAATTTTTGATTAGGATATTGTCCTTTATTATAGACATGAGTGAGAGAAGTACGGAATGAACCGTATTTTCCTTTTTGAGAAACACTTACGTTATTATTCGTAACCATACTGAACTCCAGGAAGTTTTTGAAATTATTCTTCCCTTTAGAAACCAACTCTTGTTCTCTACGTTCATAACTATAAGGGTCATACATGACTGCTGTACGTCCAATATCCAATTTATCACCCCATACATATCCTGATACATCATCATATTTGCCTCCGTAACCGTAACTGTATGAAGATTGAGCTTTAGGGAAAGCTAAATAACCAGCAAAAAACATGGTATTACTATTCACACTAATATCCAGGCCTTCTCTTTGTGAACTCTTTTTAGTGGTAACCATGATGGCACCGTTACTGCCTAAAGCCCCGTAAAGAGCTGTAGCTGTCGGTCCTTTCAATACATCAATCGATTCAATATCATCTGACGCAATATTATTTAGAGACATATTTTGGGATGGTATCCCATCAATTATTAAAAGAGTTTCTTCGCCTCTAAGATTTAATTTAGTATTTTCATTGAATTCCGTCGTATTTAAGACTGTTAAGCCTGCTACTTTTCCGGTCAATAAAGAAGCTACGTCAACACCTTTTGCTGTAGTCAATCCGTCTGGATTTATTTTTTGTACTGCATATCCAAGCGCTTTCTCTTCTCGTTTGATACCTAGTGCAGTGACAACAACTTCCTCCAGCCTTTTAGTATCTTCTTCGAG
>ERZ812616.2344-NODE-2344-length-16497-cov-10.871488_pt1 | contig 16497 bp, 10 predicted proteins | sample MGYA00376249_ERZ812616 | MGnify/ENA primary metagenome ERZ812616 (study PRJEB26924, sample SAMEA4378265) | human gut metagenome | biome: human gut; feature: human-associated habitat; material: faeces | place: China | collected 2013 ... | reverse complement strand
TCCTGCAATTCTTTGTATGGGGGTCATGGTTAATATCATTAGGTGGTTATATGGGAAGAGAACTTCATTTTGAAGGAGGACAAATCGGAGCCATTTTCGCCACCATGGGGATTGCCTCTTTGGTAATGCCGGGTATTATCGGTATTATTGCCGATAAATGGTTTAATGCAGAACGTTTATACGGACTTTGCCATATTGCAGGAGCAGGATGTCTCTTCTACGCTTCCACCGCAACGGGATACGACCAGATGTATTGGGCCATGTTACTCAACCTGTTAGTATATATGCCCACCTTATCCCTCGCCAACACGGTATCGTACAATGCACTGGAACAATACAAATGTGACCTGATTAAAGACTTCCCTCCTATCCGCGTATGGGGAACAATCGGTTTTATTTGTGCCATGTGGGCTGTCGACCTTACCGGATTCAAGAATTCAAGTGCGCAACTTTATGTAGGCGGTGCTTCCGCATTGCTACTTGGACTTTATTCATTTACCCTCCCGGCCTGTCGACCGGCTAAATCTGAAAACAAATCATGGCTCTCCGCTTTCGGACTGGATGCGCTGGTGTTATTCAAGAAAAAGAAAATGGCTATTTTTTTCCTTTTCTCCATGCTTCTAGGTGCAGCATTGCAGATTACGAATACTTACGGTGACCTTTTCCTAAGCAGTTTTGCCAGCATCCCTGAATATGCAGATTCTTTCGGAGTGAAACATTCAGTCATCCTGTTATCCATTTCACAGATGTCAGAAACATTGTTTATTCTTGCCATACCTTTCTTCCTGCGTCATTTCGGAATCAAACAAGTCATGCTAATCAGTATGTTCGCTTGGGTGTTCCGATTCGGACTGTTCGGTTTTGGAGATCCGGGATCGGGACTATGGATGCTGATCCTTTCCATGATCGTTTATGGTATGGCCTTTGATTTCTTCAACATTTCCGGTTCGTTGTTTGTTGAACAAGAAGCCAATTCTTCTATCCGTGCCAGTGCACAGGGCTTGTTCTTTATGATGACTAATGGATTGGGAGCCATTATGGGCGGATATGCCAGCGGTGCGGTAGTTGATGCATTCTCTGTATATGCCGACGGCAGACTGGTGAGCCGCGAATGGATGGACATCTGGCTGATCTTTGCCGCTTATGCGCTGGTGATCGGCATTCTGTTTGCCTTGGTATTCAAGTACAAACACCAGCAGGAGAATAAAACAAATTAAGTAAAAGAGAACGATGGACAAAAAGGTAGAATTACAAGTTATAAATATCACGAACAGCCAGGCGCAAGTAGGCGCGTTTGCAATGCTATTAGGCGAGGTGGACGGTGAAAGGCAACTGCCTATCATCATCGGTCCAGCGGAAGCCCAGGCTACCGCTTTATATCTGAAAGGAGTGAAAACTCCCCGTCCGTTGACACATGATTTATTTATAACAAGTCTTACTATACTGGGAGCCAGCCTGATACGTGTATTAATTTACAAAGCAAAGGATGGTATTTTCTACTCCTATATTTACCTCAAAAAAGACGAAGAAATTATACGTATCGACGCACGGACTTCAGACGCAGTTGCCCTGGCAGTGCGTGCCGACTGCCCGATTCTTATTTATGAATCTATTCTTGAACAGGAATGTCTTCACATGTCGTCAGAAGAAAGAACCCGTTCTGAAGAAACGGACAACGACGAAGTGGCTGAAGAAGAACATGATTTGCCCGGTGCTACTTCCAGAACGCTTGAAGAAGCACTGGAACAGGCTATTAAAGATGAGAATTACGAGTTAGCCGCGCAAATACGCGATCAAATCAATTCAAGAAATAAAAATCAGTAAGTAATATTATGCACGTATTTTATACTCCCGATATACAGAAAAGCAACGAGCTTCCCGAAGAGGAAGCACAACACTGTATCCGTGTTCTGCGGCTAAGTATCGGAGACGAAATCACGCTTACCGACGGTAAGGGTAACTTCTACAAAGCTGAAATTACTGTTGCAACCAACAAACGTTGTTTCGTAAACATCAAAGAAACCATTTTTCAGGAACCGTTATGGCCGTGCCATTTACACATTGCCATGGCACCGACGAAGAATATGGACCGCAACGAATGGTTTGCAGAGAAAGCTACCGAAATAGGTTTTAACGAACTGACTTTCCTCAACTGCCGTTTCTCGGAACGTAAAGTCATCAAGACCGAACGGATTGAAAAGATTCTGGTATCAGCCATCAAACAATCTCTCAAGGCACGACTGCCAAAGTTGAACGAAATGATCGAGTTCGATCAGTTCATTGGGCAGGAGTTTAAAGGGCAGAAGTTTATCGCCCACTGTTACGAAGGGGAGAAACCTCTATTGAAGAATGTTCTGAAACCAGGAGAAGACGCCCTTGTCCTGATAGGTCCCGAGGGAGATTTCAGTGAAGAAGAAGTAAAGAAGGCCATCGAACGGGGATTCGTTCCGATTAGTCTCGGCAAATCACGGCTCCGTACAGAAACAGCGGCATTGGTGGCCTGCCACACGCTGAATCTGCAAAATCAATAACAGCAGTAAGTGTCTGAATCAATGATTATACAACTTTTAAATAACATAAGTATGGCAAAGAAAACGATTTCACGACTCTCGGTACTGGCAGTACTGATTGTTTTTCTGGCAGCATGTTCCAAAACATCGGAATATACAAATGTAATACCGGCTGACGCTTCGGTAGTTGCCTCTATCAACCTTAAATCCCTCGCAAGCAAAGCGGGATTGGATGATAAAGAGAATGAAGCTGCTAAACAAAAAGTACTGGAAGCACTGAAAAGCGGAATGAATGCGGCCACATTCCAACAACTGGAAAAGGTTATGAAGAATCCGGGCGAATCGGGAATCGATGTTGAATCTCTATTCTATGTGTTCTCTTCATCTTCTTTCCCTTATCCCACTGTTGTAGGTAAAGTGAACAATGAAGATAAGTTGCATGCTTCACTCGACGTGATGGCAAAAGAACAAATCTGCCAACCGGTAAGCGAAGCTGACGGTTACAGCTTTACAACGATGAACAGCGGTTTGCTTGCTTTCAATAGTTCGACTATATTGGTAGTCAATGTCAGCGGAACGACTCAAACTGATAAAGCCAAAGAAGCCATTACTAATTTGTTGAAACAGACAGCAAGCAATAGTATCGTGAAATCAGGAGCTTTCCAGAAAATGGAGAAACAGAAAAGTGATATTAACTTCTTTGCTTCCATGACAGCTATTCCTTCAACCTACCGCGATCAGATAACCATGGGATTACCTACCGAAGTGAAAGCGGAAGACATCACTCTGATAGGAGGACTGAACTTTGAAAAGGGAAAGATTGCCCTCAAAACAGAAAACTATACTGAAAACGAAGCAGTGAAAGCTCTCCTGAAAAAACAAATGGAATCTGTTGGAAAAGCGAACAATACTTTCGTTAAATACTTCCCGGCTTCTACTCTGATGTTCTTCAACGTAGGTGTAAAAGGAAGCGAACTGTATAACCTGTTGAGCGAAAACAAGGAATTCCGCAACACAGTATCTATCGCAAAGGCAGACGAAGTAAAAGAGTTGTTCAGCTCGTTCAATGGTGATATTTCTGCAGGATTAATCAACGTTACGATGAGCAGTGCTCCCACTTTCATGATGTACGCTGACGTGAAGAACGGCAATGCTCTTGAAATGATTTACAAGAACAAGAAATCATTGGGATTGAAAAGAGGGGAAGATATCATGCAACTTGGCAAAGACGAATATGTCTACAAGACAAGAGGCATGAATATATTCTTCGGCATCAAGGATAAACAAATGTATGCAACCAATGATGAGTTACTCTACAAAAACGTAGGTAAAGCTGCCGACAAATCAGTCAAAGATGCTCCTTATGCATCGGATATGAAGGGAAAGAGCCTATTTATAGCAATCAATGCCGAAGCAATCCTCGATCTGCCTATCGTTAAAATGGTAGCAGGTTTCGGAGGACAGGAAGCTAAGACATATATTGAACTGGCCAACAAGGTTTCTTACCTATCCATGAGTTCGGAAGGAGAAGTCAGCGAGATCGACCTTTGCCTGAAAGACAAAGATGTAAATGCCCTCAAACAAATTGTAGACTTTGCCAAGCAATTTGCCGGCATGTAATAAATGTATAAACCAACGGTATGAATAGTATTCACTTACAGCAAACACTTCCCCAAGTGTTTGCTGACCGTAATTCGGTGACTTCGGACGTATGGCATCAGGATCTTTTCTTCCGGAAAGAAGAAATGTATCTGATCGAAGCAGCTTCCGGCACCGGCAAATCTTCGTTGTGCAGCTATATCTATGGCTACCGCAACGACTATCAGGGGATTATTAATTTCGATGAAACCAATATCAAAGCATACTCCGTGAAGCAATGGGTCGACCTGCGAAAGCATTCACTAAGTATGCTTTTTCAGGATTTACGCATCTTCACCGAACTTAGCGCTCTTGAAAATGTGCAATTGAAGAATAACCTCACCGGATGCAAAAAGAAAAAAGAAATCTTATCATTCTTCGAACAACTGGGGATCGCAGATAAAATAAATGTGAAAGCCGGTAAGTTATCTTTCGGACAGCAACAGCGCGTCGCCTTTATCCGAGCGCTCTGCCAGCCGTTCGATTTTTTATTTCTGGATGAACCAATCAGCCACCTGGACGATGATAACAGCCGCATCATGGGTGAACTTATCATTGCCGAAGCAAAGGCACAAGGAGCTGGAGTGATCGCCACTTCCATCGGTAAACATATCGAGTTACCTTACAACCATACACTTCAACTGTAGTAAGCTGGTTAATAATAGGTAGCAGGTAATAAACAACCTCTTTTCACAGCATCATTTCAAATCGTAAATCGTAAATTGTAAAATCGTAAATAAAATGCCAACTCTTGTCTGGAAGCTTCTCCGCCAACATATCAGTATCGGTCAATTAGCCGGTTTCTTTTTAGCCAACCTATTCGGCATGATGATTGTATTGCTTAGCGTACAGTTTTATAAAGATGTCATTCCGGTATTCACCGAAGGAGACAGCTTTATGAAAAAAGATTTCATCATAGCTACAAAGAAAATCAGTGCTCTCGGTTCTTTTGCAGGAAAGAGTAATACATTCTCTGCCGAAGAAATTGCGGATCTGAAAAAGCAACCGTTTACCAAAACAATAGGAGCTTTCACTCCTTCTCAATTCAAAGTTTCAGCAGGATTGGGAATGAAGGAAGCCGGTATTCATCTTTCCACAGATATGTTTTTTGAGTCAGTTCCCGATGAGTTTGTCGACATCAAGCTTGATAAATGGCATTTCGATGAAAACACACATACCATACCCATTATCATTCCGCGCAACTATCTGAACCTTTATAATTTCGGTTTTGCGCAAAGCCGCAGCCTCCCCAAACTATCGGAAGGGTTAATGAGTCTGATTCAAATGGATATTATGATGCGTGGCAACGGACGGGTGGAACAATACAAAGGAAACATTGTCGGTTTTTCCAATCGTCTGAATACGATTCTTGTTCCCCAGTCCTTTATGAAATGGGCTAATGAGAATTTTGCACCGAATGCAGAAGCCCAACCGGCACGATTGATTATCGAGGTTAGCAATCCGGCAGATTCCGCCATCGCCAGTTATTTTCAGAAGAAAGGATATGAAACGGAAGATGGTAAACTGGATGCCGGAAAAACAACTTATTTCCTCCGTCTTATCGTAGGTATTGTATTGGGAGTGGGTTTATTTATCAGTATCCTTTCATTCTATATACTGATGTTGAGCATCTTCCTGCTCTTACAAAAGAATACGACCAAGCTGGAAAGTCTACTACTAATCGGATACAGTCCCAACAAGGTAGCATTGCCTTATCAGTTGCTCACGGTAGGATTGAACGTTATTGTGCTTGTATTATCCATCGGATTAGTCTCCTGGTTGCGCAGTTATTACATAGACAGCATCCGCATCCTATTTCCACAGCTGGAAACCGGATCATTATGGGCAGCAATCAGTATGGGTATTCTATTATTTATCGTTGTATCGGTGATTAACATACTGGCAGTAAAAAGGAAAGTGCTTTCGATTTGGATGCACAAATCATAGATGTAGAATCAAATACATAGCGTATGAAAAACAAAACTACATTTTCTATCCATAGAGGCTTAATAGCTTTCTTTTTCGGAATACTGTTCTGTTTTTCCCCATTGTCAGGGCAAAACGTACAAGATACAATTATTGCGTATTTTAATCTACTGGAAAAAGTCCCACAGGAGAAACTCTACTTACATCTGGACAAGCCCTTTTATGGGGCAGGAGAAAAAATATGGTTCAAGGGATATCTGGTAAACTCTGTTACACATCAAGATAATACACAAAGCAACTTCATCATTACAGAACTTGTCAACCGTTCCGACTCTATTGTAGAACGGAAAAAGATCCGTAGAGATTCATTGGGTTTTCATAATGCTTTCACCCTCCCTCCCACTCTCCCTGCAGGTGATTATTATTTGCGGGGATATAGCAACTGGATGCTTAATCAGGAACCGGAATTCTTTTATTCACGCAATCTGAAAATCGGTAATTCGATTGATAATACGATTGTTTCAAATATTGAGTATCAGCAAGAAGACGAATCACATTATACAGCCAAGGTAAGATTTACCAGCAATACCCAAGAGGCTTTCGGAAATACCGCCATCCGCTACCGCTACATTGAAAACGGAAAGATTAAAGATAAAGGTAAAAGAAAGACAGACGAAAATGGGTTGATTTCTATTTCCCTGCCGGATCTGAAGACTATTGCCACACGCCACATTGAAGTAGAGTTCGATGATCCCCAATATATTTATAAAAAGACTTTCTATCTGCCTTCGTTTACAAAAGACTTTGATGTTAAGTTCTTCCCGGAAGGAGGTGCTCTCCTGACCGTTGCTCATCAGAATATAGCTTTCAAAGCTCAAGGATCGGACGGCTTTTCTACAGAAATAGAAGGCTTCCTGTTCGATGCCAACGGAGACACATTAACAGCTTTCCGCTCGGAGCATGACGGTATGGGAGTTTTCACACTGAATCCGACTGTGGGAAACTCTTACTATGTGATTGCCAAATCCGGTGACGGTATCAGTAAACGATTCGACCTCCCAGCTGTAGAAGAAAAAGGAATCACACTTTCCATGACACATTATAAAAAGGAAATCCGTTACGAAATCCAGAAAACAGAAGCTACCGAGTGGCCTCAAAAGTTATTCTTGATTGCGCACACTCGTGGAAAGCTAGTCATCCTACAACCAGTCAGTGTCGACAGGACTTTTGGAAGAATGAACGACAGTTTATTCAACGCAGGCATCACCCATTTCATGCTGATCGACCAACAGGGCAACGCACTTAGCGAACGCCTGGTTTTCATACCCGACCGGAATCCGCATCAATGGCAAATTCTTGCGGATAAGCCGACATACGGAAAAAGAGAAAAGGTATCCCTGCAAATTTCAGCAAAGGATGATAACGGTACTCCGGTAGAAGGCAGTTTTTCTGTTAGTATTACCGACAGAAAGAGTATCCGCCCGGATTCGCTTGCTGACAATATCGTATCGAATTTCCTATTGACCTCCGACTTAAAAGGATATGTAGAAAATCCCGGATATTATTTTTTGCAGCAAGACCTCCGGACTCTCCGCACGGTAGACTTCCTGATGATGACGCACGGATGGCGCAGGCACCATATCCAGAATGTACTGACTGCACCTTCAATGAACCTCACCAACTATATGGAAAAGGGGCAAACTATCAGCGGACGTATCAAAGGTTTCTTTGGAGGTAACGTTAAGAAAGGACCTATTTGTATTCTGGCTCCCAAACAGAACATCATCGCCACTACCACCACAGACGAAAAAGGAGAGTTTATCGTGAACACATCTTTCAGAGATAGCACGACTTTCCTTGTTCAGGCACGTACCAAAAGAGGATTTGCCGGAGTGGACATCGTGATTGACACTCCTCAATACCCGATAGCTTCGCACAAATCTCCTTTCCATGATGGAACAGCAACGTTTATGGAAGATTATTTGCTCAACACCCGCGACCAATATTACATGGAAGGTGGAATGAGAGTGTACAATCTGAAAGAAGTGGTAGTCACTGGAAGTCGCAAAAAGGCCAGTTCAGAAAGTATTTACACAGGAGGTATCAACACCTACACGATCGAGGGGGACAGACTGGAAGGATTCGGTGCGCAAACAGCTTTCGATGCAGTCACCAGACTTCCGGGCATTAGCGTGACAAATGGAAATGAAATACATATCCGCAACAATCCCGAGCAACCTGTCATTGTTGTTGACGACGTGGTGTATGAAGACGATAACGACATCTTGACCATGATACAAACCAGTGATATGTCAAGCTTGAGCCTTCTTCGCGGTGCCGATGCAGCAATCTTAGGTTCCCGCGGTTCGGCAGGTGCTATCGTTATTACGCTGAAAGACGGCAAAGATATCCCGGCAAGACCGGCACAAGGTATTATCACGTGCACTCCACTAGGGTACAGCGACTCGGTCGAATTCTACCATCCGACTTATGATACGCCCGAAAAAAAGAATGACCAACGCTCGGATTTACGAAGTACGATCTATTGGAATCCTACCCTTCAACTGGATGCCAATGGAAAAGCAACTATCGAATACTATACTCCGGACAGCACTGCACCGGAAGATATAACCATAGAAGGTGTGGATAAAAACGGAAAGGTATGCCGAATCATACAGACAATAAACAACAGATAAATGTGGAAATGATTTTGAATGCCAGGTTTATAGACTTACGCAAGTAAGCACAACTCTATTAAGGCACCTTTATCTTTATTCTATCAAGCAGGTATACATCTGTTAAGCTACCGATATCATTCATTCACCACGGCCGTGGTGAGATCTTCCCACGGCCGTGAGAAGAAGCTACCACGACTGTGGAAAGAAGCTACCATGGCCGTGGAGAACTAACAAGAGCGGTACTTTAGCTGAACAATAAAGGCACTCTAGCTGAACAATGCCAGTATCTTTAAGCTACTTTACCCGTATCTCCGTGTTATTCTATCAGCATACTAGAGTTATCACACCTGATTTTTCAACACAACCTTAGTGGTAATATAACGTAAAAACATACAGATATACAGAAGTTATCACAAAAATAGCATCATGATAAAAAAGGAGATAAACAACTGTTTATCAAATAGCTATACTATTTAATCAGCAAAAACAAAGCTGACAATAAAAAAACAAGACCTTTATTGTCAGCCTATTGTCAGCTCCTATCATCAGCCATATTCCACTAAAAATCAAAAGATTAGCTACTATCCTGACAGATTGACAATAAAAACAACACAAATATCATAGTAGATAATATCAGATGGCGGTATTCTCACCAGGGCGAACGCTCAATAAGTATTACATCTTATTATCATTTTCTATATTCTTTCAATACCAATGACTTTATCTCTTATTTTCTCATCCCATCCACATGCCTTCCTCTTTCCTGCCATTCCCAGTTTGATATCACTCTGCTTCAATAGCATGAGTGATAACTTTGATATGGCAGAAAAGTTGATGGCAGCATTTCCTGTTTTCCTGTCATCATCTTCTCTGAATCCTATATCAAGTACCCAATGCAGGTTATTTTCAACTTCCCAGTGTGATCTAACTGATTTGAGTATGGTAATCGGATCAGGTTCCAATGATGATATATAATACCTTGTTTCCATGACCGCTTCTTTATCCCCCATTTTTCTAATAGAATTTATCATTGCCAATGTCTTGATTCCTGTCCACCCTTTGAGAAAATATTGCAGGTTTTTAGCGCTTATACATACACATTCCCTGTATTCACTTCTTCCATGCCCTTTGTTTTCCTCAAAGTGCCTTTTGGCGTGACATAAATAGTATCTCGATTCCTCACTAAGATTAAATTCTATTAGATCCCTGAGTGTTTCGTGATTATCTTTGGCACATAAAATATAGTCAGCCTTGTTTTCTATGATTAGCTTAGTGATTGATTTCTGACAGCCGATAGCATCAATGGTTATGATACAATTCTCAAGATCCAGTGTCTTTATTAGCTCGGGGATAGCTTTTATTTCATTCGATTTTTCTTCTACTTTTCTTTGACCGAGACAAATGCCGTTGGATACAGACCAGGCACTGACCATATAGAGTTTGCTTCTCACCCCATTTTTTGAGTTACGCATTTTATCGGGATTATCACAAATGGCTTTTCCGTCAATGCCTATCACTCCGGGAATTCTACGACAGATGTCATCAACCCACAACCTGAAACATTCTTCAAACCAGTCGATATCCAATATGGAAAAGAAACGGCACAAGGTATCATGAGAAGGAATAGAAACCAAACCCGGAAGACGGGCCTTGAAATAGGATTCATGCGTCTTGCCGAATGTTTCTATTTCGTTAGACTGATATATTTTATTTTTGTCATCTCGTACATCAGGAATGATAGCTGAAAAGGCTTGAATGGTCATATTATGGTAGGGATTAAGTATAGTAAATATGCAAATGTAATGAATTATATTCACACAGGGAAAAGGGGAAGAAGATATTAAAAATAAAAGAAAGGGACTATATTTTTAGGGAAGGATACAAGACTAATGAAGATGTAATACTTATTGAGCGTTTACCCTGGTATTCTCATACACTTCATTATTATTAGATTGAATACCACCAATTAGAGGTTAAAATGCAAATTAACCTTCCCTATCCCCTTATTAATCTTGATAAAAAAGCGATTGAATACCAAACAGGTTAAAAATATTTCGTAATTTTGCAGATATAAAAGAATGAAGCTATGCCGGACTATGATTTAATCGCCATACTCGGACCTACAGCCTCGGGTAAAACTCCCTTTGCCGCTGCCTTGGCCTATGAACTCAACACAGAAATTATCAGTGCCGATTCCCGTCAGATATATAGAGGAATGGATCTCGGTACAGGAAAAGATTTGGCCGACTATACCGTAAACGGACGTACAATCCCCTATCATCTGATTGACATTGCAGACCCCGGATATAAATACAATGTGTTTGAATATCAACGTGATTTCTTGAATTCTTACGAAAGCATCAAACAAAAAGGCTGTCTTCCCGTTTTATGTGGAGGGACAGGTATGTATCTGGAATCCGTGTTGAAAGGATATAAACTGATGCCCGTACCGGAAAATCCGGAATTGCGTAACCGTTTGGCAAATCATTCGCTGGAAGAGTTGACGGAAATGCTAAGTCAATACAAGGTTTTGCATAACTCTACCGATGTGGATACCGTGAAACGGGCGATACGTGCGATAGAAATTGAAGAGTATTATGCAGCCCATCCGGTTCCCGAAAGAGAATTTCCGGAACTGAACAGTCTCATCATCGGAGTGGACATTGACCGGGAACTGCGCCGTGAAAAGATCACCCGCCGATTGAAACAACGATTGGATGAAGGAATGGTGGACGAGGTAAGACGATTGATCGAACAGGGAATTGCACCGGACGATCTCATCTACTATGGACTGGAATACAAATACCTGACATTATACGTCATCGGCAAACTGACTTATGAAGAAATGTTCAATGGTTTGGAGATAGCCATCCATCAGTTTGCCAAGCGACAAATGACCTGGTTCCGCGGCATGGAAAGAAGAGGATTTACGATCCATTGGATGAATGCAGAGCTGCCAATGGAAGAAAAGATAGCTTTTGTAAAAGAGAAACTGCAAGGGAATTAGTATCTTTGGCAGTTATTATAGTGCGATTTTTAATACACAATAGGATAGATAAACAAATATGAGTGTAGAACCGAAGAAATGGGGAGTGATTTACAACCCAAAAGCTGGTACCCGAAAGGTAAAGAAGCGCTGGAAAGAAATTAAGGAGTACATGGACAGTAAAGGTGTAGACTATGACTATGTACAATCCGAAGGTTTCGGTTCGGTAGAGCGTCTCGCTAAAATTTTGGCCAACAATGGTTATCGCACGATTGTCATTGTTGGAGGTGATGGGGCATTGAACGATGCCATCAATGGCATTATGCTATCCGATGCCGAAGACAAAGAGAACATCGCCCTCGGCATGATTCCGAACGGTATCGGAAATGACTTCGCCAAATATTGGGGACTTAGCACCGAATACAAGCCGGCTGTCGACTGTATCATCAATCATCGGTTGAAGAAAATAGATGTAGGCTACTGCAACTTCTACGACGGAAACGAACACCAGCGTCGCTATTTCCTCAATGCCGTTAATATCGGACTGGGAGCACGAATCGTTAAAATCACCGATCAGACCAAACGTTTCTGGGGGGTGAAGTTCCTTTCATACGTTGCTGCCCTGTTCTCCCTCATTTTCGAACGGAAGCTCTACAGAATGCATCTCCGCATCAATGATGAACATATCCGTGGACGCATCATGACCGTATGTATAGGCAGTGCCTGGGGATGGGGACAAACTCCCAGTGCCGTTCCATACAACGGATGGCTGGATGTATCTGTAATCTACCGCCCGGAATTCCTGCAAATTATTTCCGGACTATGGATGCTGATTCAGGGAAGAATCCTGAATCACAAAGTGGTGAAAAGCTACCGGACGAGAAAAGTAAAGGTACTCCGGGCACAGAATGCAGCGGTGGATTTGGACGGGCGTTTGTTGCCTAAACATTTTCCTTTAGAAGTAGGCGTGCTCCCGGAAAAGACAACGCTTATCATCCCCAACTAATCAGGATCACTCCACCCAAGGAGAGAGACATATACTCACAATCTAATTGATAATTTGTAATTGGTAAATAATAAAATGATAGAACTTAAGAACAACCCCGCCGGCAACTTTTTCCTGTTGGCCGGTCCGTGTGTGATAGAAGGTGAAGAAATGGCAATGCGCATTGCCGAACGAGTAGTAAAGATCACCGAAGCACTGCAAATACCTTATGTATTCAAAGGTTCTTACCGTAAGGCAAACCGCTCACGTCTGGATTCGTTTACCGGCATTGGCGATGAGAAAGCACTCAAAGTATTGAGAAAGGTACATGAGACTTTCGGAGTCCCCACCGTAACCGATATCCATACTGCAGATGAAGCTGCAATGGCAGCCGAATACGTGGACATACTTCAAATCCCGGCTTTTCTTTGTCGCCAGACCGACTTGTTGGTTGCCGCAGCCAAAACCGGAAAAACGATTAACATCAAGAAAGGACAGTTCCTTTCACCGCAGGCAATGCAGTTTGCTGCCGACAAAGTGGTGGAAGCCGGAAACAAGAATGTGATGCTTACCGAACGTGGAACAACTTTCGGCTATCAAGATCTTGTTGTAGACTACCGTGGTATCCCCGAAATGCAGTCATTTGGCTATCCGGTGATTCTGGATGTCACTCACTCCTTGCAGCAACCCAACCAAACCAGTGGGGTAACGGGAGGAATGCCGCAGTTGATAGAGACTGTCGCCAAAGCAGGTATCGCCGTAGGTGCCGACGGAATATTCATCGAAACACATGAAAACCCTGCCGTAGCCAAAAGCGATGGTGCCAATATGTTAAAGTTAGACCTTCTGGAAGGACTGTTAACTAAGCTAGTCAGGATACGGGAAGCTATAAAATAACTCTTTTCCCTGTCTATTTGTGATTTACAACCAAGCACAACGACAAATAACACAGAAATATTTATTTAAACTAAATAGAACATGAAACATTTATTACGTGGATTATTTATTGCAGTCCTTTTTATATGCTGCAATTTCCAGCTCGCACTTGCACAACCCATGCAAGAGTTACCTGTGGACAAGAATGTTCGTATCGGTAAACTAGACAACGGGCTTACCTATTACATTCGCCACAACGCCCTTCCCGAAAAACGAGTTGAATTCTACATCGCCCAGAAAGTAGGTTCCATTCTTGAGGAACCACAACAACGTGGTCTGGCACACTTTCTGGAGCACATGGCTTTCAACGGAACAAAGCACTTCCCAGGTGATGAAACCGGACTTGGCATCGTGCCCTGGTGTGAAACAAAAGGTATCAAATTCGGCACGAACCTGAATGCATATACCAGTGTCGACCAGACGGTGTACAACATCAGCAACGTACCAACTGAAAATATAAACGTGGTAGACTCTTGTCTGCTGATCCTTCACGACTGGTCGAACGCTATCAACCTTGCCGACAAGGAAATTGACAAAGAGCGTGGTGTTATCCGCGAAGAATGGAGAAGCCGCAACAGTGGTATGCTTCGCATCATGACTGATGCACAGTCGACTCTGTATCCGGATTCTAAATATTCAGACTGTATGCCTATCGGAAGTATTGATGTTATCAACAACTTCCCTTATCAGGATATCCGCGATTATTATGCGAAATGGTATCGTCCGGACTTACAAGGAATCGTTATTGTAGGTGATATCAATGTAGATGAAATTGAAGCTAAACTGAAAAAGGTATTTGCAGATGTAAAAGCTCCGGTAAACCCGGTCGAACGTATCTACTATCCAGTGGCAGATAATCAGGAACCGCTTATCTATATCGGTACAGACAAGGAAGTGAAGAATCCTTATGTGAACATCTTCTTCAAACAAGACGCTACACCGGATTCTTTGAAAAACACCATTGCTTATTATGCTACTCAGTATATGGTCAGCATGGCTATGAATATGCTGAACAACCGTTTGAACGAACTCCGTCAAACCGCTAATCCTCCTTTCACTAGTGCAAGCGCAGAATATGGAAACTATTTCCTTGCCAAGACTAAAGAAGCACTCGCACTTGATGCAAGCAGCAAAATAGACGGTATCGATTTAGCAATGAAAACTGTTTTGGAAGAAGCGGAACGTGCACGCCGCTTCGGATTTACCGCATCAGAATATGAACGCGCACGCGCCAACTATTTGCAAGCCGTAGAATCTGCTTACAACGAACGTGAAAAGACTAAAAGTGGTTCTTACGTCAACGAATACGTTAACAATTTCCTTGAAAAAGAACCGATTCCGGGAATAGAAGTTGAATATACACTGGTAAACAAACTGGCTCCGAATATCCCTGTAGAAGCTGTCAATCAGGTGATGCAACAACTAATCACTGACAACAATCAGGTGGTTTTGCTGGCCGGTCCGGAAAAAGAAGGAGCAAAATACCCTACTAAAGAAGAAATTGCTGCTTTATTGAAACAAATGAAGTCATTCGATCTGAAACCTTATGAAGATAAAGTTTCTAACGAACCGCTGATCTCTGAAGATATTAAAGGCGGTAAGATTGTTTCTGAAAAAGCTGGCGAAATCTATGGTACGACTAAGTTGGTACTTTCCAACGGCGTAACCGTATATGTGAAACCAACTGATTTCAAGGCTGACCAGATTGTAATGAAAGGTGTAAGCTTCGGTGGTACCAGCGTATTCCCGAACGAAGAAATTATCAATATCTCTCAATTAAACGGAGTAGCTCTAGTAGGTGGAATCGGTAATTTCAGCAAAGTAGATCTGGGTAAAGCTTTGGCTGGCAAACGTGCAAACGTAGGTGCGGGTATCGGCAACACTACGGAAACAGTTTCCGGTAGCTGTGCTCCGAAAGACTTTGAGACAATGATGCAGCTTACTTATCTGACTTTCACATCTCCGCGTAAGGATAACGAAGCATTCGAATCTTACAAGAACCGCTTGAAAGCTGAACTTCAAAATGCAGACGCTAACCCGATGACTGCTTTCAGTGACACTATTACAAGCGTACTATACGGCCACCATCCACGCGCTATCAGAATGAAAGAAAACATGGTAGACCAGATCAACTATGACCGTATTCTTGAAATGTACAAAGACCGCTACAAAGATGCAAGTGATTTCACTTTCTTCCTGGTAGGAAACGTAGACTTGGCTACAATGAAACCGTTAATCGCCAAATATCTGGGAGGTCTGCCATCTATCAACCGTAAAGAGACTTTCAAAGATAACAAGATGGACATCCGCAAGGGAGAGATCAAAAATGTATTTGCGAAAGCACAGGAAACTCCGATGGCTACCATCATGTTCCTTTATAGCGGCACTTGCAAATATGACTTGCGCAACAATGTCCTGCTTAGCTTCTTAGATCAGGCTCTGGATTTGGTTTACACTGCTGAAATCCGTGAAAAAGAAGGAGGTACATACGGTGTAAGCTGTAACGGAAGTCTTGGTAAATACCCGAAAGAGGAACTTGTTCTTCAGATTGTATTCCAAACTGACCCTGCCAAGAAAGATAAATTGTCTGCTGTTGTTGTAGAACAACTTCACAAAATGGCAAAAGAAGGTCCGTCTGCCGAACACATGCAGAAGATCAAAGAATATATGCTGAAGAAGTATAAAGACGCCCAGAAAGAAAACGGCTACTGGCTTAATAATATGGACGAATACCTCTACACGGGTGTGGATAATACAAAAGACTATGAAAAGTTGGTCAACAGCATCACAGCAAAAGAAGTGCAAGACTTCCTCGCCAAATTGCTGAAACAGAACAAC